>JAABUW010008299.1_pt1 | contig 12178 bp, 21 predicted proteins | sample 5560081 | NCBI WGS metagenome assembly JAABUW01 (sample SAMN10711882, study PRJNA513363) | rock metagenome | isolation source: Antarctica rocks | place: Antarctica: Victoria Land, Knobhead sud | reverse complement strand
GGCCAGCCTCCAGCGCGGAGCTACTTGCGCTACAGCAATGGCGGCACTGCTTTACTTCGGCATTTTTTCAGCACCTGTATACCGGAGCCACCATGGTTTCATTTCATCAAGCTGCTGTTGTGGGTCGACGAGCTGACGCCGCTAGCCTAGCTAGTAGCCGCCACCAACCTTGAGGCAAATCGATCCGAGTGCCAGTGACGCTGGCTCTCAGAGAGGGCCCCCATTGGCGTGCAGGCCAGCAAGGCTGCCAGACGTTTGCATATGCGTCAACACCAGCACACAGCACGAGCACAGCATGGCGGTCCAAACAACCCTTGCATGTTGCTGCCTTGCGCAACTCCAGCCTTGACTTAGACCAGGCAGCATGGTGCGTTCTGAGATCGATGTGCGCTGCCGTTGATCGGGCATTTGAACAAAGGTGTTCGGGGAGCAGCAAACCGCATCCAGGACGTGGACGAGATGTTCGAGCTGCTGGCGGATGGTCGTCACGAGCTGACTGACATCATGTTCGAAACGTTCAAAATCGACATCAGCAAGGGGCAGCTGCTGCGCCTGTTTGCCAAGGTGGGTGGCCGGACCATCAACCTGATGCCCGGCCACCTGCTGGACGCCGGCGAGTGGGTCGGCCTCGGCAAGCCGGCTAACAGTGCGCCAAGCAGCCTCAGCGCGGACGGCAAAACGCTGCAGCTGTGGGTGGATGTCTCGCTGCCTAGGAAGGCGGCCAAGCCGCAGCAGCCGCAGCCGCAGCAACCAGCCGGCGGCGTGGCAGAGGGCAGCTCGGCGCAGGAGCAGGGCAAGCCGTCGCGCGAGCAGCCGTGGCACAAGCCAACGCGCGACATGCTGCCCAGGTGACGCCTGCTGCCGGACCCGTGCCGCTTTGTCCTACCATGCTCCACATACTTTGCTCCGCTGTTGCATGCGTATTTGTCAAAGTGCGTGCATGCAAACTTTACCTGCGCCTGAAACTGACTGCCCGCTGACATCTCTGCACACAGCATGCTGGCGCGGATGCCGGTCTCTGCCACGGACGGCAGCCAAACGTTCAAGTACCTGACGCCCGCGGTCTCGAAGCACCGCCCCGGCTACCTGGCGCTGTTCGCGGCGGTGCTGGCGAAGCACCCGAAACTGCAGGAGAAAGGGCCCTTCCACTGCTACGTCCAGCAGTGCGCAAAGTCTGCCACCATCTTCTGCGTTCTGAGCTTTGCTCACGAACTGCCGCATATTACTCGCATATCTTTTGTGGCCGTTCAGCAGGCGCGCTTGGTTGCTGAAGCTGCGCACACAGCATGACTGAAATTCATAATGGCACACCAAGCCTTTTGACTCAGGCAACTGCGGGCAAGCCGCCATGCACTGCATCATTTGGTCGGGCAGGTTGCATGCGGCGGCCTCGCTGTTCGTGGCACATCAGTCACCTCGCGACTAGGTTGCTGCTGAGCACTTGTTGTCGCAATTGCAGGCGCGCTGACAACGCCGGAGGTAAGATGCTGACTGCTACGGTGCATGCGGAGATGGCGCGGTGGTGGAAGACCGTCGGCCCCTACATCCGAGACGACGATGGCAACCTCTTGCCGCCCGAGCTGCAGGCCGCGGCGCCGCACATCGGGGGTGAGGCTTCGATTGGCTGAATTCGTTTGACTGTGTGTTGGCAGCGGGCACTGTGGCAGCCGCAACTGGCTTGCTGAGTGAGGGTGCAGATGCATGCACACATGCACTCAGCCTGCTGCATTATGCTTCCTTGCCAGGTGTCTCGTTGAAACCCTCGCCTTCAGCGCTGCAACGACTTGACCCTGCTGTGTTTGCTGCGTATCGAAACAGTGGAACTCGTAGAAACCTTGCATTATGTTCGTCATGCTGCAGACCTTCTGCGCTCCAATTTCCCGGCGCTGGAGGCGGCGAGCTTTGGCGACGAGGTGACATGCATTCTGGACCGGAGCCGCAATGTGGTCGCGCCGACGCTGCGCTGGCTGCTGCTGCGCCCGTCGCCACCGCCGGCGACGTGGCGCGCAAGAAAACCAGAGGGCCTGCGACGCTGAACGCCTCCGACTTCAAGGCGCGTTATGCCACAGCCATATCTCTTGTACCGTGAATGCCCATGTTTGCGCGGGGATGCACCGCAGCGCCTTGCACATGCGGCAGACATGCTGTTGTGCGTGCCTCCTTTCATTCCATACAGGTGCTGGCCACTGTGGCCGCCCAATGGCTCCACAGTGTACGGCTCCACAGTGTATGGCTCCACAGTGTACCCTGTGCTCTCTGCCAGACTATGTGTGGTGTGCGTCTGCAGGCGGCCAGCGGCACCACCAAGGTCCAGGGCAAAAAGGCGCAGCACCGCAGCTCAGTTCTCTGTGCTGGGTCAGCTCCATGTTGTGCCTAGGTCTGAGTCAATTGCAGTTTCTGCAATTCAGTCCCCTTTGCCTGTCTCAGCTCGCTCGTTCTCCTTCCCCTGTATCAACGCTTGCCGCACAAGCGGCGCAATCAGAGCGTTCCCCATATTTTTTGCAAGCCGCTAGCAGCCTCCATCGGCAGTTGCAGAGCTTTTGTTCTCCATAGTTCTTTCTGCAGCATACATTTGGGAGTCGCAGAGCTTTCTTTTCCTACGGTTCTATCTTAAGTACACATTTGTTTCGCTGCTGTCAGGACAAGGTAGGCGCCACAGCAGCGTCGGCAGGAAAGAAGCGGAAGGCGGCCGCTGCGCCGGCGGACCACAATGAGGTGCGGCAGCGCATGTGTTCCTCCTGTAGGTTTCTCGATGCTGTCTCTTACGACCATTTCGTCCTTTCCATGTTCTCTGATGTCCACTACCGCCTGGCGCTTTGCACCAGCACCAATGAGCAGCACAACGGATATGCGGTCTATCACCACCATCCTTGCTCATGTGGGCAGTAGACATGATTGGCGGACACCGCGCACCGCTGTGTTCGTGGCGGTGGCGGGCGCGGTCCTTGTATGTACTTGATGTGCTTTGGGTCTAGATCTGCGCCGGACTTGGCTTGAAGACCGTGGCAGCAGCTGTCGATCATTGGGTGTCGATGAAGATGCCATGAACGATGTAAAGGAGGTGTCAGACCACTGTCAAGCACACTTCGTGCCTGGTGTCAATGCCGTGTCATGTGGCTGTCAGGCCCCCGTCAATGATCTGACGGCCTGTCGACCTGTGTCACGACGCATGTCAACACACGTCAGGGCAATTGTCACCTAGAATCCCTGACACTTTTCGGGACGGGACACACGATTGACAAACGTGTGACCCATTGTTGCTCCTGACATTCTCGTGACAACATGTCGTGACATTACCATCTGTCAACGTGCAATGTCACAACCTGTCAGAGCAGTGTCAACCTCGCATGTCAATTCATGTCAAGGGACTGTCATGGTCTGCAAATCCGTCAAGCCAGTTGGGACGTGACACTACCATGACACTGCATTGACATGAACCATGACACTTCTGGGGCCCCCGTGACACCATGTCATTCTCGGACACCATATATGGTTGCAAACACACTTCCAAGCCTGTCCTATGCCATGTCCTCCTACTAGGACACCATCCGTCGTAGGCTACGACGGATGGTGCCCCAGCATTCGTCGTCCATCACGGCCGGGCCTACATCATCCTTCCTCCGGCTGCACCAGCGGCGACTGCCCCATGTCGCACCACGGCGTCAGCGCCCGGTCGCAGCCCAGCTGCAGCACTATGCGCGTGGCGTTTCCTGCCGGCTCGACGCGCTGGATGCGGAACTTCGTTTCCCGCAGCCCGGTGTGGAAATCCTCGAACACCTGCAGCCAGAGTTTCGCCTCGTCATGTGTTTCACATGTCGACAATACGATTCCTTCAAATATCAACGACCAAACAGGTGTCAACAAGCAGCTTTCTCTGGATGACACGAAGTGCCGGAGGCACGTTTTCCGGTGCCATTGACACAACTTCAACCAACCCTGCAGAATGAAGGACCCCCACACATGCCACCCATACCTGCGGCTGTAGATTCGCCTCGTCGGTGTCATTGCGCGCCGAGGCGGCACTGCCAATGTGCAACTCCTCTATCCGCGGGTGGTCCAAGTGCCTCCAGTAAAAGCCCTGCATTTCCACCCGACACACACAAGTGCCACGGACTGCAGATCGGGTCTTGTACGCGTTGCTGTGCTGTCCTGACACTGGCATCTCCACTTAGGACAAGGGAAAGTGATGGGTTCTTGTCAGTGCGCTTTGACGCCAAGGCGCTGTGTCATGTAGGTGCACTCCTCCGCTGCTGTCCGAACTCGTTATCGCAGGGTGGGAGCAGGGATCCAGATCATGCGAAGTGGAGGTACCATGTGGTGTGTCTCACCGGCTGATGGAAGGTCGTCGTTGCAGCATTTGGCCACTCTGCCGGCAGCATGCCTTGCAACCTCAGGCGAATCTCTAGATTGTCGTCCTCCTTTCCCCACCCCCAAAATGCATTCTGCGCAGCAGTAGGGGCAGGGACTCATCACAGCGCTCAGGCGCGGTGTTGCTGGCCAAGCGCTGGACTGTTTCAGTTCGTTACATGTGTGCTTGTAAGTAATGTCCGCTGGAACTGCAATATGCTGGCACACAGCGTATGTCACAATGTTGTGGCTGCGTCGCGATGCATCATGTGAGGATCCAACGCCAAACGTCATGACATGTGAGCGGCAGCCCTGGGGCCCATCAAACGTCAGTCACGATGCTCTGAGAATGAAATGCTCGCGCGCCGCTGACAGTGGTCAGGATGCTCCGGAGGAAGATCTCACATGGAAGCCGTTGATGCGGGAAAACTGCTCAAAGGTGAAGACTATGTTGCCGCCGAGGAACGTGGAGTACATCACCCTTGGGTGCATGCCCGGCGGCGTCAGGTGCAGCGGAGCGTTGCCGGAAGGGCACCTATACAACACCTGCATCCGGGCAGCAGCTAATTGGGTGCTGTGCTCCCACGAAGCAGATAGAGCATCACAAACGAAGCATGTGCTGCGGATGTGCTGTTGTCATGTCACAGCACCCTGTGGAAACTCGGACCAGAGCCGCTAACATTTGTGCGGCTTGCTCAATGGTCTGCTTTGTTGTGGTGACGAGAAGCACATGCCTTTTCATGAGCAGTCACGCTGTCATGCACACTGGTCGCTTGCTGCCGATCCATTGATGCTGCACAGATGCAGGGTCACGATGCATGTGCCTCACCTCTTCAGCAGCGCTGCAGACGGTGTCCACATCATGGAACACCAAGCAATCGTACTCGCTGCCAGCCAGCAGCAGCGCCCCCGCATTGAGCAGCGTACCGCGGTTGAACTGCAGCCCGGGCGCCTGGTGTTTAATGTATATACCCACTCAGGCTGAAATTCATTGAAATTTTGATTTGGTGCACCAAAGACAGCTCGCTGCTGCGTCCAGAAGTGGTCAGGTTCTGCTGCATGAGAAGATGTGGGGTCAATAAGTGGTGCAGACAGGCTGTCCTGGGTTTTGAGCGCTGTGCCCGCATGCTGCAGATAAATAATCCTAAGTGATTATGACAGCTCGTGATAGTGAATAGCTCACCTGCTCCAGGATGAAGATGCTGAAGTCTGCGTTGCCGCGCTGCAGACACTCCACCGTGACCGGCAGCATGCGCGCCAGATTTGCCGCGCGGTTGCGGTACGGGATGAGAACCGCCAGGTGCTGCCGGCCGGATTCGCGCCGTGCCTCAGCGTCTGCGGCGGCCTCAGGCAGCAGCCCCAGCCCCGCCAGGCGGCTGTCGTCTAGACCAGTGACAGGCTGCTTGGGTTTCAGAGGCTTTGGGGCGCCGCCGCAGGAGTCGCCGCCAAGTTTGACGCCCAGCAGGAAGGCTGTCGTCAGCGCCATCAGGACGGCGACCGCCGCTGGTAGATGGCTGCCGAGCTGCTGGTGCTGGCGCGGCGAGCTCTTCTGCCCTTCACTACGCATGATGGCCGATGTAGAGCACCTAACACGGTGTGGAATCAGCCGCAAGACTGTTTGGGTTTGCGCTGCCGCTGCCACTGGAAAATCCAGCGTCAAATCTATTCATTCAGACTTCAGTTCAGGCCTCGTTCAGGCCTCGTTTGCTCACTTCCTTCCGCAGAACTGCTCTGCCAAGCGTGGCAGGCGGGGCGGGGATCGGCCCGCTTCGCACCATCGGCTGCAAGGGTCACAACTGTGATACCAGCGACATTTGTTCGCAGAGGAAGGCTGCTGCATTGTTCCGCAGGACGGAACGTGAGAATTCAACTGGATTTGCCGGCTTGCTGGCAGAGCAGTACTCAATGCTTGACCAGCAGGTTGGTTTCGGCGGAAAATTTGGCGGGAGATAGGTCTCTGTTGACCTGGCGGAAATTGATTACGTTGACTACTAAAGGGTTGATGACGAGGAAAAATCTGGTAACTAGCCAGAGAACGGTGTAAGAATTGGAATTAACCAAGCCTTAGAATCACCGTCCGAGCCGCGGGCCTCATTCAGGCGCATAAGGCCCCCGCCGGCCGGACAGCAGCTCAACTCTCTTGCGGTTTGCAATAGAATATATCAAAGAATGGTGCCCTGTACCGGCCGACTCTAGAATGTGCAATGCATAATTGGGTCACGTTGCCCGCTCTGCCTTGGGGGCACATGAAGCAAACTCTGCTTTGCTGCTGATTACGCCTGCGAATATGCCGGCTTGGCCTCCCCCGGCCCGTACGTGCAGTGGAAGCCAGCCTTGTACTGCTTGCCCTTCTTGCACTTCACCACGAAGGCGGTGTTTGTGCCCGTCGGCGCCGAGTACATCTCAGCCTGCGACGGAGACGCGCATGAAGCCGTGAAGAATGCTCCTCGCCTGGCGGCTCAGGGTTTGCAGAAGATACAGGATACACCCAGCGGTTGACAGGTCAGATTTGAGATTGGTCATCCAAGTTGCCCGTGGCAATGCCAGCAGTGTAACCGCCTGGCGGAGCAGCAGGACAGGAAAAGGACATCGGCACCGTGAGAGTCGTGGGAGTGGCGGTCGCGATGATGTTGCCGGTGTAGGAAGCGCCGTCCTTCATCCTCACATTTGAATATTTCAGGTACTTCTTCGGCCGCACCTTGCCGGTGGTCTTGTCCCACCTGCGTCCAGGATCACGATGTTCAGTGTTTGCTGTTTTTTGCAATACTTCATGCCCAACTGAAGATGCCAACATGCTGTAATTCACGCAGGCAATAACAAACTTTGAAGGAGGAACATCCCCGCACCCGCCGTCATTGGGCTCTGTGAAGGAGCCAGCGCCTGAGGCAGGAGCGAGACACCTTTGGGGTTTTGCCGGACAGCCAAATCAAGGGATGGTGATGAGTGACATGTGCTCACCACCCACGCCATAAATGACCAAGACACGGGCGCTAAAACCTCATTTTTGTACTCCGTCTAGGGCTTCACTCTTCAAGCATACAGTCATCATACGGCAGACACATCGTATACTCCAGCCGCTGACCTGAGGTGAAGAACTGCGTGGAGTAGCCGTACTGCTTCGCGTTGAAGTAGCACACCACGTGGTCGTGGCCGTTCACGTAGAAGTGTGGGTTGTATTTCTTCACGAGCTGCGCAAACTGCATGGGCAGAAGCGGAACAGATCAGCACTTCGTCACTTGGGCAGCCAGCACCATACGTATTGCATCCGCGTCATCATTATCATCAGCAGCAGCAGCAGTATCTCACGCCAGGACGTTCATTGATATACCACCAGAGTTTGCAGCCTGTCGCACCTTGCCCCAGGCGGCAGACTCAGGCTTGCCGGTGGTGTCATCGCGGAAGTAGCTCTGGTCACCGCTGAAGCCGGGGTGGTGGCCCATGACTGCGCAGACCGGACGCCGCCACATGGATTTTATGCGCTCAGAGCTGGTATGCCAGTGTGCTCGATGCTACGCGCAGCAGCAGGGTAATGCAAGGAAGTTGAGAAAAAATTCGGACCCTAGAGGACAGCCGGAGCCTGTGCAGCAGGACTCTGGGCAGATTGGCGCTGTGAGGGACAGAGCGGGCTCTGTCCTTGCCGGTTTCAACATGTACACTGGGACAGACTCTGCTTGGAAGTCAATGTGAAATAGAAGACATACCAATGGTCCAGCCGCTCTTCTTGGAGGCAGACTTCAGTGCGCTCTCCAGGAACTTCAGCTGCTTCTCCCGGTTGGCGGCGGTGCTCTGCAGCGCGCGCAGCGCCACGGCGGGTCAGTGCAACGTCATCAGCTGGCAGTACCGAGTCGTGTTGCACCCAGAGTTGCCGTGCAGCTCAGCAGAGCTCATCAGGCGGTCAGAGACGGTGATTCTAAGAGGAGATGCGGCAAATATGGGTACAGCAGAATCAGTCTGCATCGCAGTGTTCAACCTGGGCAATCTCCTCGTCGATGGTGCTGTAGGCTGAACCGGGCGTCAGGTAACCTGCGGAGGCACACGATAAACCATGATCTCAGCGTTTGCGGCCAGCCTGAGACGGATACTGCGGCCCTCCGAGACAGGGCCGCAGTATCCGTCTCAGGCTGCGATTCCGACATGGTCTTCAAGTTTATTAGACGCCACGCGCACAGCAGCTGGCTGACCAATGTTAACATAAGTGCCAAATACAGCACAAACTGCACGCACCATCAATCAAGCTGCTCGTGTCTGCAACGATGAGGTTGATGGCGGTCATGCCAGAGCCAATGCGCCTGGCAAAGTAGCGCGCCGGCAGCACCCACTCCTTGTTGACCTTGCTGTAGGCGATCTGCGCATTCACGCCCTCGATGCCGCCCAGCACATCGTGGTTGCCGAGCGAGCCGTACCTAGGGAAGTAATGACATCAAACAAACACGATCAGCGCTCGAGTTCAGTTCACAGTGTGATGCCACTCCTGGAAATGTGTTGACAACAGCAACCTCTGCAGGCAGTACGGCAGAAGTGTCCAGGCCACAATCATGGTAAAAAAGGAGAATGTTGCAGGGTAGGACCAAGCAGCGCACAAGGAAGCAATAAATGCCTTCGGGCAGGTGCATTCACCAGGTCAAGGGCTTCAGTGCCGGTGTGTGCGAGGTCTTGTACACGCCGATCCAGTCGGTTCTGAAGCGGTCCGAGCAGGAGCCGCCGTTGGCGTTTGCCGTGTTGTTGCAGCCGTCTGCATAGAAGTTGTCGCTCCTGCGATTGCGCCATACAGTGTGTCAATACTGGAATGTTGCCGATAATGTTGACACGCACTTTCGAGATGCACCCTGGCCACTGATTTGAACGGCACACGGCAACCAATGAGCTTGCAATCGTTCAAAGCATTGGAAGGACCCACGTGTTGAGCACGAACTCGCACTCCTTGGCCGCGCACGACTTCTCCAGCACGTACGCTGCCTGCAGCTGCTGGATCTTGCCTGTGCAACAGTAGGGAAAGCCAACTCAGCACAGCAGCGGCATGGGCATGCAGACATGCGGTGCCGGCTTCCAGGAGGTGGGCGCATCAAGACATATGCTCTTCAGGCACATACACGGCGGCACAGGTGCATTCATTGTATGCACATGCTCACTGCAGTCTCCTGCTCGCTGCACTGGCAGCAGCTGGACTGCTGCAACAAGACTGGCGGTGCACGGGGGCGCACCCTCGCAGTTCTCCCGCTTATCGCCGTCTAGCTTGCCGCAAGCCTGCACGACGCAGGCGTCGTTGGGCTTCTTGTCGAAGGGGCCGCCACTGGGGTCGATCGTGGGGTCGATGGAAATGTAGAATGGGTCCTGCAGGTGAAAGCGCAGACATTCTCACAAGCTGAATGCGCCTCGATGTGTTCCAGCACTGGCTCCTGGACAATCGAACAGGCAGAGCGCCAGATTAGAACTGCGGTGGAACCTAGCACCCGAGCAGCATCAATAGCACAGCTCCATGTCTGGGAGAATTGCACAGGCGGGATGCACCTTGAGTGACGACGGGCAGCGCGTCGACGACGCCGGGTTGTAGCGGGTCGGCTTGAAGTTCTCGGCGCCGGTGCCGCCCAGGCGGCCCCAGTCTGAGCAGCAAAAGAAACAAAATGAAAAGTGTGCCCGTTTGGTGGGTTTTGATGCCGAGGTTGCACGCAATCGGCTGTTGTCGAAGCTGCAAAGCGGCGCCAGCTGGCTTGCTGGAATTCATCGTGCTATCGAGTGGTGAGGCTGAACGCGGATTGAATTCAATCGTGAGGGGCATCCGATTGAACAATGCTGCTATGCCGCTGGGCCCAGCCCTCGCAAGTCACCTGCACCTGAAACAGGATTGTGTTGCAAAGGCAGGTGCAGCTCAGATCTGGCATGCTGCTGCTGAACAGGCGCCGCCCATCTTGGCTGCTACACACGGTATGACATGCAGATCGAGCCTATCTGAATCGAGTCTGGCTGCGCTGTCGTCTGACCAAATTCCGTCGTGCACATGCAGCTGCGCGGCCTCCAGACAAGATGCGCAAGGCCGCTGGAGTGGCCACGGCGATTGAGCTAGAGCAGATACATTGGGAGGATAGTGCCGCTCGATGATATAATGGACTGTTTCTCGGTCGGCACGACGGCTGGTACAACAGCACGACGACGACGGCCCCCAAAGCACAACAATATAGGTCTTTCGCCAGCGGGCGCAGCGGGGGTGACGCAAACCTCCAAATATGGCGAAGACGCGCTTGTTGCTGTCCTTCGGGTCCTTCGTTGGCTTCTTGTGCTTTGCCGGCTTCGACTTGGCAAGCACATCCGATGCACCGAGCGCGAGCAGCAAGACTGACACCAGCAGCGCTGTCCTCATACCGGCCGCCATGTTGGCGGTGATGTCGCTTTAGGGTAGGATGAGGCGCGATCGCTGAATTGGCGGCACCTGCTTGACTTCAAGGGCGGAGGGCGAAGTTACGGCTAGAGGAATATTGGAATAAGCCTAAGTTTATGCGCAGATGGGGCTCCCTTCCAGCTGGCGCTGCAGCGTTATCATTGATCTAATCAGCTATCAGCAATCTGTTGCGTCGTGAGCCTCCATCTGCGGCTCCGTCCGGCAATTGCTCGCTGCTCACGAGGCAAGTGCGTCGAAGATTCAGATGGCGATCCGTGTGACTTGATCATTTCTGAGCGATGCTGGCTCAACCCAGCATCCAGAGCTGTGAAATAGCTGTGCAAATGCCGCCTGCACCTAGTCCACCCCAAACAGCCCACACTGTTGGATCAGACTAGGGGAGCAATCCACTGAGGTGCAGCCAGGCAGAGACATCGACTTTTGTACGTGAAACGGTCACAAATCATCGAACCTGATGTTTCAGGTGCCTCAAACAAGTCTGCACAGGCGTCACGTGGCTGCAATGGCTGCGCCGCCACAGCGGCAGCGGGCCCCTGGGTGCGGCCATCCGGTCATTGTTCAGCAATGACTCATGCGAGGCATATGCACTCCAGAAAGTCTGGTCAACGTCCTCACACCTACCAACTGTACCAACTACACTGTACCGGAGCGAGAACTTACTGTGGTGACGGAGTATTTCTGCAGCAGCATCAAGATCCGTGAATGAAGAGCCCAGCTGCTTTTGGGGTTGTGCACCAGCGCCCCACAGCCTGTGATGCATTTGAGGCATGCGCTGCTGGTCTACACACAATTTGGTGTTGCTGCCAAATTGCGCCCTGCTGAGCAGGGACCAGGCAATGCGTGCCAGGGTCAGGCAATGCGACTTTGGCAGAATGCACCAAACGAGGAGAGGCAAGCGTGTGGGGAATACAAGACACCCCTGTCTCACAGAACACCGCCGCTCAATTATCTGGCAGGTGTTGAGGGAGCTAGCAAAACTGCACGGGTAGCTCCGCAACCAGCCGCAGATCCTGCCGAGTAGCGCTGCCCTTGAGGCCTTTTCAGGCTCTTGCTCATCGTTCGCGTCATTGGCAACATTCGGCCAGCTAGAACCTTTGCTCGTAGAGCCTGGGGCTGCTACAGCGACACCGCCGCTGACCGCCGGGATTCGCTTACAGCTATCCGATAGATAGATAGATAGATAGATAGATAGATAGATAGATAGATAGATTGCACCCTTTCAGTCAGGCTGATAAGGCATCAAATCACCAATAAACCATCATCTGTCATCATGTCGCAAACTGTTGATGACACTCACTGAGGAGATGAGCCGATGAGACCCACCTCCCCGAAGCATGCCAACATGGATTCGGCAACAGCCATTCTGTCCCCTCCCCACACCAGCTGACGCATGCACGGCGGCACCGCCAGATCAAACAGGCAAGAAAAGCGCTGCCG
>JAABUW010008298.1_pt1 | contig 12179 bp, 10 predicted proteins | sample 5560081 | NCBI WGS metagenome assembly JAABUW01 (sample SAMN10711882, study PRJNA513363) | rock metagenome | isolation source: Antarctica rocks | place: Antarctica: Victoria Land, Knobhead sud | reverse complement strand
CTTCTGTTCGTTATCATACACAAACCCTTGACAGACAGTATTGGTGCCATACTGGATGGTGTTGCATACATTTGCCAGAGATCCAGCAAGTGTGCTGTCCTGCATGAGGCAAGTCTCATCTGACAATTTGTACCTTGATGACACAACACGTCTGCAATACAGGGCATTGGTGGAATGCAGTAGAAAAAAAGTAGGAGCGTTGGTCAGAAGGCAAGCAGGGCCAGGGGCAACCAGAGAAGCTGTGCCAATCACCCTGTTTGACTGCCTACATATATGCAAATACACCTCAAAACCTGAACATGCAAAACTTCAGAAGACGCAGCAAAAATTTGAGAAACAGTGCTTCCTGCAGGAGAAGGGCATTGGACTGAGCCCCACATGGATGCCAACATGCATTGTCACCATTGCCCCAAGATGGGAACATTATACACCATCAAGCATGAGACATCGCTTCTGACATGCACAACTTCTATGCCCTTCACCGTCAGGCAGTGATGTAAGCCAGCAGAGACAATGTTACAGCTGCTGCATGCAGCTGCTGCATGCAGCTTGTGTGGAACATGAGCATGACTGCTGCCTTACCGCATTGGCACCGAGGTCTGCAAGAGCGACACAGCACAGACCCTTAAAGGCCGCACAAGTCTGCACAGCGGATGCATTGGCAGCTCCTGGGACACAGCAGGGAGCTGCTGCTGGTCTGAGATCCAGGGCGTTGTGCATGTCAGTGTGTGGGTACACTGTATACGACGTCGATAGATCAGATGGGTCTCCTGCCAAGTTTTGCTGCGTCTGTGAGGGCAGCTGATAGGTCTGCGCTGAGCTGCGGAGGTCCTGTACATAGAAAGTATCACAGTGAGCATGGGCAGGCACCTGTTTAAATACAGTGTAGTCTTAGTAACAACTGCTGCAGGAGGTTATAAATTCAGAGCAAGCAGATCACAACATCATGATCGTAGCATGTGACGTTTCTTGTTTGCACCAACCTGGTTGCTTGGTTGAGGTTGACAAGCAGGTCTTGCGGGAGAGATCATCACTTTGGCAACAGCCCTGGTATCTAGCTGCTGTTGCAGCGCTGCAGAGCACCAGCATCACATTTGTGTTGGCTACGTTACAAATACTGTCGTGTCACAAAACAGCACAGCTACAATCTGAATACCAATCATGCCAGCAAGATGCTGAAGGTGGCATGGCAACTTTGTCAGCCATTGGCACAGATGCAAGAAGATCTTTCAGACATGCTGCATCACACATGTCAGCACGTGCATGCAGAGGCTTGACATACATGGCTGACTTGATGTCTATTGCGACTGCAGGCCAGCAACACTTAAGAATCACGTATGGACTATTTGTCTTGCATGTCATTGAAGCACACCTGCATGTTTACCAGCTGAGTGTGGCCAAAAGAAGTCTGTGACTGGTGTTGCAGTACCTGTGTTGAGCAGCCATGCCGTGCTGTTGGGGCTGAGGCACAGGTGTGATGTGTCCATTGCTGAGTTCACTGCGTTGCCCTTGAAGAAAGCTGTGCTAGTGTAGCTGTTGTACACAAAGCCTTGGCAGACGCTGCCGTTGCTTGCCATGGCGTCACAGATGCCTCCCAGTGTGCCTGGCAGTGTGCTTTCCTATACAGGGCAGCAGCGCTCTCAAACTTCTTGCACACTGGCCCTTCAGCTGAGAAGTGCAACAGCTCACTTGCAACTAAGCACCCCTTGCTCAGCAAAATGGATCATGTCATGCAAATCAGGGTCATGACTGCCTGAATAAGGTTTACCTGATCACTAGCATTTGCAGCGTTGTAGCAGCATAATCCATTTTGCTGGGTGCATGCATCCACAAGACCTGTCAGGGTAGGACTGATGGACAGGCCAGTGGTATTGGCAAAGCAGGTGCCAAGGGTGGGTGTCATGTCATCATACCCCTCCAGATCAGCAAATGGGAAGACAGTGTACTCTGACACATTCTGTGTAGACTGAATCTGCCTCCCTGGCACATATGAGCCATTCTGCAGTGCACCAAAGCACATTTGGTGACATGTTGGTTGCCTGACCGCAACAAAGCAGCTTAATTTGTATAATGAAAATGCATGAGCCAGAAGCTCGGACTGGCAAAGTGAGGTATTGGACATGTGAGGACATGTGATATAAGACATGTGAATGATATTGGAAATGTGTTGCAAAGACTTCCATGCAGCTGAAGCATAGTATCTGAGCTGGTTGCTTGTCTGGCGCAAACTTGCTGCGCTCCAATTTGAAAGCAGACAGCCATCCGGGTGGTCTACTTTGCAACACAAGGGAGCTGAAATCATTGGCTCAGAGCAAAAGATTTGATGCAGCTGCTGAAGGGCAGGCTCAGTCATGTACCTGGTAAACTGGCTGCGGATCTTGTATATAGCAATTTGAGTACTCGGGAATTGCAGGCGCAGTGGTGGCCACCCCTGCACGCAGCAGACACTGCTTGAGAGCACAGATGTGCAGATGCAGTCCTATGAGCTGCCTGTGAGCAGCCTGCAAGCAGGCTGGAGCCCAACTGTGCTGATCAATGGGCCCGTGCACAATGCACTCCATACAGCCTGTTGCGTACTGCACTGAGTTGGCTGATATGTCAAACTAGCTTTGGCTTGGCGCAAGCTACACAAGGCGTCATGAGGCGGTATGTCCAAGCCTATCTGAAGCAAGAAGTCTGGATTGTGCACAGCAGACATCTGTTTGATGACGCCGGCTTACCTTCATCAGCATGCCGAATGCAATAGTGCGAGACAGTGTCATACTCATGCACATGCTCAACGAGTCAAAGACAACCGTATTTGCAACATAGCACTCATGTCACTATAGGTGAAAGAGCATTACCTGTCTGGAGGGTAGGGGGCAGCAGTGAGATGTCATCCAGGCAGAAGCTGACAGGTGAAGAAGAGCTAAAGCTGGCCGATGGCTGGAAGGCAAAGCTGGTTATCTGGTCCAGGACAGGTATGCAACTTTCAAAGGAGTTCTGCAACAGGCTTGCTGTCACTCTGGCATAACCGTCAGTGGCATTGCCCACTTCTGAGGCAGGCAGCTGCGAAAAGTCTATAGAGCTACCATTGCACAGCGGCTCATAAGCAGTATAGGTTTTTGTAGGGTCCAAACTTCCCAGAGTCAACTTGACAGCTGGCAGGCTGGATGTGCCTGCACCATGTGTCCACAATGAGACTTCAACCATGTTGAATGCAGCAGGAAACCCAGCATCCTAGCATTGCTAGGAGTAGGCCTTGTATCTGTGCCTTACTAAATTGTTGCAAAGGAGATTGCAAACAAAGGGCACAATACCTCACAGCTAACAGTCTGTGGCTCCCTGACAAAAAAGGAATGTTACACATATGTGCTGACTCACCAGATGATGTGCTGTTCTGTTTGAGGTAGAACTGGAGGCCTGATGTGTTGCTGAGCAGGAAGGGTTGATACCCAGCCTGGTCGCACTCCCGGCAGAAGAAGAATATTGTGTCCTGCAGTGTGTTCACAACAAACTTGTTAACTGGGTGGTTCTCTACAGGCTGTGACATGCGTCGACAAGGCCATTTGACCACTGACACTCAGCCCCACGCTATGTCAGTGCACTCTCATGCTGTCCAATGCAGACTGCCACATGTGAGCAGTGAGTGTTAGATACGAAGACAGTCAAATCCATGCCAGCTCGCCGCAACAGTTTGAGGCAGGATTTCACTCACAGAGGATTTCTCAAAAGTGAAGCAGGTTGCGTTGGAGCCCTGAAGGCCAGCTCCTGCTGTTTGCAACTGCCTTGGGACCGGATCGTAGTTGCCAACACCCCAACCAGTTTCAACACTGTCACTGTATATAGTCGTGTTGATGAATCCTGGCAGGAAGGGCGAGACCTGCTGTGTGTTGGCACACGCAACTGGCCTGCATACAGAGACAGCTTCAAATGGTGCTTAGCCCAGTAGCAAGAGGGTGATCTGATGGGGTTGTCAAGCAAATCCTCAGTTGCTGCAGCTACCCATTCTGCAGCAACAGGAAAGGGCAATCCCTCAAGCTGGCTGATGTGAGTATGTTGTGTGCAAGGAGCAAGGACTGACTGTTCAAGCAAACTCTTGCTGGACAGCTATTTCAGCTGAAATTCGAGCTGACTCTGCACTCAATGCAAGCTCTTGCTGCAAAGCTATTTGATCTGAACTTTGAGCTGAGTCTGCACTCAATGCATGGCTGTCTCAGCTCGGCTACTACAGACTTTACAGTCTGAGGCAACATTCACTTGCGATGAAGGTGCAAAGCTGAGATTGCAAAGGGGCTCAGCTGCGATGCAGAACAGAAGCACTGACCTATACTCCAGATTCATGAGGCCATAGTCTGGATGAGCCAGCCTTTCAAAGGCTGAATAACCCAAATTGAAGTGTGTCAAATTGGTGCAGCAAGCGTTTGCTGTTGCTAGGCCTGAACAATCGCAGGAATCTGTGACTTGGACAACAATGGTGTTGTTAGCGCTTGTCTGACCCTGTTGCAACAGATTCAAACGCACATTATTTGACCAGAATCACAAAAAGGAAAGCGCACATGTGCAGGACAGTTGTACGCCAAACAAGAACTGCATGCTTTGTTGTAAGCAGACTTGAGTCAATGATGCACAACAATGCCATGATGCATCAGTGAAGGGATCTCTCTAGAGGGCCCTCCTCATTGGCTTGCAACCATGTTATGAATGTAGAGCAGGCAGGACAATCTTGTGGCCCATGCCTCCTTGAAAACATGCATATGCATGTGTACTGGACAGCTGGGCACACTTTTGACACTCTGTGCCCCAGCACCTGCCTGCATGCCGGCTGCTGTGCAGATACCACAACGATGGAGAGATTGTGTCCATACCAGCGAATCTGTGGTGTTCCAGCAGTCTGTGAACAGGAGTTGACTGGAGTTGAGGACATTTCCAGGAAACACACGGCCAAAGCTGTCAGTAGGTAGCTCATTGCTGACAGTCTGAAACTGATACACAGGCTCAAGCTCTGATGGTGCTATAGCATAGGGAACAAGGGTGTTGCCTGAGCTATAGTTGCCGGCCACAACACCTGTCTGACAGCGCAGCTCATAGCACCTGCATGTGACCAACGTTGCTGGTCTCACAGCTACAGATGCAGGATAGCAATCTCTATAATGCTCCATCAGCTTTCTGTTTTTGCTATTCACTTGGCGCATGAGCCAAAGAAATGACACAGCAGAGAGGACATGGACTGTCAGATTTTGGTCGCACACATGGTCAAACAGAGCATTCATAAACTATTTGGGACTCATGTGGATGTACCTGCCACAGCTGCCAGGGTAATCAGGATTGCTGGTAGCCAAAGAAGCGAGCATGCTTGCTGGAACAGTGATTGCTGAACTGTTGTATAGGTTAACGCCGTTGTAGTAACCACAGTCACCATTAGGGGGAGGCTTGAATGGACTGCAAGGCAAGCAGGCTGTCAAACACTCGGAGCACTGTGGTAGTTTCAGGAAAGGTTGCAGCAGGTCTGATGATGTCACATTTGCAGATCATATTATGGTGTGTCAGTTCATTGCATGTACATGTGTGACAATACAACAATGTGCAACAGCAACAACCCTTGTGCCTTCGAATTCGATCAGATGCTCTGTGTTGCTGGCAGACTGCTGGGTGTGATGAGGCTGTAGGCAGCATAGCTTACTGAGTTGTATTCAGATTACAATAGTACTCTTACTGACCTTTCCACACAAGTGTCATTGAAAGAAGCTGGTGGGCCAAAGTAACTAGCCCTGCCCTGCATCCATCCGTCAGCCGACGATGCACCTGCCTGAAGCTGTCTAGGCCTAGCAGACCGTACGAGGTTTAATGCAGGGCTTCTGCTTTCCGCACAGGCCAGCTGTGTCAAGACGACCAGAGCCAACAACACAAGGACCCCCTGGCAAGGCTCGCAACAACGGCCACGACGTTTCTGAGCTGTGGCCATCAGGCAAGGAAACCCGTATGCCTTCCTGCGTGTGATCCTTAGGCGTGTAATTTATGAGTCCCGTATCTTCTAACGAACCCAAGCCAGTTGCTGCAGTAAAGCTCACTCTCGAAAAAGGGGAACAGGATCCTGACGATTGATCTGGGACAATGGCCGCTGCTGTGTTGGCAGATTGATTCCGGGGCTGACGAAGGCACAAGTGTGTTGTAGCTTTCTAAGTCGCCGGTCTGCAGTGCAACTCAGCCAGACGAGGTCAAGCGTCTAGGTCACCCTGATCACCAACCAAGGCTTGAGCGTGTCTTGTTTGAGCTTCGTCACATGTGGCCCCAGATGTGCCCCCGCGTGAGTTGTCTGCCGGCCGACGCAGCTGCACCTAGCGCCGAAGCCATTGAAGGCCGCTGGAAGCCAACAGAACCCAACCGTTGTTACAAGCAACAATCGGAATCACCTAATTGACGCCGCTGGATTGCAGTCAACGATTTGTCCAAGACTTTGCGTTGCATTCTATTGCTTGAAACAACGCGATACAAGCCCTCAGCTTATAAGCCGTTGAAGGTTGTCTACAGATTCCGGCACGATATCTGCAGGAGCAACAATAACAGGAGAAAGGCCTGAATTGTTGCCTCTTCTGATGGGTCTTGCATACAGCCAAGAAACTGCGATCGTGCTTTAGCTAGACCTTAACCCCAAGTCTGATTGATTGGTTGATTGATTGATCGGTTGATCGATTGATCGATCGATCGGCCGTTAATGTTGAATGTTCCTATGTCTGTTGCGTTGGATGGTAATGCATGACTAGGCTGACTGAGCAGACTTGGTCACAACATGCAAGATCACAGATGTCTGTACACAACAGCAACTGCAGTTGGTCATGCTGGGGACGCATGCTAATTTTGATGAGCAAATTTCGATTAGCACATGCATGCCAGAACGTATGAGGCTGGGCGCCATGAACACAGGTACTTGAACATCATACAGCATACTAGGCTACCAGCCTGATGTAGCCACACAGGCGACAACTTGTCTAGTCATGATGCTGGCCTACAAGGTCAATGCTAGCTTGCGCCTCACAGTGATACCTTCATCCTGTCAGCTTTGTCAAGCTTTTCCAGCATTGGCTGTAGCTGCGAGATCTTATCGTACATGCCAAAGAGGCCGCCGGTATGCAGAAAGAGCACCTTGCGCCCCTTCCATTGCTCTTCATGCTGTTTCATCTCCTCGAGCAGGGTGTAATAAGCCTTGCCAGAGTATACTGGATCCAAAATGACACCTGGAAAATGGTGGTTATTTGATGATTGTCGCTTTGTTGTCATGTTGTTCTCCTCTTTGTGCTTGAGCAGGCGCTTGTGCAATTCACATGTGGCAGACGCGCAGACAGTCACTGAAGACTCGAATGCAAGCAGTGCTACTTGCTATACTATCAATGCCCTGGCAACCCACAGCAGCAGGGGTTGTGATGCACAGAATGAGAAGTACCCGTGGAGTGAGCCACATGCTGCATGGTCTCCAGCTCCTGTTGCTTGCTCATTGCATACCCGGCACCTTTCGCTTGCACCATCCTGAGCATTGCCTTGGTGTCAACCCCTGCATGTCCTGATGTTCTGAAAACCATGCGATCCTGCCATGTGTCATCGTCAGACCAGCTCCATGGTGATGAAAAACTTAATTGATGCAACAAGCAACTTGTCACCAACACACATGCTGGGTATCACACATCTATATATGGCCCAGACTGACAGAATGGCACTATGTCTAAACCATGTTATAGGCACAGACAATCACAAGCTTCAGTGACTCACCCACGGTATCTTTGTCAACTCCCATGCCCTTCAAGAGACCATCTATATAATCATAAAAGTATTGGGGATCATCACAGACCCCCATGGCATGCAGCTTGCACCCCAGCCCACTGAGCTGGATCCCCAGAGCCATACCAGCTGCTGTACCTCCACTGCCACATGCCTGTGCACCATGCACTTTGTTCAGTAATGCTGTCATGTCTTTGCTGACCTGCAAGCAGAGTGTCAAGAGGAGCAATACTGAAAGAAGTGCATGGTGCACAAGCATCTGGTACAGCAGCAGATTAGCAAAGACACGACAACAATCAGCAGCAGCAATGTTAGTGAGCAGACTTTAGTAGACATGAACATGCATTGCTGCACATGCAGCCAGCAGCATTGAGTTTGACAGCCACTGAGTCAAGCTAAAATGACTCAAGTCCTGCAGCAAGTTCTGCAGACCTATCAAACATGCTTCAGTTTTCATCCTGTACAGTACGCAATAAGGCAGGCAAGGGCCTTTGGGTGATGACACACTGACCAGGGCAATGTCAGTGATGCCAAGGTCGCCAGCTTGCTCCTGAATCTCTCTGACAGCTTCCAGATAACCCCAACAGCCCAGGGGGCTGGACCCACCCACAGGAATGCAGTATGGCTTCTTGCCCTGACTGCGCAGCTGATCTGCAAGCTGTTGCAGCAGCGCTTCTGAGCCAACCTTGGTGTACTCCTCCTTGGTGACTGTGTGGATGTGCGCCCCCACCTGTAAGTGCAGAGCTGTTAACACGCAACGCCACACTTTGATGACTGACACCAGATGCACATCATTGCACGCACTCCCACACATGAACAGAAAGGCGGGAAGGCTTGGTTTGGAGCAGTGAACAGGCTGGGATGGGAGAAAGAGCATTTGCACCAGGGCCTTTTCAGACGTGTGATCTTTGCAAAACAAGTCTTTTAAGGCAAACAGATGATGCATGATCATATGACCCAAAGTAGCTGGCATGCATGCAGACTAGAATGACAATGACCAGTGACTGAAAGACCAGCCCAATAGCACACTGCAGGTGACGCCATGCACTCATAATGGTCAACATGTGAAGCAGAGCTGTAGCAGCAGAAGTGCAGCCGAGGGTACACCATGCGTGCTAGCAGCAGGTTGCCAGTAAGGCCTGGATCTGAGTCAGCAAGCTCACGCGATGTCCGCAGTATCAGATGGCTATCCAGCCCAAGGTACCTGCAGACAACAAAAGCATAGTCAGTAGTTTGAACTGGTGCAGACATTGGAACTGGCATGCACTTGTTTCCTGAATCACTACGTCACATGCTAGCAAACACAAACCAAAAAGATCAAGATTTTGTAGCAGTTTTCATGGCTCAGGAAGTGTTTTGGGTATGTGCACTGTGGGACTCACAAACATCTACAACCAGTGCCAAACATGTGCTATAGCTCTGGTAGCAATGGAGATATAAGACCGGGCTCATCCTGCTTCTGGCACATTTCTCATGTCACTGTCAGGTCCAGTATGGATCTAGACACAGCCATATGTTTGTCTCTTGCTGTTTGCATTTGTGTGCTGAAGATGTTATGCTGATAACAGCATCAAAGGTGGACCTGGCTGCCACAGCAGTGGCTCTGCAGTGGTTTGACTGGATGCCTCCAATCGTGATGACACAGTCGTGCCCCTGTGCAACTACCTCAGCCATCAGGAACTCTAGCTTACGTACCTGAAAAATGAGAACAGCGGCTGTCTGCAAATGGTGCTGATTTATTGCTGCTGATCGCTTGAACTGATGCTAGCTGCGTGCTGTACCTTGTTTCCGCTCAACTGCATTCCACTCAAGTCATCCCTCTTGATGTACATTTCCACGCCATCTGGCACTCCAGGGGGATGCCATCTGTGTATCGGCGTTGGGAACATGCCCAAGGCATATCGCTGCTTGGGTGCCTGCAAAAGCCCATCACTCGAGCTAAGACAGAATGCTGTTTGGGTGCCTGCATGCCTTGGGTGTTGCACAGCTGAGGTTGTCACATTAGTGCGTCAGAAAGGATACATAATCAGCTGCATACATTATCAGATAGTGCATTTGCCCATGTAGGCAGGGTATAGCTCTCTAGCTCCAGCATCTGCCGTGGCCCCGCTTGATGCACAGCATGTGCTTGTGAGGGCATTTCTCTGTGGTTCCGCAGTCTGCGCGGATGCAAGCTTGTGAGAGACGCTGCACCCCTCTGGAACAATACTGCCGTGTAGTGAACGCTTCCAAAATGCGCAGCGTGCCTGCTGCTGGGTACCTGGTTCAATCTAGTTTGCATGCGCTGCTTCGGTGGCAACCACGGCACGAGAAGCAAAACAGCGTCAATGATCAGGAACTCATTTGACACCCTGACGCTCGACAACACCTGCTGCCGTCGGTCTTGGCTGTACCATCAAGGTACAGTCAAGTCAACGCGAAGTTGAGCCTGTAGCTGCAGAGCTACAGCTGCAGAGCTCTCAGAAATTGTATTGCCATGCGACCGTGCGTGAATGGCTCCTGTCATTCAATGTGCTCGTTGCTATTTGGGTCAAGCGCACTCCTTGCAGACTGTCGTTGAGCAGCGCTAAGCCCGCAAGCATATCACTGTTGTGACCGTTGGATCGCGAGGAGCACAAGACCTAAGACTCTGCAGACAACATTTGCAACATGCAGCAGTCTCTATCCAATGGTGAAATGCAGCCACCACTTTCTGTGATCAAACGAGACCCACAGTCATGCGAAAGCTGTCAAACGTGCATGCCACCCACATGGCAGTCTGTCTCACAATCAGAAGGTACTTCTATACGTCCTGAACGTCTTCCAGACCCAATTATCGAATGCTTGCACCGGCGTCTTCGCGTCGCAATCTTGCAGCTGCCCTCATTCCGCGGGATGCCAGGGCGAGCGTTCTGCACACATGAGCTGATCAGGTCACGACCCGTATACAGGTTGCTTTCAGTGCACCTGTGGGGCTGGCCTTTCAGCCATACCAGGCGAAACTGCTGTAGCACAGGACTCCTGGATTCAATGTGATGACTGTGACAAATGGCGCGAGCTAAGCATGGCCCAGTTCCAGAAGATACAGGTACCGGCACTTGCTGCGCGCCAATGCGGACACCACGCTGTGTGTAGCATAGCTCTGAGCAGGGGTACGCAGCAGTAGCTGTGACACCGACCTAAGCAGCAGCAGTTACATGCGGCCTGCTGTCAGCATTACACAGTCCATTCGTTCATGAAACTCACCATAGCTTTCAGCGTAAGCAAAAGACAATGCTGAACTGGCATACCTAGTTTGTGCTACATGCCTTCAGCTCATGCCAGTTTCCATGTTCAGCAAAGAGAAGAAGACTCCCATTGGGCATGTTCCATGGTGTTTGAGGGTGCCAGCTGTCAGCTGCCAGATGACTGGAAACTGGAGCAAAGACGATTGCAGCAGGCAGTGGCGGCAAGGCAACAGCAGCAGGCTTTGCTGTCAAAGCAGCAGGTGTGATATATTGATGGAAGCTTACAACGTCCTGTTGCTGATTCGTAATTTAGAGTATCATACCTACAGAGTAAGGCACTGCGCACATGTATAGAATCATGCAATGTCGAGTGCAAATCAGCGTTTGCTTGCAAGATGTTCATGACTGGTGTAGCTGAAGTCAGAGCTGATCCAACAAGCAAATTGCTCCTCTCAATTGGGCGCTCTGATCATTCCTAATCTGCTCTGGAGGCTTCTTCATGCTATGCTGTGCTGTGTTTTGACAATTGTGATGTCCATGCAGGCGAGAGATGCTATGCTAGCTGGCAGGGCACGCCGTGCAGAGCAGAGGCATCTGGGGTTGCCAGCTGAGAGTGTTCTTACACAAGCTCAAGATGCTGCTGTGTTGGATGATGTCCAGGTCTTGCCTCGTGCCAGCACAAGTTGTCCAGTCATGTCACATGTGCTGCACTGCAGCCTTATACAGGGCCTGCTCATTCCCCATTCATTCCTGCTTAGCTGTAGTGTATGCGCCCCACCAAAGAAGTCACGATCTGCCTGTCATAAAGAGAGTTGCACAGGCTGTAGGGAAGTGAAAGCTGTGCCAGTTGATGCCTGCTAAGCGGTGTAATCCATGCTGTGCCGTGTACCATGATACATGATTGCATGCTGTGCCATGCTTATGCACGCTGTGCCATGCTGTGCCATGCTGTGCCATGCTGTGCCATGCTGACGACAGACAGCTAGGCAGAATTGCGAAGCAGCAGCTTTAGGTGTCCCACAGGATGAGGATGAGCCTTTCAGCCCCAGCAAGCGCAAAGCAGGTGGCCGCAAGCGCAAAGCACAGTCAGCCAATCAGGAGATAGAGTGTGAGGACCGGGATCATTGGGAGGAATGCTCGGCCTGCCAGCACTGGGTGAACCTGGGGAAGGGGAAGGAGGGGCTGCAGGGGGTGTGTGAGCAGTGTGGTGGTGAGGTGAGG
>JAABUW010008295.1_pt1 | contig 12180 bp, 10 predicted proteins | sample 5560081 | NCBI WGS metagenome assembly JAABUW01 (sample SAMN10711882, study PRJNA513363) | rock metagenome | isolation source: Antarctica rocks | place: Antarctica: Victoria Land, Knobhead sud | reverse complement strand
TTGCCGGCCCCGGAGCGGCCCAGGATGGCGATCCGCTCGCCGGGCGCGACCGTGAGGTCGACGTCCCGCAGCACGGGCCGCCCCGCATAGCCGATCGAGGCTTCCCGGACGTGGATCACCGCGCCGACCACCGAGGCTTGCGTCAGTTCAGCAGGCCTGCGGCCTTGGCCACGGCCTCGACCGGGGCATATTCCGCATTGTCGGCCGGGACGAACCTGGAGCGGCCGAAGGGCTCCAGGATGGCCTTGTCGTCGATGCCGAGCAGCACTTGCCGGACCTTGGCCGCGAAGCCGGGGCCGAAGGTGGCGTCGACGTCGCCCCGGATGGTCCATTGGTAGTCGGGGAAGGGTGGCGACTGCCAGATCACCGCGACCTTCGCGTCGTCCACCTTGCCGGCCTTGCGGTCGAGGTCCCACACCGAATAGTCGACCACGCCGATGTCGTAGGCGCCCGACTGCACGAGCTGGATCGTGCGGGAATGGTCGCCCGAAAAGCCGACCCGGCTGAAGATCTGCTCGGGCGCCTTGTCGTCGAACGCCTTGCGCAGATAGAACTCGGGCATCACGCGGCCCGAGGTCGACGTGCGGGCGCCGAACGAGAACGTCTTGCCGGTGATCGCTTGCTGCAGGTCGGGCGCGGGCTTGAGGCCGGTGCCGACATTGGCGATCATGTAGCTCTTGAAGGCCGTGTCCTCGGCGCCCTGCGCGACCGCCTCGGAACCCGGGACCTTGGCCCGGGCCTGGACCCCGGTGACGCCGCCGAACCAGGCCAACTGCACCTCGCCGTTGACGAAGCTCGTCACGGCCGCCGGGTAGCTCTTGACCGGCACATATTTGACCGGGACGCCGAGCTTGGCTCCGAGATAGTCGGCGACCTTGCCGAAGCGCTCCATCAGGCGCGTCTCGTCCTGGTCCGGGATGGCGGTGAACACGAAGGCGGGCTTGTCGGCGGCCCGCGCCGCCGTCACGCGGCCCGGTCCCGCCAGGGTGAGGGCGAGGGCCGATGCGGCGACGAGGGCAGCGAAGAGCTTCATCGTGACGGTTCCAAGTGAAGAGTTGCGGGTCGTCGGCCGGATCAGGCGACCGAGACGATCCCGGCCAATCCGCCACCCTCGGCGAAGGTGCCGATGACGGCGGCGCGACCGAAGCCGCGCGCCTCGGCCCCGGCCATCACGGCGTCGACCGCCTCGGGCGCCACCGCGATCAAGAGACCGCCGCTGGTCTGCGGGTCGCAGAGGAGGTCGCGCGCCCAGGCCGGAAGCCCAGTGGCCAATCGTACTTCGCCGCCATAGCCCGCCCAGTTACGCCCCGAAGCGCCGGTCTTGACGCCGGCCGCGACATGGTCCGCGACCCCGGGCAGGATCGGGAGGGCGGCGAACTCGATTGCGAGCCCGAGCGCCGATCCGCGCACCATCTCGAGCGCGTGGCCGAGCAGGCCGAATCCGGTGACGTCGGTCAGCGCATGGACGCCGGCAATCGCCGGCATGTCGGCGCCCAGCACGTTGATCTGCGTGGTCGAGGCCACCATGGCGGCATAGTGCTCGCCGGACAGTTCGCCGCGCTTCAGCGCCGCGCCCTGGATGCCGACGCCGAGCGCCTTTGTGAGGATCAGCCGGTCCCCGGCCCGGGCGCCGACGTTGCGCAGCACGCGGTCGGGGTGGACCAGCCCCAGGGCCACGAGGCCGTAGATCGGCTCCGGGCTGTCGATGGAATGGCCGCCCGCCACCGGGATGCCGGCCTCGGCGCAGACCGACGCGCCGCCCGCCAGGATCTCCTGCACGGTCTCGATCGGCAGCTTGTCCACCGGCATGCCGACCAGCGCCAGGGCGAAGATCGGCGTCCCCCCCATGGCATAGACGTCGCTGAGCGCGTTGGTGGCCGCGATGCGGCCGAAATCGCGCGGATCGTCCACGATCGGCGTGAAGAAGTCCGTGGTGGCGATGATGGCCTGCTCGGCATTGAGCCGGTAGACCGCGGCATCGTCCCCCGTCTCGGTCCCCACCATCATGTTGGCGTAAGCGCGTGCCGCCGGCATCTTGGCCAGGATCTCCTGCAGCACCGCCGGCGCCAGCTTGCAGCCGCACCCGCCGCCATGGGCCAGCGACGTCAGGCGGAAAGGTGCGTTCATGGCATGGATCCCGAGACCGCCGCTGCGGCGCGCGTGGCACCTTAGGTGATGTCGGACACGGGGTGAAGCGGGTTACAGGGGAGGGGAGGGGAGGGCGGCCGGTGAGGTGACGGAGCCAGACGGGACTTGAGGCTCAATGAAGTCCAACCGTCGTTGGCATCGGCTTCAACAATGTATACGGTTCTGATGCCCACGAGCACTCCCCTGCAGTGACATGTTGGTATTGGCTGTTCCTGAGAACCATCGTGACGAAAGCGGTTTTCACCACCAAAGCCGTGCCGAGCTATGACGACCTTCCAGAAGAGAGGTACCATTTTCCCCGGACCTATTTGCGTCCAGTAGGCCGCACTCAATGACTGGATCGTCTACTACGAGCCACACCGTGGGACGGCCGCATTGGACAGCCGCGGAGGTCGGCAGTCGTATTTTGCAACGACCCAAGTTCAGCGCATAGACGGCGATCCTAAACGCGACGACCACTTCTATGCGTATGTGTCCAACTATCTCGAGTTTGATCGCGCAGTACCGTTCAGAGACAGAAACTTCTACCACGAGAACGGACTACAACGCGATGATGGGGGAACTAATAAGAGAGAATTTAGGCGCGCGGTTCGAAGTATCTCCGAAGTAGAGTATGATACCATTCTGAAGGGCAGGGTTCGTGCGAACGCTGATCGAGGCTGATCTCTCTCAAGCCGAGAGAGCCTTGATGACCCCGGGGTTCGACGAAGCGACGCACCCTTTTGAACGCCCTATGGCCGAGTCCGTTGTGACCCGCCCTTTCCGAGAAGCGGCCTTCGCGGGCTCCGTGAAATCTGCATATACGGAGACCTGCGCCATTACAGGGCTGCGCATTATCAACGGGGGCGGTCGGGCTGAGGACCAGGCCGCCCATATTCGTCCTGTCGCGGCCGGCGGCTCGGGTTCTGTCCGAAATGGAGTCGCGCTGTCGGGTACTATTCACTGGATATTGACAGAGGTCTCATCTCGATCGACGATGATTTTTCCATCTTGATAGCAGAACGTCTTCTGCCGAGTTCTGCGCGGCGCCTGATCCGAGAAGATGGTAAGTTGGATCGTCCTGCGAGACAAGAAAAGTGCCCGCATCCAGGTAATCTAAGGTATCGCCGCGACAACATTTTCCAAGGTTAGCTTGGCTCTGCACATAAGTCCGTAGAAAAGCCATGGCTTCATCGTGGGCGACGTCAAAGCGCAAAAGCTAGCTTGCGCGGCTGGAGCGAGCGAGCACGGCGTCGCTCGCGTGACCGGTATTCTGCCTCAACTATAGGAAATCACAGCAGTTTTGGTGGAGCCAGACGGAATCGAACCGACGACCTCTTCAATGCCATTGAAGCATTGTAACCGGACAGTGTTGGACAATCACGGGCAAGAAAGCCGATTAGGCACAATGCCTAAGCCCATGCTCCGACACATTGTCCGGGGGTGCCCATGTCAAACGATGACATTCTAAGCCAGCGCGACTATGTTACCCCGACATTACCCTGGGGATGGGACATGGGCAAAGCGCTGACGGTTCGCACTCTCGACACGTTGAAGCCGGGCCCGATGCGTCGCGAGGTCCCGGATGGCTTGGTGCGCGGCCTCTACTTCGTGCTGCAGCCGAGTGGGGCCGCGTCGTGGGCCTGCCGCTACCGAATTGGAGATCGGACACGCAAATACACGATCGGCAGCTATCCCGCCGTAGATCTCAAGGCGGCGCGCGACCTCGCAAAGGAGGCTCTTGTCAAGGTGGTCGGGGGCGTTGATCCTCACGAAGCAAAGAAAGCGCTGAAGGTGCCGCCCGACCGTGATCTCATCGAGCGCGTCGTCGATCAGTTCGTGATTCGGTACGCGAAGCCGAACACGAGAGCGACTACCGCGGCCGAGACCGAGCGGAGCCTGAAGAAGGAGGTCGTCACTCGGTGGAAGGGCCGGCGCTTGTCCAAGATCACTCGCGCCGACGTGCACGACCTGCTCGACACCGTCGTGGACCGCGGCAGTCCGGTCATGGCCAACAGATTGCTCGCGACCCTGAATAAAATGTGCGGGTGGGCCGTCGAGCGAGGGATCATAGAGACCTCGCCCTGCAATGGCGTAAAGCCTCCGTCTGCCACCAAAAGCCGCAACCGTGTGCTGTCCGACGACGAACTGGAACGGCTCTGGCGGGCCTGCGATGCAATCGGATACCCATTCGGCCCATTGGTGCAGATGCTGATCCTCACCGGCCAGCGTCGGGACGAGGTTGCAGGACTCACGTGGGTAGAACTCGACCTCGCAGCCCATCTCTGGGTGCTGCCTCGCGAGCGAGCGAAGAACAACGTCGAGCACACGGTTCCGCTCAGCGCGCCCGTGTTAGCGATCGTCGAGAGGCTACCCAGGATTTCGGGTGGACCCAGCTACCTGTTCACGACAACCGGGAACTCGCATGTCAGCGGCTTTAGTAAGACGAAGATTGCACTCGACAAGCTTCTCGCGGCCGATGGGGGCAGTCCTTACCTACACTGGACCTTCCATGATCTTCGCCGGACCGCGGCGACCGGCATGGCGAGGCTTGGGGTCAATTTGCCCGTGGTCGAAAAGGTCTTGAATCACGTCTCCGGCGCATTTCGTGGCGTTGCAGGAGTTTACAATCGCCACTCCTTCGACATTGAGCGGCGCAAAGCGCTTGAGACCTGGGGCACCTTCGTGGAGGGGTTAGTTCATGAAAAATCTCAAAGCAAATAGCCTGTTAGATTTTCTAAGCGACCTTTGAGAATCGGGTAACCAACACAGCGGAGGTATCTTGTGTCAAGCCCCTGGATTTCGCTCAGAGAAGCCAGAGATTACGTGCAAGAAGTCCTCACCTTTGATTGGCTCTATCCAAGAGCACTACAGCTTGCACTACAACGAGGAATTATACGCTCGCAAGCCGGCGTGCTGACCGAGTTCGATTTGGCCAAATTCGAGCATGTAATCAGCACTTTGGAAATAGATCGTATATATATCGAAGACGTAGATCAATTTATAGACTTAGAACCCGATCTTCTTACGAGACCTGATGGCGCATTTTGGCACGGAAAAGATAATGCCTTTTATTTAGTAGTAAAAACTGGCTATACTCTGACAATATATTATGAAAGACGTCAGAAACAGGTTATCTCTAATTTCGAACTAACCAGTTTATTTTGGCAGAATTCGTCTATAGATTTCGATCTTAATCGCGCATGTTTTAATATCCTTCCTCGCCGGTTCCGGCAGCTGGCGGAGAATGTAGTTCTCTCGCGAACAGATCTTTTGCATGTGTTTATGAAGAACAAAACGAAATTGCCTCAAACGAAGGTTGGACGGCCACGCTCGCCCCACGAAGGGGAAATACTCAAGATCGCAAGTGATTACCTAATTCGCAATCCAAGCGCCATCAAATCAAATGTGATTGAAGTCATCCTAACGCGATTCAGCGGAAAAGACAAGGGCCCATCGACCTCTACAATCAGGCGCGGCGTGGACAAAGTTTTCGACCTGCAGCAACGGCGTCCATAAGCTGGGCTCAGTCAAAAAGGGTCAATACCCGGTTCTGGATTTTTGAGACGACTGCATCTTTAGAAGCGGTTTAGGTGACGCTTTCCTTTTGGAGGCGTAAGCTATGAATGTTGAGACCGGCTCATCAGCATCACTCAGTATTCGGCATTCCGCTCGACGAGTCTCTGACCGTTACGGTGTGAGCCTGCGAACGCTCAGTCGCTGGCTTGCCAGCGATCGGCTGCATTTCCCACAACCGCTTGTGATCAATGGCCGGCGATATTGGACCGAGACTGATTTGACCGAGTGGGAAAGAGCTCGCGCATCTTTGATGATCTAGTCGTTCTTAAGAGCAATACCTGGAAATTGGTTTCACGAGACTGAAGCTAATCCACCCAATCGTAAATAACTTTGGCCTTGGTGGAATTTGCCTCCCCCAATCGTCGCAGTTTACTCCAACACGTGAGAACGATATGAGCAATAAAACTGAACTCGCTCCGTTCTCTGGAATGGAGCCGCAACTACACACGGGCGAGCTACGGGTGCTGGCCGACCGCATCAACGAGCGTGATCAACGTTCGAGAGATTGCAGTTCGCACTGGCTTCAAAACGGTCTCGACTTGCTTGCTGCGAAGCGTCTCGTCGGTCACGGGAAATTCGAGGCGTGGTGCCGCACGGAGCTCGGCTACGGCAAAAGCAAAGTTGAAAAGTCGATGCGAGCGGCCGAGCTGCTCGAGCCGTTTGTCAAATCCGGAACTGTTACGGATTTGCCGCCGCCGACTGTCTTCTATTTGCTATCCGCGCCATCTGTTCCGCAAGAAATCAGGAATGAGTTCGTTCCCCGCGTTCTTGCCGGCGAGAAAGTCGGCCCAGAGGTGAGGAGGGCACTCAGCGACCATCGCCAGCAGGCCAAACGCCAGGAGGCGCCGGCGGTTGTAGCTGAGCCGACGATCGTGAAGTCCGAGGCGGAGGAGCCGGACCTCAAGCGCCAGCGGCAGAGCTCGGCTCGTTTGGCAGCGCTAGGATTCATTCAGGCGCGGCTTGACGACGACCTGCCGGAGCTGATGAACCTCGTGGCCGACGCCGGTCCCGGCAGCGTTTTCAGCTTGGATGCCGAGCGAGCGCTGAAGGAGTTCGCGTGGGACATGGCAGAGCCCAAGATCCTCGGTGATGGCGAGGTCCACGTCGATGGCGGAATGCAGGCTGAGTCGCCTGACGTTGAAACGGTCGATGTGGCGGGGTCCAGCGAAGCTAGAGCGGTCAGCTCCGGCGATGCGGTCAAGCCGTCAGTCGCTACACCCGACTCCGGGGCTTCGGAAAGCGGTCAGTCCAATTTGGACGATAGCTCACAAGACTCGGTGCCCTTCGCCGTCGGCGAGCCCGAGGGCGAAGATGCGCCCGCCGCTCGGCTACCGGTAGGTCCTCGAGTGAGCCAGAACAAGGTCACCTTCGGCCGGCCGCGTTCTTTCGTTTTGCGCCCCCCGCGTTGACGTAGCCCGTCGCTCCCTCAGTCGCGCTCGACCCCACCGGCTCGATGAGGGCTGAAGAGATCATGCCCGACGACCGGGTCTCCCTTGATCGCCCCTGCACACCCGCAATCTGGACGGTATAGCGCGATGAGAAGTCAAATGTCGTCGAAAATGGGCGTTGGCCGAGCCGGCCTCACGCCCAGGCGGAAAGAGCCGGTCGTTGGCGCGAAGCGGCCGGCAAGCCGGTCTTCACGTCCTGCCGTCTCAGCCCCGATCACGGCAACGGATCTCCTGTCCAAGGTGCTCGATGCCGAGTTCGCAGGCGGTGCTCACCTGGCCTACAGCGACCGCGAGCTTCGGCGCTTCAACCACACCCATTGGATGAAGCTGTCCGAGGAGGAACTCGGCGGCCTGATCCTGCAACATCTGCCCGTCGGCCCGACCAAAGGCGCGGCGCGCAGCCGCGCGACCGTTCGCGAGGTCGTCGGACTGCTCAAGATGCACCGGGCGACGGGCGCTGATCGCAGCCGCCTTCAAGAGCCGCTGCCGATCATCAACGTCCGCAACGGCGAACTGTGGATCAACGAGGACGGCTCGATTACGCTCAAGCCTCACGATCCGGCCTCCGACCAGGATTACCGCCTTGAGGTCGACTACGACCCGGCAGCAGCCTGCCCCCATTATGACCGTGCTCTGAGCGAGATCTTTTTGAGGTCAACCAGCCCCGCGGCTATCATCACCATCTGGCACGAGTTTACCGGCTACTTGCTCCAGCCTGCCCGACCCGAAGCCCGAATCTTTGTCGGTCGTGGGGCCGGCAACGACGGAAAAACCGCACTCGCCACCTTTCTTGCACGCATGCTCGGGAAGGATCGGATCGCGGCAATGCCGGTCGGCAAGCTTGCGAACAGCCCGTTCATGCTCGGCCATCTGGCGAGCAAGCGCCTGTTCCTCGATGACGACGTCGCGGTCGGCACGGTGCTGCCCGACGGGCTGCTGAAGACCATCAGCGAGGCCAAGGTCGTCACCGGCGAGTCGAAATACCGGGAACCGTTCGAGTTCGAGAATCGGGCGGTGCCGCTTCTGTTGTGCAACGCGGTGCCGGAGCTGCGCGACATCTCGCATGGCTTCCATCGCCGGCTTGTCGTGATCCCGTTCGATCGGCGCTTCTCACCGGCAGAGGTCGACAAGACCCTTTTTTCGCGCATCGCAGCCACGGAGATGCCCGGCGTCTTGAACCGGGCGCTGGAGGGGCTGCAGCGGGTGATCCAGCGAGGCTGGAAGTTTGACCCGCCCGCGGCCGTGATCGAAGCGACGGACGCGTGGTGGGCCGAGGCGACGGGGGCGTCTTCGGGCATCCGTGAACCGCCGCAAGGGTCCGTGAACCGAGCGAAGCGGTCGCTTCCGACTCCTCGGTCGAATCCCGTCATGACCACCGAACGGGGCGTCACGCGCGAGGCCGTGTCCGCGGCAACCGAAGCGAGGGCGAGGTTCAGCGTCAACGTCGAGCTTTCCCAGAGCGGTAAAAGCTGCACGGTGCGGGCAAACGCCGACGCCGCCACTGTCGACATTTGCGTGACTTTCGAGGCGGATCGAGACGCTCCGCTGACCATCGATCAGGCCGGGGACGGGCGCTGAAGCCCACCTAGGCTGACTATCCGGCTAAGTCCAATAGCGCCAGTTTGACGCTATCGGCGTCTCATTCCAGCAGCGTGTGGCTATTTACACTCCTAAGAGGATCACCTCCACCATGAAGTCTGTGCTCAAGAATCCTATGCTGCTTCAAGCCTGCCGTCTTGCCGAGGGCGGCTACTCCGTCTTGCCCTTATTCGAACCTACGAGTAGTGGCTGCGCATGTGGCAATCCTGACTGTGCACGTGTTGGAAAGCATCCACGCACACGCCATGGCGTCCACGATGCGACTTCGGATGTAAGGATCATTGCGGACTGGTGGGAGCAGTGGCCGTTTGCTAACATCGGCTTAGCAACTGGTCTATTGTCGAATGTGTTTGTCGTTGATATCGATGGACCTGAAGGTAAGAAAACCCTGTCAGCACTGATGGGAACTGCGGATCGAATTCTGGATCAGGCAAAAGTTCGAACCGGAAGAGGCAGTCATTATTATTTTCGGTGCGAAGGCCATACCATCGGCAACAGACCGCTAGGTCCTGGGCTCGATGTGCGAGGAGATGGTGGTTACGTGGTCGGAATTCAGAGCCGCCACGCCTCCGGTAAAATCTACCAGCATGCTCACTGGGGCCTCCGGCCTAACCTCAGACTAGTTCCGGGTAGTATTCCAGAATGGCTTGCCGAAGCGCTCGGGATCAAGCCTAAGATGATCTCTCCGAGTATCGAACCATTGGAAGAGCAGCTCTCTAACGCCTATGCAACGGCTGCTTTAGCGGACGAGCTCGAAAAGCTGCGACAGTGTCGGCCTGGCACTCGGAATACGACTCTAAACAGGTGTGCCTTCAAACTCGGGCAGCTGGTTGGGTCTGGTATCCTGGATGCCTCTGCCGCCGAGGCCGAGTTGATGGCGACCGCTCGTCAGATCGGACTTTCGGACAGCGAAGCCGCTGCCACGATCCGTAGCGGCCTCATCGCCGGTCAGGATCACCCCCGCCAGCTGATCGGTACATTGAAGGTTGAGCATCCGGTTCCTGCTGCCACGATGGAAGCCCGCGATCCATTGCTAGAGGAGTTGGTACAACTCGATGAGACCGATGCTGGTAACGCTCAACGTCTTGTTCGCCGGTCCGAAAACATCCTCGCATACACTCCTGGCCAGGGCTTCCTGGTCTATGACGGGGCACGATGGCGGATGGATGCGCAACTGCAGCGCATCCGACTAGCGGTAGAGACAGCCGCGGGGATCGCCGACGAGGCACCCTATCTCGAGCGTGACAATGACCGTGCTGGGCGCGCGCGCTTCAGCAAGGCGTCGCTGTCGAAGGGATCGTTGGATCGGATGCTTGACGTCGCACGACATCGCTTGATGAAAGATGATGCTGCCTTCGACGCTGATCCCTACCTGCTCAACGTGAAAAACGGAACGATCAACCTGCGCACCGGTGGAATCCAACCTCATTCGCCGGGCGATCTACAAACTAAGCTCGCTCCAGTCGATTATAATCCGCAAGCCGAATGTCCGACCCTCCTGAGCTTTTTGGATCAGGCTCTGGCCGGCGACGCCGATCTGACTGCTTTCGTGCAAAAAGCGGTTGGCCTGTCATTGACGGGGATAACGTCAGAGCAGGTGTTCTTTTTCCCGTTCGGGCCTGGCAGCACTGGAAAGTCTACCTTGGTCAATATCATACGCGACATGCTCGGAGACTACGGTATGCATACACCTACCGAGAGCCTCATGACGAAGCAGTATGATAACGGCATTCCCGCTGACGTCGCTCGACTCAAAGGGGCACGTATGGTGACCGCGACCGAGGTGAACTGGCACCGTCAAATCGATGAGGCGAAGGTCAAGGCGATGACGGGCGGGGATCCGCTTACGGCCCGCTTTCTTCATGGGAACTTCTTCGAATTTGTCCCTCAGTTCAAGCTCTGGCTCGCAGCCAATGACCTGCCTGGGGTAAGGGGCACGGCGGAGGCCTTCTGGCGGCGAGTTCGGGTTATCCCTTTCAAGGTCAAGGTTGCGGATGACGTGAAGGACGGCGACCTCCCGAAGAAGCTGAAGGCAGAGTTCCCAGGGATTTTGGCGTGGGCCGTCCGAGGCTGTCTCGCATGGCAACGGGAAGGGCTCGGCATTCCTAAGGCAGTGAAGCACGCCACCGAAGGATGGGTGCGCAAAGCGGATCACCTGCCAAAGTTCTGCAATGATGAGTTAATAAACGAGCACGGCAACAACCTGTCTGCGCATTTCCTCATCGAGCGTTACAAAGCTTGGTGCGTCCAGCATGGCGAAACCCCGCTCAATGACAGCAAGCTCAAAGCAGCTCTGGAAGGCCTGGAATACGCTCACAAGCGGGTCACCATAGGAAGCGTCTGGGTTGGCGTGAAGCTTCGCGTGGCCAGCTGAGGCCCGGCTGAAGCCGGGCCTCGTGGCCCGCCATCAGCGGGGCTGGGGCTTTGCCCCAGCCCCTTGCCCGCCATGGCAGGTATGGCAGCAACTACCTTTTTAACAAACTTCAGCAATTTCAAATCAAAAACAAACACCTAATGCCTGCCATACCTGCCATCACACGGCAGTAGGTGATACTGAACATGTGAGTTTGGCCTGAATGAGGGCCCCGCTGTCACGCCGCCGTCGGATCAATCGTCATCATCGTTCTCATGCCTAGCAGGCTGCTGAAAAACTCATTTTTGCCTGGATCCGTTCGGTCTTTGATTCTGTTCTGTTCGCCCTTTGTAAAGGCACGAAGCGGCTCACCGAAGCGTTTTTCAGCAGCCTGCTAGAGCTCGCCGGTGCGGGTCCCGACACGGTCAGCAGTGGGAACGGCGCCACGCCCGTTTCGATACCGGCCAGAACTCGTTGAAGCTCCAACGACGGCGTCGAGGATCATGGCAGCCGACGCTAGCCCACGATGAAGCAGTTCAGCACGACCGCGGCTCGGGACCATCAGGATCGTCTCGGTCGGGGCCGCCCCGCCGGAGCTTCCCGCCGAGCCGGGTCGCGTGCGCCGCGAGTGGCTGCTTTAAGGTCGCCAAGTCTTTGACCTGCTCAGAGAACATTCGGTCCCGGTGTCGCCTTTCGCGACGGGTGACCGTCCCGACGAGAAAAGTTCAGACGCGTAGCGCATCGGTGATCCGCATGCCAACGATGGTCAGCGCACCGCGCGCCGGCCGGAGTCCGCGGTCGCACAGCTCGAGCCCGAGAATCCACCGCGCCGTCCCGCGCCCGAGCAGGGCATCACTTCAAGGACGACTAGGCCACAGTCGTGAGACGCGCTGACGATCATCGTCGTCGGCACGAGTTGAAGAACGGATGACGGTGACGGTGCTGCCGGACGCGAGCTGCGCGGCCCAGGCGTGAATGTCAACGCCGGTCTGATTCTAGGCCAGCGTGGCGGAGTAAAACCAGGCCAGTGGGAACGCTACGACGACATGGAAAGGGCCCCGATCGGGGCCCTTT
>JAABUW010008294.1_pt1 | contig 12181 bp, 16 predicted proteins | sample 5560081 | NCBI WGS metagenome assembly JAABUW01 (sample SAMN10711882, study PRJNA513363) | rock metagenome | isolation source: Antarctica rocks | place: Antarctica: Victoria Land, Knobhead sud | reverse complement strand
GAGGAGGAGGAAGCGAATGAGAACGGAGGGGCTGATGGTGGGTGGGAGGATATGGATGAGGATTGAGCTTTGCTGCACACGGCGTCCTCTGGGGAGCTGATTTCATGGTGGTAGGTACGAAAATGGCTACAAAAGTGGCTGTTTGGCTGCGGATCCCGAACCTCGCATGAAGGGCCATTCTTTTCGTTCTCAGATAATCATTTCCTGCAGCGGGCCGAAGTTGACACTGGATTTCGTGTATTTCAGCAACACAACTTCGACTGGCTACCCTCCAACAATACAACGGTCACGAGCATGGATATCGCCGCGCCAACATACTGCCACTTCCTGGAGCTGGCGCGTGAGCTTCGAAACATGATCTATGTCTACTTGACGAAGGACCACATGATTACCACCACCAACCATTATGCACCGCCAACCATCCCCATGGCTGATTTGCTCCAGGGCCCCTGCTTTAACCTGTTGCTCGTGAATCATCAGGTTCACTCTGAGTATCTCGAAAGCGTGGCTACTCGACTAGAACTCAAGATGACGTTATCCGGTTGGGTCAGGACCGCGCCACCGTTAAAGCTCCGATCTGATTTCAATCTCGCATTCCTCAAACACGTCCGGAAGGTTGAGATCACGATGTACTGGGTTGTGATGTTCCTCGACCATGGGGTGTACCGATGGGTTAAAGAGCACAGTTTAGAGCAACTGAAAGGCCAGGTCCAAATGTCGTGGACACCAACCGAAGGTACACCGCCATTGTTGCCATTTCCACGCGGCCACATCGCTGACTACTTCATTAGAGCTCCGTGAACTCGCCACGCAGTTTTTGTCGAACATACAGCCTGCAATTGCCGAAAATGCACAGGTCAAGATTGTTCTATTCTTCGGTGACTATCCCCATCTTGCCGTTGGGGATCCTGATAGCCCACTTCGACCTGACAACGCTGAAGATGCCGCGAAGCTGGCTTTGGCCTTTTGGCCATCAACGTTCTCGGCAATAACTCACGACACCTCGATCACATGGCCGAAAGCAGGGCGCCTGTCCGTGAGCTATGTTGCATATACATACCCAAGCAAGCCTGTCACATTCGCTGCCTTCGATCCAAGATTCGGGGTGAGGACGCTGCCGCGTCAAGTTCCTAATTTTCCGCTGCTTTGGTGGGAGCTGATCCCGACTGATGACCCAAAAAATCACCTTGGTTTCTTCCAAGTCTTATCAACAGACTATCGGGGTTAGGTACGAAAGCTTCGTCGGTCTACGTCGGCCTGTGCGCTCCTTCCTGAACAAATTGTGCTTTGCCGGCACGGGCTGAAGCCGCTCAGACTGAAGAAAACTGTCGCTCAACCTCACTGCTACTTCGTTCTCGCACATCGCAGATTCTCAACCATGGCCACATCAGCGCCCATGCGCTGCTGGTTCCTCGAAGTGCCCCGTGAGATCCGCGATATGGTCTTTTGCTACCTCACCAAAGACCACGATATCGCTGTTAAAAGTCTCCCCAGCGACGACAACACCCATGCTAACCACGAGGACGCCGGCGAGGAGGACGCTAATGAGCAAGACGAAGACGAGCATGTCTATATTCCGCCACTATACCGACTCCATGGAGGCCCAATCATCGACCTACTGCTCGTGAACAAGCAGATTTGTGCGGAATACCTGGAGAGCATCACTGGCCACATGACCTTCAGCACGTACATCTCAGAGCCACTCCTCCGGGACAAACCGCTGGGTCTCGCGCTAAGACCAGATCTCCAAATGCAGCTTCTGAAGCGTGTTCGTACGGTTCTCATCATGCTCAACTGGAGTCGCAACCTGCTACCCTCCGCATTCGATGATTGGGGATACCACTCTCTCGAGGAGATGAAGAAGCAGGAGGACCTAGCATCAACCCCCACAAAGGGTACGGGCACAAGTCTTTTTGCGAGAGCGGCTCAGTGCCCGGCTGACTGTTTTGTAGAGCTTCGGACGATCCTAACCTTTTTTTTTGGCCGACATTCGATCTGCATTGTCTGAGCAAGCCTCCGTCACTATTGTCGTGTGTCTCGACAAATGGTTTGATCCATCAGACCTACGACCTATCGTTGGGCCTCAGCTGGTCGAGTGGGAGACGAAGATGGCAGCCGCCTTTCATGAACCTACATTATCAGCTATGACGGATGACACTGCGATCGAATGGCCAAAGCTCGGCTCACTCTCGATCATATATTTCACGCACATGGCACCAAGTAGGACGCTCGATCGGGCAGAAGACCAACGCATGCTCGCGATGGAAGCCGGTGACCTAGACTTCGAACTTGAAACATCTCAAACTTCAGGTGCTGCCATCCCAAAGCTGATGTGGAGGCTGGTGTCAACAGAGGACTCACCACACTATCGTGGATATTCTCCAGAGTTCCTAGGCGAGTCCTGAGGTTCGAAGGGAGGAACGTGGTGTTGTCGCCGGGTTTATCTAGGAGAGGGTAAATGGTCATGAGAAGATGGAGTGCACAATCGTGCAGCTCGGAGGTTAGATTTGCCACTCTCGAAGTTATGGACCGCAATGTCAGCATGAGATCAGGCATTGCCGCACCATGTGCCCCGTTTGTGGTACGGGGTCGGGTCAAAAATGTAGTAAGTCTCAATGAGGTGAAGTCAGTTGTTTTCTCAAATGAAGAAAGGTTTCACTGCACGATTGTACCAGCAGGCAAGTGTGCACAAATTGACACCTGCTGTTCACACTTTTCAACAACTCGCTAAGCCCTTCACTTGCACTCATAATAGCAAGAGACGGGCATTTCTTTCGCACTCCCAAAATTTCGTCCGACTTCAACTCACTCAACTTGACATTTCAGACCTCTTCAACAATTAACAGCTGCTTCGATGCTATTGACGCAGGCTTTGTGCCGTCACGATCATACCACAGCTCACTACACCCTAAACGACCACTCAACTTCCAAGAACGATGAAGTGACGTTGCTCTTCAACCCGGAGCCACCTTTTCCACTCGAACACTCGACAACACCACTTCAATCTCGGAGACCCTCCTCCAACTTGCTCACACCACAACTCTTCCAGCGACCTCACTGGGCTAGTCTGCGACAAAATATCAGCTATAGCGCAAGGAATGATCCTCACGACACAGCCACCTCACTGCTATCTGCTTGAGCTCCCTCGCGAGATTCGCAACATGATGTATGGCTATCTCAAAACGAAATGCAACATCGGCAACCCAAACGTCGAGGACACCATAAGCCTCCACGGTTCGCCGATCCTCAGTCTTCTGCTAGTCAACCGCCAGATCCACGATGAGTACCTTGACACTGCTCTCGGTTCGGCAACACTGAGCGTGTACAAGGGTGACCATACCAAGCCCGACTTCCAGCCAAACTTCTCACCCAAGCTCCTCAAGAGAATCCGCTCCATCGATATCGATAGCTCTTGGGTCGCAGCATTCATGGTCGCGAAAGACGACGCGATGCAATGGGCAGCACAACTCCTGGAGCTCCCGACTCAGGGACCGGATAATCAGGTGTCAAGGATCCGGACACCCTCGAATGGTATGCTTTTCACGAATGTGTGCTCCTGCACTCCAATGGCTGACTACATATGTAGCATTGTACGAATGGATAACGAACTACCTCTCCAACATAGAGCCATTCTGCGCCGTCGATGCGCGGGTGACACTTAGATTTCGTTTGAACGGACGCCCCAATACCTCAGACCCAACTCCGACTTTAGGCGAAAAGCTGGCTAAAGGTAGCCCAGCGATCAAAGTGCTCGAGTCGTTCTTCCATATTCCGACAATGTCTGGTCTCGCAACCGATCAGTCTCTGTCGTGGCCAAAGCAAGGGCACCTCAAGGTGCAGTACCTTTTGAGCACGCCTCTGTGCTGCGCCGCCGATGGCCACTGGGACATGAAGGAGGACAAAGGTCCAATAGCGGAATGGGAACTCGTGCCAACACATGATGAGGTGAGTTTTCGTGGGTTCTTTCCAAAGTTCGTGGGCATCCTGGAGGTGGAGTAAGTTGTAGTCGCTGTGCAGGATCGCATCAAAGGTCAGACTTGGGGAGAGAGAGATGGTACTTGGGACAGTGATGCCACGGGCAAGAGAAAGGGACATGTGCACTGGGTGCAATTCGGAAGGCTCCTCAGCAATATTGGCTGATGTGCACAGTAGCTGTGGCTTGTAGCTTTGAGCATACTTGCAAACGTTCAGTCGAATTAACACCCACCGTGTGCAACAAGTTTGCCTCGATGTCAATCGCACGTGACAGCGCGTGAAGCTCTTCATCGGCACGTGGACCTTATCAGCAGGTGAGATACATTCACCTATTCCAAATGCTCACACTGGATACCATCGTGAGTCCTTAAGTCGAAAATTACACGATCTCCATCCATCAACATCATCGAAGACAACCAGTATGTCACAGGCAGCCTGTCACATCGTCCCGGCAAACAAAGTCAGCACAACCACGATGAGCGCCCCGAAGCCAGCTTCTTTGCTAGGCTGTGCACGCGAACTGCGCGACATGATCTATGCTCTTGCCGGCACGTGCTCGGTCATATGCAAAGGCGGAAGACAAATCGGTCGATTTCGATCGACCGTCACACTTAAGAACCTGCCCAGCTCCAGCCTCCTGTGCGTCAACCGCCAGATTGGCCACGAGTACCGAGAGTGCATAGGGAGTCTGACGCTGGATCTACTACTGGAGTCGACTCTGTCCCATGGAAATTCCTGCCAGCCTTACTCCCTACCTCAGTGCTTTCCGACGGACTGGATGAGGAAGATTGATGTTCTGAAGATCCGCCTCAACTGCAGCGCTATGGATCTCAGCAGACCCTCCTGGAGTGACGATCTGGTAGATAACAACGCTGTGCAGCAGGTGCGAGTGAGCGGCCACACACTATACCGGAACCTGGAGGGCCTCATCATCTCGGGATCGAAAAGTAGCCCACCCCCGAAGAACTCCGCGCCTAGTTGGACTATTTTTACTGACTTCTGAGCAAGGCAACGCTCGTTGTATCCGAGAGACTCATGACGAGACATTCGCATTCGAGATCCTGGCACCGGAACGCCGCGACTTCGTCATCGTGGTTGACGTTTCGGAACACCCGATGCCGGAAGATCTCGCGATGAGTCCGGTGGCGCGCCAGGAGGTGTTCGAAAATACCACGAGGTTGAGGAAAGCCTTCGAGCAGGTGCAGGACTGGGAGCTATCGTCTAAGCCGTCCTCGAGTCGTCCGGGGCCCAACTTACTCCAATTTGAATATGAGCTGCAACAGACAAGCAAGAATCATCCAGGTCGATGAGCAGCATGCTAGCAGCTAGGGTGTTGAGCGGGTACAGTCGGTGGAGATGATGACCATTGCTCCTGCTTGGGGGCCAGGGCCAGTGGTGGTGAAGGGTGAATCCACGCAAGGCAGCTTAGTGGGAATGACATGCTGAGCTCGACCTGAGTCTGGGAGAAGGAGCGGTGATTGCTGCGCAGAGTCAAAGCTATGCTATGGCCCGAATGATACGTACGTAGTACTCACGATCAAGACTCACCATGGCCGTGATTGTTGGTACATCGATTACCAGATCTCTGATCTCAAGTATTTCTTGTACCATCGACTTCCAAGCTCTTGACGTGGCGGCCACACAGCAACTCTCCGGCACCAAGCATTCTTGCCACCGCACACAGCATAGAAAGCACTCAAGCTCGATTTCAACCCGCTGTGATTTGGCTCGATGTGTGTATTCAATAGATACCGCTGCTCGAATGACCTTTGCTCCAACGAGTGGTTCCGCATCTATCGAACGTGCAACAACTTTTTGCCGCGGTCGGCTACCGACCCCGTTTGCACCTACATGACCGTCGCAGTAGGCTTGAATCAGTCAATAGAGTGTCTCGCATGTATGAGGGAAAGTCTTGCACGAAACGTTGCGGAGATCGACCGGGAGCGTAGGGAGCAAGGCTGACGACTTACTATTAACTCCGTATCTTGCGTCGTATTTCGCCCTGGACACATCGCGAACATCGATGGGCGAGACTGGGGACGACGCCCCTTCCAGAATGCGGCTGTCACAGGGGTGGTGATGCCGTTCCGTGGCTCATTTGTGTTTCCGGCATTGACTGTTGCGCACAACGGTAGTGCGACTTCATGAACTCGCTTTACCCTCACTTGCCGGTCAAGCAGCATGGTCTGGAAACTAGTATGTGTGTATTAGCTGTATTGATTGGACCTTGTCCCACCTGTGTAGCGAATAGTCTAAATTCCCAAGACGCTGCTGCCATATGTCATCTATGTCGTGATCACATTTTCGCCTTCGCAGCCTTCATCATGATATCCCTCGAGAGCCACTCCCCGTCTTTCTTGATCGGGGCCAACCGCCCTATCTTCAGAAGCCGCTCCATCATCTCTTCGTCCCCAAAGTGCGAGTTGTGTTCGTACTCCGGCTCCTCGCCATACGCCACTCGTGCGCAATCAACCATGATCCTGGCGGTCATGCCGAATACTCGATACCGCGGCTGGGCTAGCGCATCTCCAGCCATTGAGTAGAAGGACCTCGGTAGTGGCGGTTGAAGCGAGGAAGAAGATTTCGCCGAAGCACCATTGCTCTTCACAGCAGGTGTCTTGGAAGATGTGATATCTGTAGAGGCTTCTGGCGGAGGCCCCGAAGCTCCCTGGTAGTTGGCGAGGAAGACGGTGGAAGGCGAGACGGGCACGAAGAACTGGTGCATGCGCCATGCGCTCTCGTGCCAGCTGTGCCACGAACCTTTGTACCATTCGCCTGGTACGCTCGTTCGAGTCCCTGGGTCCAGATCTTTATCACGGAGGAAGTTGAAGAAGGGTGCTGTGAAAACAGCTGCCACCTCCCGAGCATCGAGTCTAGGGAGGATATCTCGCGCTGTATCCGGGTCACGATTTCGCTCTGATGGCGCTGGTCCTCGCAGGAAGGCAACACAGGGTCTGACACCGAGCTCTGTCATCGCCAGATTTGATGGCAGCTCTGTTAGGTGCTCTACGCTGTAACCCGGTGGAAGCCGATGATCGGACATTGGCAGACCGATCTCCTCGAAAGCTTCCCGGCGGGCGACTGTGAAGGGGTTTTCATTGAGAGAATCGGCTTTGCCTCCCGGCAGCGCTGCTTGTCCGGCATCTGCGAATCATCAGTATATGGCTCTCGACCAGCTGATATCTCAAATTAAATAGTGACTGGGACATTGTAAATAATGTAAACGTACAGCTTTTGAGACCAGCCGACCGTATAGTCAGAACCACACGCAGATCGCCACCACGATCAGCGAACAGCAGTATCAGGACCGCTGCCCGCCTCGTGAGGGGACATTTGTACCAGTTGGTGGGTGGCGAGCTGTAAGCACGGAGGTTTGCTATCGCTCTCTGTCGCGGTTGTCAGTACCAAACTGCATGTTGCAAGCCTGCCACGCAGCATGTAGGAGAACATACTTTGGAGGCTGGCGACAGATATGCCATCTCGACGCCATTGCATACACAATAGCCTGATCGAGCGCGTGAAGGACTCGATGGAGGTGAGGTCCACGCGCCTACGGGCCGAGGTTGGTCCTCGGTTAAGTTAATCTATCGAGCTGCAGCGAGTGGTGTGTCAAATTGGGGCCCAGACCTTGCCATGACATTCATCAGTCGCTTCCATGTGAACCACGCTCACTTTGCTCGGCATCCAGACGAGCCAGGCCAGATCGCGTGCAGCGCGCCCCAATCCAGAATTACACACTAGCGTGTCTAGTGATCATTGAAGCCGCCGTGCCGCCGCTGTTGCCCCTCTGTGCTTTAAACCCCATGAGTCGTCGCAGAGCTCGCGCCCAGAAAGCAACCAACGCCGTTAATTCTTCTGCCGCAAGGTTAGCCTTGTGCACTTTAGCCGTTGACTGGCCACGAGGGTGGCGATATACCGCTGGGACGACTGGAACGAGCAAGAGCACTTTGAGCTAATCTACTCTCGACCTGTATTCATCACGAATCGCTTTAGAACCTTCCGTACAGTAGCGACGATTCCTTGACGCAAGGTACATGAACGAAAGGATCTCGCGGGCCTCACTACCGCAGCGCTCGCCAACGTTCGCTAAGCATGTGCTCCCTATGGTGGCCTCAATGAGCTCGCTGGCGCGATCATGAGGTATAACATCTTCATCCGAGTAGCAGCCGGCAGAACGTCCCGTCGTCCCATCTTCTCATCTTCTCCGCGTCTGGGGATAATCTGGGATAAAATTGGGCCAAGTGGGTCGGCCATGTGGTGCATGCACCAATTGATTGATTGACTCTTGCTGGAACCGGTCCGGGCCCATCGATCCGTATCAGATATTGGCCTGATGTGCTTGATACCACACCCTGCTGTGCGGCTCGAGGTGCCATGTGCTTGCACATATATGATCCCTGGGATCCTCCCCTCCGTCTAACATCCTCCAGCACTCGTTACTCCTCTTCTTGCACCCATTGCTGTCGAACGTCCAGGGTGACGTTCACACATACTCAACAACGGTATCTCAACAGGCAAGAAGGATGCGGTGCACGAGGCCCAGGAGTCCGCTCCAGAAATCCCAAGGGTGTCATGGACCAAGTCACCGAACATGCGCAAGCTGTACTTCTACTGCATCATCCTCTGTGTCTGCTCCGCCACCACAGGTTACGATGGGTGAGTGACTGTCGACTACGACTGCGAGCAAGATGCCAGACTGACTGTGACAAGCTCGTTGATGAACACTTCGCAACTGCTCGTCTCATGGACGGACATCATGAACGACCCTCAGGGTGATACCCTCGGCCTGCTCACTGCAATGTACTCCATCGGTTCGATCGCGTCCCTGCCAATCGTCCCGTTCCTCAGTGATCGCTTCGGCCGCAAGACTCCTATCACCGCTGGATGCTTCATCATGATCATTGCTGCCGCAGTGCAGGCCTCTGCCATGGGACTCAAGCAATACGAGGCCGCCCGTTTCTTCATGGGTTTCGGCAACTCGATGGCTCAGCTCTCATGCCCGCTTCTCCTCACCGAGATTGCCCATCCTCAGCATCGTGCCAGGATTACCACAGTCTGCAACTGCCTCTGGAATCTCGGTGCCCTGATTTGTGGATGGTTGGCGTTTGGCACCTCGAACATCAACAACAACTGGTCGTGGAGAATTCCCACCCTTCTTCAGGGTATCTTCTCCGTCATCCAGTTGGCCTTCATCTGGTGGATTCCCGAGTAAGTTCCGTTCGGCCGTCAACCCCCATATTGATCGCTGCTAACCGTACTCCAGATCCGCGAGATGGTTGATCTCCAAGGACCGTGCTCCTGAGGCCCTTGCTATGCTGTCCAAGTTCCACGCCGACGGCAACGAGCACGATGCCACCGTTCAGTTCGAATACGCCGAAATCAAGGAGACCATCCGCCTCGAGTTCCTGCACCAGAAGAGCTCCTCCTACCTCGACTTCATCAAGACAAAGGGCAACCGATACCGTCTTGCCATCATCATCTCCCTTGGTCTCATCTCCCAGTGGTCTGGAAACGCGTTGGTCAGCTACTACGCCAGCATCATCTACGACGGCGCTACCATCACTGGTGAGACCGAGAAGCTCGGCCTGGACGCTGGCAACAAGGTCCTCTCCCTTATCATCTCCATCAGCTGTGCTTTCTTGGTTGATCGCATTGGCCGACGCCCACTCTTCCTTGCCGCGTAAGTCTTCACCACGCCCTCGTCGTGCCATTCGATTCTAACCCATCGCAGCACCGGCGGCATGTTGATCTTCCTCATCTGTGCCACCATCACTGGTCAACAATACACCGCCACTGATTAGGTCGCAATCGGATACGTCAACATCGTCTTCGTCTGGCTCCACGGTGTGGCCTACGCGCTTGCGTGGTCTGGCTTGCTTGTCGCCCACACTGTCGAGGTCCTGCCCTTCAAGCTACGCGCAAGGGTCTCTTCATCATGAATCTGGCTGTTCAGGTTGCGCTTACCATCAACAACTACGTCAACCCCATCCCCATCACCGAGGGTGGTGCATGGTACGGCCAAAACTGGAAGCTCTTCGCCGTCTACTCCGGCTGGGTCTTCCTGGAACTCATCTGGGTCTACTTCATGTACGTCGAGACTCGCGGCCCAACTCTCAAGGAGGTCGCCCGTATCTTCGACGGAGACATTGCCGAGGTCGGTGACGTTGATGTGAAGAACGCTCCTGGCCTCTCGAACCGCAACAACAGCGTCGACTACGACGATATTGAGCGCCACGTCCACCACGAGAAGTCGTAGGCGGGCCATGGTTGCCGCTCGGTCGTTCGTTCCTGTCGGACACCGAGTGTTCAGCCACCGTGCCACGCAACGCATCTCCGAGAAGCGTAGTACGAGACGATGCCACGACTACGACAATGGCGGCGGTGACTCGTCTGGCGACTCGTACATACCTAACCAAACCACCATCGACATACCACAACCCTCCGTCGCCCGGAAGCAGGAGGTTGAAGGTGATCGAACAACCAGCAGCGCAACGAGGTTTCTCTCGATCTCTTTGGGCTACGAGACGAGCTTGAAACCTCCTCAAGCATCTCTTGACACCGTCAATTCACCCTCCCGCTCTACAAATACCCAACCCCCCCACCCCCCACCGCCTCCAAATCACTCCTCAATCCCCACCCATCCATTCCCGCCCGCCCCAACACCTCCACGCGCCTCGCACTCCCCAGCTCCCAAATCCGCTTCACAACCTCCCCGTCCACGATCCCCCGCGCGCCTAGCCCTTCGCTCTCCGACGACAATCCCCCCGCCCGAGCTTCGCCAACGGCTCTGTAAGCGCGCGGATTCAACCCCGCAGCGTGCTCGAGAACTGAGGAGAGCTGTGTTTGTAATAAAGCGAGACGGCGGTACGTGCCCTCGTCCAGCGGGGTGACGAGGCCCACGGCGCCGGAGAGGGAGGTGAGGAGGACATGGTAGAGGGACGGGCGTAAGATCTGCGTTGTGTCGGCTTCCCCGTTTGCGTGGCCGTTTGGGACCGGCTGCGCGCCGACGGGTAGTAAACTCGACGGCAGCAAAGTGGTGCTAGTGGCGAACTGCCCCAAATGAAACGTACTCCGATGCAAGAGGCGGGTCCCGGAAAGGGACTTAGGGTTCTCAGGATCATACTGCAACACATGCAGATCCATCGCCGCGTCCACAACCAAAATGAACAAATCCCCGTCGAAAGGCAGGAATTCAGCGCTCACGACTTCCATCCGCGTACGGCTCTTGCCGAGTGTAGTAAGCTTGTAAGGTTCCTGCGTGAACCCCCCAAACCACAGCCCCTTCCACGCATCCGCTGCAAGCCACAACCCGCTGCCGGCGAGGTGCTTCAGAGAAGTGGTGTAGCATTGGGCGTCCAGAAACGCTACCGGGAGGCACGATCCGTCTTCTTTAAGCCCGCGGATCATGAGTTTCTGCCCCTGGCCCGTCCCAATCAGACCCCCGGGGAAAGATTCGACGACTGTGATGGCGCCGCGGGTTTCCTCGCGGGAGACGAGGCTGAGTTTGAGGCCGGTTTCTGCGCGGGCGGAGGGGTCGTGCGGGAAGCGGTGGGGGTCCGGGACGACGGAGAGGATCTCGAAGACACTGAGGGCGCCTTTGGCGGGGTGGTCTTCGCCGCGTTGGGTGGCCGTACCCACTACAATCCGTGATCGTACTTCGTGCGACTGTTCCGAAATTTCTAGCGGCATGATCTTGAGGGAGGTGATGGTTTCGAGGTAGGGCATTGGGTAGGAGTGGATCGTTTGGCGAGTTTTTGCTGAGAGGAGGTGGAGGGTGTATTGTGGGACTTGGGGGTGAAGGGAGGCTGTGAGGAGACGTTAGTTGACGAACACACTCGACGTCAGTCGCCGAAACAACATGTCTCGCGGCAAGAGATATCGCAAGAGAAGTGTGTAGGTATGTGTCCTTGATATAAAACGAAACCCACACCGAAGAAATCGCAGGCCACGTAGTTATGCAAGGAATGCAAAACATTCAATCTGGCATCAACTATAGACGTCGCTCCACGGAGGTGAAGGAGGCGGACGTATATGCTCGTGATGCATGGTATGGCAAGTGAAATCGAACGACCACGATGTCGGTCGTCGGTGGACCAGCGACAGGCCGGGACCAGCAGGTGCATCACGGTGCCGCCAACTGGTGCGAACGGCCGGCACAGCACCGCAGAAGGAAACAGGGGTGCAATGAGAAAGAACAACAAGAAAG
>JAABUW010008292.1_pt1 | contig 12185 bp, 15 predicted proteins | sample 5560081 | NCBI WGS metagenome assembly JAABUW01 (sample SAMN10711882, study PRJNA513363) | rock metagenome | isolation source: Antarctica rocks | place: Antarctica: Victoria Land, Knobhead sud | reverse complement strand
AGCCGCTGCCAATGGACACATGCAATTGATGCTGTGCACGCTCACCTGCCTCACCTTGATCATCAGGGCCTGCCTCTTGAGCCTGCAAAGCTTTCGTCGATGCCAGAACGGGTGCCATCCTTCGGGATGAGCATCGAAGTGAAGGTCTTGTAATGACGTGACCGCAGGTCAGAGATGCCCGCCATAAGCGGGAGTTACACCGACCTGCAGGCTGAGAGATCAGCGGCACCACTTGCATGCTGCGCGACGTTACGTCTGAATCACCGGTGAATCAGTCAACAGAAAGACCGCATGCAGCATCGCAGATCCGGACTCACTCACACTGCTAAAGCATTGCAGCAGCGAGCTGCAAGTAGACTGCGAAGAAAGTGCCCCCAAGAAATGCCCTGGTTTCGGAGTCACAAATTGTCAAACAGCACATCAAAGGGCAAGCACAAGCTCGCACTGACATGCTGTTACGATCAAGCCTGACCATAACATGAAAAAGCAATAGCATGTCATCAAAAGCTCTCATACTATACAGTGTGCCACTGCAACACGTATCCAAGGTATGGCAGAGTGTGATCAGCTGCTGCGGGACAAAGCGACGCTCGGCACAGCAACCTGGGCAGGGCACAAGATAGTGTAGACTGCCATGCTCCGCACTCTGCCTAAAGAGATACTCGACCACGTTACTTTGTACCTCGATGTGTCGTCTCAGCGCAAGCTGTTTATGGCGTGCAAGAGCCTGTACGCTAAGTGGTCCGCCTGCCTACAAGAGACCGAGGACATGCGGTTTCTGCTGTGGAGTTTGCAGTGGCTGGCTGACAGGCCCAAAGATGTCTTCGATGCCTGTCGCAGTGGTTCGACAGCATACTTTGTGCGACCCCGATCCTTGGACAGGCCCAGTCAGGACCTGACCACAGATTTCTTCGAAACTGATAGAAGTTTCATTGAAAGCATAGTCGTGTTGTCGCATACAGGGTATGCGTTTCCTAAGTATGGCATCAAGATATTCAAGGTAGATTCACAAGCAGCATTGTGGAGGAAACACAGACTGTGGCTGGGTTTGGTCTAGTTCAATATCTGAAAAGACCTACAACACCATCCGATGATCCATACCAGCATGTAGCCTTTGCAGCTCAGAGTGGCAAGGAACAACTGCTGCGTTGTCTCACTGGAGCTCCTCCTGTACGGTGTGCTGTACTCCATCTCATGACTGTCAAGAGTTTGACTCGGTCTTACTTGTTGCAAGCTGCTGACACGTGCTACACTTTGCTATGCTCTAGGGATTGGTTAAGGGGTCAGATGATTTTGTACTTGGCAGACTCTCATGGCAATAAAACACATCACATCATCATTGATCTGAATCCTGATGGTTCGTGGGCTGTTGATGACCGGAGGTCACGCAACAGACCAGTTGTAGTTGACTTCAGCCATATGCCAGCCAGTGTTGTTGAAATAAGGGCATTTTACTACAGCCCATCTGCTGTGCGGTTTCTTGACGAGTCAGAATATGATCGTTGTTCATGTCGCGCAGCAACAGATTGGGATGAGGACAGCAAGCTGTTTGTGTACAATGAGAATATCGATCCTGTGCAGCACTGAACCGAGTTTTAGACAACACAATCAGCAGACTGCAATTGCAATCCATACAATACGCTCTCTTCACATGCTTGTTACAGTGTTTGTAGTCAAGATCAGACATTTTTAGACGACTCATCATGCATGACTCCAATGAATCACCTGCTCCATTGTCTCATGCGCAATACAACAGGATGCACTCAACTCTAGGCTTCGTGCACTGTGAACTTTGCTTCTACTGTGCAATGTCGTTGCACAAGCTTGCCTCTGCTCATTGTAGGAGAGTGTAAGATAGTCAAATTCTGCGGTAACCTAGCTCATAACTGCAGTATCAGCTGAGCTGGTGGAAGTGCAGCCAGGCCAATCATGAAAAGGTTATTCACGTGCTCACTTGAAGGGCATGGCATCAAAGGCAACACAACAAAAAATAGGCTGAAAATTTTGCTGAATATGATACATCCATCACCAGTCAAGCTTTGTGCCATCCCAATTCAGGAACATTCCGTTCTGCTTTTGGCTGAGACCCATAATTACTTTCTGCTGGCCAGCAACACTTGTCAACACATCCAGAGGAGGAGCATTCTTGCTGCCGAATTCTTGTGCTGCATTGCCCATGTCTGTCCTCACCCAGCCTGAAGGCATGCATTGAACTAATGAACTTGCTGCCCCTCAAATTGAACTATTACTTCTTGAAACGGCAGGTGTGCTGGCAAGCAAAATTTGATGCCCAGCACATGGAGTACTGTGCTGCAGCAAATGTGTTGCCACACAATGCAGTTGCAGAGCAGCAGACCCTCCTGAAATGGCAGCAGAGTCAGCATGCAATTTGCCTCATGTCTGCGCATGTTCTCACTTCATGCTTGTATGCCTCAAGCAGTGCAAAATACAGAGCAAAGCTGAAGCATTGAGCCTGCAAGTCTGAGGTAGACCTGGATGAAGGGAGACAACTGTGAAACCATCCTCCTTCAGATCATTAGCCAGTACCGCCGTTTCTGCAACAACAAGCTCAGGTGAGCATCAGGCAAACACGCTTTCTGCTTGTGCAGCCGCAGAGTGTGCTAGACCAGGCAGTCAAGTCATGAAAATCCCAGCAAAGTAGCCTTGATGTGACAGAACCGATGAAGAAGAGTCAACACAATAGGCTCAACGTAGTAAACACAACATGGTTAGCAGTGGACTTCTCTGGTGTGGTGTCAAACATCTCAAGCACACAGTCCACGCGCCTGACAGGCTTGCACATGCAGTCTCGCTGTTGCAAGCAGATGGAAAGAGTGCACAGATGCTCAGACTACAAGGCCTGAGGTGAGGGTGGTGTGAGCTGGACCATGCTAGAGCAGCAACACCTCAGCATGTGGCGTGACATACAATTGCAAATGCCATGGACAAGGATGTCGAGGACGGCATTGCTTGTATCGCAGGACTGCACCACATAGGCTACAGTTGCATTGCAACTGTGCATGGGGGAGGCTCTGCAGGTCAACAATTATGACGCATGCACAGACAGTGGCAAACATGACACAGTCAGAGGAGCCTGCTTACGCATGTTGAGGGCAGCCTTGCTAGTGTTGTAAGGCAACAGCACGCTGGCTAGGGGGTTCTCGCCCCCAATACCCCCTTTGACGGTCGCACTGATGGACCCGCAAATGGAGGATGAGTTGACAATCACCCTTGTCTTCTTCTTCATGAACAGGGGCAGGAAGTGTTTGGTCACCAGAAACGGCCCTACAGAATGAAATCATGATGGCTAGGTACCAAGGCTGGCAATTTAGCACTACAAATTGAAGGTGGACAACTTGGAAACCAGCCAAATTCAGCAAATGTTGCTTGAGTGTGACAAGAAACTTGCTTACCTACTACATTTGCCGCAAGGACAGCAGCATAGTCTTTGCCAGACCTACAGGCATCAAGGGGCAATCTTTTTTGATCTGAGGATGACTTTGCCAAGTAACTTATGCGATGCGCAGCAGGAATGGAGAGGGCGACAGGGCATACTGTGTAGGAATGCATCAACATGTTAATTCCTCTGCAAATGTTAGCATGGCCTGATTGGGCGCTTGCTCCTTTGCTTACGTTTCAATTGCTCTGGTGACAGACTCTTGTGTGCCAGCATTGTTCAGCAGCATGTCAATCCCTTGAGGGTGAGCCTTGCTGACTTGCTCTGCAGCTGCCTGCAGTGATGTACTCATTCCAATCAAGGTTGCTAGTTGCAGGTACTTTTCAGCAGCAACAGTCTGTGGGGCGAACGTACGGTAGCATACCTGGATGCTAGCTTCATCGCTGGTGTCCATCTCAACTATTGAAAACTGCTTTGAGTGTCCTTGTCGCGCAAACGATTTCAGGTGGTCAATTTTCGAACTCTTTCTGACTGTGCATACGATGTGAACCTTGGTTTTCTCTATGAACTGCCTCACTTGTTCGACACCGATCCCCCTGTTGGCACCTGTGATCACAAACACTGCTTCCGCGTCTGCTGGCAGCAACTGCGGAATCTTGCTGACGTGACAGTCCATTCTAACGAGGTGACAAGACCCTGTCTGCTGGCGGGCTCACAACTTTTGAGGTTGCACTCAGTGCTTTTGGGTCCCCGCGATAACTGTGCAGACCCTTTGGTCGTTGCGTGAACAAAGTGACCTCAGGCTTCAAAGTCTGTTGCTGCTCCGGAACCAGCGTGAATGTGCTTACTAACAGATCGTGAAATCCACAGGCAGAGTTGTGTGCAGGTCGAACATTACTGAAGAGACCCCTCAGACTGGTATCCAAACAAATCTACGGGAATTTCTTCGAAGACTCCCATGGGCAACTGTAGTATGCTGCAATGCAATGTGTTTGAGTAGCCCTGTTTGGTGGTCGGCAATGAAAGGCAGGTTGGACCTATCACTGCTGGCACGTTTGGGTGTTCACCAAATTCAAAGGCATCATGCGCTGCACAAGCTGAATAGAGTCAACGCAAACTCATGACCAATTCACTAAGCTCCTTAAGGCTGGATAAAATGAGCCAGTCATACAAGCTGGTCAGACCCAACCAAAGCAGGTGTATATGACAGACACATGACAGCACTCGCATGTGGGAATGACAGTCAGACAGACACTGCTAGCAAACATGATACTAGTGGACATCACAAACATGACATGCAGGTCTTAGTCATGTTCATTGTGTGTCAGCCTACAAAACCCAAGAGATCACAGGGGCAATTGCTCTACATCCTGATGTACCCTGTTACTTGGCCTTTGCCCAGGCAACAGAGCAGTCAGATCAGCAACAGCTGAAGCTGTGCGCCTCAGCCAGTCTCCCACGTCAGTTGATGCTGTGCTTCTGAGGACTGCATCACGCCCATCAAATGATTTGCGACCTACAGGAGCCCGGATCATGTCTGTGCTCATGGGAACATAGACACCAGCCGACAGCTTCTTGACATGACCTGCCTGATAGTGCGCAATGTAGCGCCGCAGCAGTTGCAGCATCACTATCATGACGACTGCATAAGCAGCTATGTAGCACACCAGTAACAGCCTGAACCTGAATGGCAGCTCGTTCTGCAACAGCAGATCCCCACCAAAGCTTGGGGGATACAGAACCCACACTATTCCCAAGAGGGTCAGTACACCAATGAACACTGGAATTGCTGCATTCTGGCGGAGGCCTAGGCAATGGGGCTTCATGTCATTGATGAAGCTGATTGCTGGGCCCATGAGCTGCGAGGTGCCTATCACCAGAACCACTGCCACTGCTGGTTTCTGCAACACACAGCGCAGACTGGTCCAGTCTCTGTACTATGTCAGCAGCAGAACGTGACAGCATACGCAGTGTACTATGTCATATCCCAAAAATATGCAGAGCCTGATTGCCAGGCAGCGCACTTGCACAACATTTCCAAGAAGTGTGCTCTGTATGCGCCTAACTGTTGCTGGGTGATTCTGCAAGGAGGGTGTGCACAGTGATTGAGAAGGTGTGTGGGAGTTGATGGTGATTGGCAGTGTGAGCCACAGCTGTTGGAAGACAACAGCTGAGTCCCTCACAGTTCTGGCCTGTACAGTAGTGGCCAGTTTTTGCCACAGGTCTTGCATCATGGGGACAGCTCAAAACATGCTAGACGCAGTCGTGCTGTTCAACTACCTGATTGTCTGCGGGATGGTACCAGGACTGTCGCCTCAGCAGTCCTACAGCAATGCCCTGCCCAGTAATATAGAGGGCCATAAACAATGCCACAGGCCCCAGCACCACGAGGGAGACCAGTCTGCGTGCTGGTCTCACTGGGTGCAGCTGTGGTGAAGGACGGATGCAAACAAACCCGAGACTCACAAAGAGAGACAGATAGAGTCCCAGGTCATACTGCACAGCAGCCAGTAGCCAGTGGTCAGCTAAGATTTCACAAGTTTGTGTAAGTCCAGATTGAGCAACAAAGCGAGTACACAGTCAGCACATTTCAATGTATACACACCATGTGAACATGCAGCACAAGAGAAAGCCTGGCATTGTCCATGAAGATTTCAGGACAATATGTTGAAAGATGACACAGGCTGGAAAATCTGCTCAGTGACCTTGATGCTGTCTGGCAATGTTTCTATGAAGGCGTCCTGCAATTGAAACTTGCCCATATTTGCACGCTTGTGTTGCTTGGCTGCTTACCTGATGTTGTTGGATGGACACCCCATGCGGATCACCATTACCAGTGATGGCAGACCTGCCTATGAGGCTTATGATGGCGCCCATGAGACCAAACACGAAGCCCAACAGTACCAGATACTGCAAGTCACAGAATTTCTGTTGCTGCATTCATTCTGACGGAAACTATTGTTGTTGAGTGATACTACGATAGAATACTGTTCCAGCTGCAAACCTGCAGCTATAATGCAGAATGTTGACTGACACCCTCGGCATGCAGCTACAATAGTCACTGCTGGCTGTGAGCGTGACAGGCACAGTCATTAAACAAAGGGAAACAAGGCAAGGTGTCCAATTGAACAGACACTTCACTGCCAACTGTGTACCTTGTATAGAGTGAAGGCAATCACCAGGCTACATCTTGCTTCTCGGATGAGTGTACAGATTGCTGCAGAAGCACCAGATGATAACACCAGTTGCAGCATCAGCGTGGACCCAAGTGCTCATTCACTGTAAGCTAGACATGTGTGCATTCACCCACTTGAGACTTGTGCTTTCAAACAATGGTTGCCAGATGCTTGGGCACAGACTCGACAATAGCTTCAGCATAACTGACCAAGACATGATGCTGGCCAGGCAGCAACCCAACAGTTGCTCAGTGTTGCAGTAATGTTCAAACACGCTGATTCATTGGCAGTCATACTCTGTGGTGAATTTGAGGGCATGATGTACCTATGACAGATCCTGATGGGGACACCACAGGTGCAGCTACAACTGCATGGGAGGCACCCACAGCTAAACCCACGTCGGCAGCTTGCAAGGCTGGAACATCATTCACTCCATCGCCGCAGTACCCAACCACATGTCCCATCCCCTGAGGGTCACAGCAAGATGAGGCGCCCACATGGACTACTGATCGTGTGTACATAAGGGATCTGTTGCAGGCATCTGATCCCTGTTGGTCAGCTTGGGTACATCTGTCATTCAGTGAATGGGTCACTGCTGGTGTATACGGCTGCTACACATGCATGCTGTGACCTTTCAATCACTGAACCATGGCAAGTTTGCATAAGCTACTGACGACGAGATCTGTACAAGAACGGCATGCACAGGAAGTGAAAGAAGCTCTGCATCTACCTTGAATCGGCGAGTGCTTGAATAGGCCAAGCCATGTGCCCCAAGCAGCTGCACCAACTGAGCCTTCTGGTGCGACCTCATTCGCGCACACACTGCCACATTGCGCAGCACAGTTTCCAAGAACACTGGCTCAGCACGCTGCAGCAAGTACTCAAACACAGGGCCAGTAATGATGCATTGATGTCCTTCTGCTATGAGGGTCATTGCGCTGCTTTTGGTCAAGGGCATCAGCTGACCTTCCTCTGCCAAGACAAAGGACAAGGCATCATGGATCGAGCATCTGTCATGTGCTGCGTCTGTTGGACTTGCTTGGTCTAGGTTGAAGGAGTCATTGGTTGACAGAGCTGCAAGTTGGTCAAACAAAAATGGCTCAGATGACCGAGCATGTGCTAAGGTAGTTGAGGCTAGTTCCATCTGTACTGGCTTGGACTGACTGGACCCTGCTTGAGTTGGGACTGGAACTGATTGATTGGTGGTCTCAGCAGGCTGCTGACTGAACTTGGAGTTTCTTTGCAGAAACCCTGTGACCATTGCCTGCTCTGAACTGCCTGATGGTAAGGCTGGTTTTGCGACCAAAGGCTTGCAGCTGAACCTACTGCGCGGTTCTCTGTTGAGCAGTTGTCCAGCACCGGACAAGTCTATCTTGTTCAAAGATTTAGACCTGCTGCGGCTGACCGCATCAGCAGCAAAATCTGCCAATGATGTCAAGTCCACCGCCAATGCTGATTTGGTGCGTATAGGCTGCCCATATCGGTCCCGCGGCTGAGGGGGCACCGCAGCAATGCTTGACACCGATGGGAGGTAGGTTGTCTTTTCACGGATGAAAATGGCATCAGGCTGCGCAATGAGTATGTGCTTGCGCTTGAAGTTGAGCATGCCAGTGGCCTGTGCCACTGCTGTGGCGGTCAGGTAGTGGTCGCCTGTCACCATGATGATTCGCAGGCGCCCCCTGCAGGCACAGGCAAGATTCTGAGACTCAAGATTGATACCTAAGATGTCTACACCTCAGGTCACTTTGGCACAAAACAGCAGAGCTATTTCACACAGATGCACATGATTCCACACAGATGCACATGATTCTGGATAGCCCTCATTATCGTGCATATAGGTGCACCATCATGCTGGTCAACCTGCTGAGCCTTGGCAACTGATCATTGCGCTGGCTTAGAAGGCAGTCTAGCAAGTACATCCATACAGGTACCTGGAACTCAACAACCGTTTATTGTCATGTGTACTTGTAGTAAGAGCAGCTGGGTTACCTATCTTGCAGCTCAGTGATCGCAGCAGTCGCGTCGCACCGCAGGGGATTGCTAACCACTGCAAACCCCAGAAGACGCATGCCATACGTATGCTGTGTGATATTCACGAGATTTAGTTTGCTGAGGTCCTGTCTAGATTCAGCCAGGACCCGGCCTGTTATCATGCCTAGCACTCTGTAGCCAAGCGCTGTCCAATAGCAAACAGCCTGCGAGCAGTTGTTGCATATGTCAATGGCATTGGTGTGCACTGACCAGTCAATAAGCAATGTCTGATGTGCTGACTGGTGCATTGCACAGCTGTGTTTAGCAGTGAGCTTGTGGCCAGACAAAGTAATTGCTTGTGCACCAAGTATGAGCAAACGAATGTCTTGCTTAAGAGTTTTGTTCGAAACAGCAAGGGCAACTCATCATTGCATGCTCTGTCGTTTGTGAGCAGCAAGTTCTCTGTCCATAGCCTGTATGCAAGGAGATAGACACAGGTCTGTATGCAAAAAGGTAGACATAGGTCACAACAACAGACATGTAAGTTTAGACATGACGTGGCTGTTTTTGTGAGCATACGGTGAGTGCATCTGACCTGGGCCCAATCTTTAGGCAGGCTGTCAGGGTCAGCCAGCTGAGTGACTTCATATGGGGCACCCTTGATCAGCACTTGGGCTCGCTCAGACTTTGAGGTATCTGCCTTGGCAATGACCCCTGACATTAGCATCTTGCTGTCATACTCAAATCGGTGCATGATCTCAAGCTTGACTGTCTTGGTGGACTGAGCCTTGCCCACCCCCAGGGGTAAACACACTGTGCTTCTACCCTGCAGCCAAAGCCCAAGAGAGTGCAGATGCATACAAGACTCTGTGGGTTCTGAAACAGGGTATGCTGATCCTGCAGGTAATGGACTATGCCTGCGCTGAGAAGCGCAACATTGAGGTGCATTTGAGCTACAAGCAGCTCAGAATTGGATGTCTACAGGTTCAGGAGTCTACTGCAGAAGCTTTTGCTGATGCTGATACTGAGATACTCTAGCAAGGCGCTTACAGCTGTGGGTGCTGACACATAAGTAACAGCCTTACCTCTTCATTATATGGATGCCTGGGTGACTGCCTATATCATGTCAGTTGTGACAAGTGTGACCTGTGCAAAGCAGCTGGGAATGTGCGAGGAGTATATCCTTGAGTCAGCACTAAAGCAAACAAGATTGCTACCAAGGCACATGTTCAGTACAAGACATACCAAATAGGCAGCTTCCACACAAGCAAAAGCTTTCTGCTCATCAAGACGCCCAACCACCTTGCCTTTTGAAAGCGGTACCAAACCATGACATAGCGCAATGAGCTTTTTGACGTCAGTGCTCCATGCGATAGGGTCGGTTTTTAGGCCTTCCATCTTGCCTGACTCACAGGTGATGATGCCATGTAGCCTGCCCTGCACATAATGCAAAAAAGCATAAACGGTCGGGGATTGGGCATGCTTGTATACAGCTGACATACACAGGGCAACCTCATTCATGCTGCCCAAGCTTGTGGGTTGGCCAGTTGCAGTGCCTGTGATTCAAGCTGTTAAAGGTGCACAGCAGTCAACAGTCCAAACAACACTTGCCTGATCAGCTGTCAATGTGCCTGTCTTGTCAAAAAGGACAACATCCAGATGACCAGCAATCATCATCTTTCGTTGATCAGACACAAGTATGTGCTGCTTCTTCAAGCGCACAAAGACCATGACTCTGATGAACACCACGCTGGCCGGTAGCAGAGGCTCTACTGAGTTGAGCACTGATAACATGAGCTGCAGGAGAGCCCTCTTTGCAGATAAATGGGAGCGCACAAATGTGGGTACCAATATCAGGTAGATGATTAGCTGGACCAGGCCAGACAGGACGAAAAACTTGAGTATATCCTGCAAAGAACACAGATTTGGTCAGATGATGCAACAGCAGTCTTGCTGCCTGGAAGGAAGTGCAACATGCATGCCATTGTCGTATAGCAAGCCGTAAATATGCCTCTGGTGTGCTGTGACACACACTGAACAACCTGACTACAGCAGTGTAGCTGAACCCAGCAACAGAGCTGATGTTAACATTTGCACATGAGCCTTCAGCAATATGACTGAAACTGGGCCAGCTCACCTACACGGAATGCGTTCTGCTGGCAAGTTGGGGATGAGCAGAGTTACCTGGCGCAGCAAGCCCAAGGGTGTTCTGACTTCTGGCTGCCTTGGGGCCCAGTGGCGGTCAACAAGAGGTGTGATCATTTGGCCAACAGAGGTGTGAAGTCCAGTGCGCACTACCATGGCAAGAACCTCATCTTGTTCGTCCCTCTCGTTCCACACCTGCCAACCAGGCTGTTTAGATAGTTAAGGCAGAGTGGCAGCCTGCAAATGCTATGCAAGCTGATATCATGCTGTGCTGGGGCAAGACAGGGAGACTTGGGGTGTGCGCAAACGGCACGCACACAGATGCATCAGGTGATGAGTCAATGCAAGTCGTGATTTGCTACTGTGGGTCTCACTGCACAGCAGCTGTGAGCAGTGTACCTGCTGAATGACAGATCCCGCTGCTACTGTGGACGACCTGTGGGTGTCTGGGTCATATTTGGCACCTGGGAACTGAGCAGGTACAAATGGAACCTTGCGCGTCTGAAGAGCCTGCAGACTCCCAAAAGGCTGCTGTGTACACCCTTATAAGCCATTGCAGCTGAAAGTGAAAATTAGCTTTATAGCTTCGAGACAACGCCACCACAAGTCAAATTGCAATGGCAACATCAACAGATGGCAGGCTTTGTTGTGCAGAAGTCATCAAGCATGCTTGATGGCGGCCTACCTCGCCTGTCAACGCAGCCTCCTCTACAAGACAATTGCCTCTCAGCAGGACCATATCACAGACCGCCAGTCCTTGCTGGACCACTATCACATCTCCAGGTATGAGCTGTACCGCAGATGCTGCTCGCACATACCCTTTGCGCACAATGGGTACCAAGTGGTACTTGGAGAAAGCTGCTGTCAACCTCTTGCGTTGTTGGTGGACAGCATTGCCAGAGATGAAATTGCCAATGAGCATGATGCCTAGCAAGACAGCAGGGTACACGTAGTATGCAAAACTCCACATCCACAACCCCATCTCTAAGGCCTGTAGGACAGCGGCGCACATCAGTCTTTGTCTTGCAATTTCAAAGGTGCACAAAGACTGCAGTAGGTGACATCAAACGTACACTGAGCCATAAATTCACAGTGGCTATGATGCTGCAATTATGCAGCTTGTTTGCGTCATGCCTAGACAGTCGTGGTGCATGGCTATCATGCACATGCAATGACCCCTTTGACAGGTTTCTGTGGGCAAAAGTCGCTCAGTCAATCCAGGTCAGAGCATGATGGCTTGTGCAGCCAACATGTCTTAATGTCAGTATGAAAGCAAGCATGCTTCATGAGCAGCTTGAGCAGCTTCATCATCTCACCGGAAGTATGATGAGGGGGTTTTTCAATTCTATCCACATCACTTGGATAAAGCTGGGCTTTGGAATGTGAAGTCTGTTGCTGCCATATGTCAAGACACGCTGCCTTCGAGGCCAGGTGTTCGATGGATTGAAGTCTGCCCACTCACCACCTGAAGGCAGCACCATAAAAGTGAGCATTCA
>JAABUW010008291.1_pt1 | contig 12185 bp, 3 predicted proteins | sample 5560081 | NCBI WGS metagenome assembly JAABUW01 (sample SAMN10711882, study PRJNA513363) | rock metagenome | isolation source: Antarctica rocks | place: Antarctica: Victoria Land, Knobhead sud | reverse complement strand
TTTCTCGAAAATTGTTTGCTATCTCTATACTCTTAACTTTTGCTTAGTTTAATTAAAGATAATTTGTGCTTAAAACAAACAAAGAGCTTTTAATACTTATTTCGATTACTTTAGATTTTTGAACTTTTGTTTCTTTTTGTCAATTATTGTTTTATTATTGTTTAGTTAATCTTAAACTTTATTGCAATATTAATTAAGATCTTTTAATTAATATTAATTGTAAAGATAAAATAAATATTGAACAAAAATATTGTTGCTATACAATTAATAGAGAAAATGTCTTATTTATTATTATTATTGCTTAATTTTTCAACAAGTATACTTAATTAGTCGCTTTAACAAAAATTAATTTTAAGCAAAAATTAATTAATATAACACTAAGAAAACTAAGCGTAAAACTAAATAACAATAATAAGCGAAAGTTAATTAGAAATACTATATTAAATAGTTTCTAATTTAAACGACAAATATATTAACAAGAATATTGTAATTGCAATAATCTCATAATATAATTTCGAGATATTAATTTAACTTTAAGTAGATATTGTAAAGAGTACAATATTGCTAATTTATTACAAGAATTCGATTTAAACAAGTAGCAACTAATAGTATATAACAAATAGCTATCTTTTGTAAGATTTTAGCGCTTAGAGACTTGATCGATAAAAATTAAATACAAAATTGTAATAATTAAGAGTTGTATTAAAGAATATTGTAGAAACAAAAGCAAAAATCAAGTATATTCGATTTAACAATCAAGCAAAAATATTAGCAATTGTTAATAAATAGTCTTAAAAAAAAGAAAATATCTACAATATTAATAAAAGCAATATTGTTTGTATTAATGTTTATAAATTCTTTAATTAAAGAAGAGTTTTTTAACAACATCTTTGCAAGAATTAGAATATATATAATTTTTGTTTTGTTTTTTTTTATTTTAAATTTTAATTGCAATCTTAAGTTTAAGTTTCTTTTTTATTTATATTTTTTTTTAATTGTTTTGTATCTATATAATACAATAATTATAATTAACTTAAACAATATTAAATTCTATTAATCTTTTAGTATAATTAAGTCGATTAACAAGAATTCTATAATAATTTTCTAGTACACAAACAAAATTGTCAAAAATCTTAAAAATAGAGATACAAATATATAAAATCTAGTATTAGTAATAATAATCTAACAAACTTAAAAACTCTTATATGTGTTGAAAACAATTATAGCAAAAATTGTTGCAAGAATAATAAAAGTCGAAATAATATTATTTTACTCTCTTTTTAAGGCTCGACAATCTTGTTATTTTTTGTCTAATTATCGATTTTAAAATAGTTTTTGCTTTAAAATTATACAATATATTTAATAATAAATTAAACTTATTTATTGTTTATATAAAGTTTAGCACTCTTTGCAAATATAATAGATTTAGAAGCTTAATACAATCTTTAAAATTTCTATTTGTTAATTTCAATACTTATAGATAGCGTCGATTTAGATATTTTATTTTTGATTAAATAATAGACAATTTTATTTTCTATTTTTCTCTATCTTTTAATAATTGTTTCTTGTTAATATACAATATACAAATTTGCAAATTAAGCAACAATACTTATAAAGATACTAAGTCTTACTATATAATCGATAGAAAAAAAAAGAAAAAGTATAAAAAAAAAGTATAAAAATAAAATTAGATAAATTAATAGATTTATAATAGTTAAAAATGTTACAAATCTTCGAGATTTTTTTAAGAACACAACAAACAATATTGATTTAAACAAGAGTAACAAAAATATATATAGATCGAAAAAAATTCGATATATAAATAAATACGGAGATTTTTATTGTTATAAACGTATTTAATACTTTTGAAAAAACTTAATTGTAATTAACAAGACAAATAATATAACATCGACAATTTCGGAATTCTTGTTAATAGTACTATTGATAACTAATAGTTAAATTAGCTAATATGTCGATGTGCTCGCTCTATATAATCAAGCGCAGAGTTGAACTACAATTAGCAGAATTCGCAGACGCGTAGTTGACACGCGCTTTGTTAAGATCTGATCTTGCACGTTGCTAAGTCTTACAACGAACGCAATCTATCTATAAGCGCAATCTACAAGCGCAATCTACGAGCGCAATTTACAACTATTATGCGCACAACACAATTACGCAATAGAGACGTTTTCGTCGACGCATAATTCGCGCGTTGAAATCTTCCAAATCGTTCGATTCTACTATACAAATTACTATAGTGTAAACAAGTAACAAATAAAGATGTAAGCGAAGCATTGCAAGAGTTCGTACGCATCTCAAATATCAAAATTGGATTTCTACCAAGCAAGCGCCAAGGCTTTTGCTGCTAAATAAACTCTAGGCTAGCTAATAGCCAAATTAGCAGTTTTCGCAATAGGCACTTTCTAAGTAGAGGTTCCGGAATTGCCGATAAAACAACAATAATATAAATAATTTAATCAAATATTGTTAATCTCTCTCAATAATTAAGTTATCTTTTTAATCTATTTTTAGAAATTTCTTTGCGCAATTTTATTAGCAATACGAAAATACAAGTTTAAATCAATCTAGTAAGCTTAACAATAGTAAAAAAAATATTAAGAATAAATTTCTAATAAATTTTTAAACTTTTCTAATATACTTTAGACAATTCTCTCGTAATTAAGAATAACAATAAAACAATTAATAAATTTGATACTTTTATAAGAGCTATAAATGTTAAGTCTAAAATTAATATTATATATTGCTTAAACTTTTACTTAAGAGAACAATCGAAAATATACAATTGTTTAAATTTTTATATTGTTATCGAATTTACTATTTTATTCTTTAATTACTTAATTACCCTTAATATTGTTCTATTCTAGAATTATAATAAATAAATTGTATACAAAAACAATTATAAAGCAATAGCAATTATTGATCTCTTTAATATTATTGTTGTTACTTTATTATTTTCTAAACAATAAAATTAACAAGATCTAGTATAAAATAAAGAGAAAAACTAAAAGTTATAAATATTATTAACAAAAGATAGACAAAAAGAGATTGCAAATATATAAATTGCTAAAAAAATATATAAATATTTAATATTAAATTGCAAAACGCAACGCAATTAGTACAAGAATTCGATATACAAGTTAAAAAGCAATATAAAGATAAAAAAAACAAATTAACTTACATAAGAAAGAATAGACAATCGATTATTGTTCTAAAATATAATTAATATTATATAGTATTGCTATTATAAATTTTATAATAAATTTTATAAAGATTTGCAAAAGTCTAGAATATTTTTAAGTTTATATAATATCTTTGCAATATTTTTTTTTAAAAGATATATAATATTACTTTATATAGTTTTAAGTTTTAAGTACTTCGATAAAAATATCTTGTAATAATTAGTATTATTAATAAAGTAAGTTAAAGTTTTACTATATTATATAAAGATTTTGTTGTTAATTTAAGAGTCTAGAATATAGTCAAAAAAATAAATTAAACAAACTTTTTTTGTTAATTGCTATTTTAGAAAATCTATTAAAAAACAAGACTAATCTAGATATTAGCAAGAGAAAATTTTTCGAAATTGCGCAATTTAATATTAAATCTTTATAGAATATTATTGTTTTTTTTTGTCTTTATAAAGCTTGTCTTTTGAAAATAATATTTTTATTTCTAAATTATATTATATTTTGAAAATTGTCTTTCTTCTATATATTATATATACAATACTTCGACTAAATTAATAATATATCTCTAAATTGATTTTTGCTAGTTAGCAATATTACTTATAACAATTTTGAAATTAGTTTAACTAGATTTTTAGTTAAATTAATCTATATATATTAAAAGTAGTTAATATTAAAAGTAGAACTAGCGTTATATAATCTATAATAATATTTCTCTATAAGTAGTTTTATATTGTTTTTTTTATTACTTAGATACAAAGACACAAAAAGTATATTTAATATTAGAATTAATATCTTACAATTATAATGCGAAACAATTTTATCTTTACAAACAATACAATAAGACTAATAAATAAGTTACTTACTTAATCGATAAGTAATAATAGACTTTGCTTAATAGATCGAAGACTAGAGAATATTAAGTAATTTGCAATATATAAAAGTAGATATTAAGTAGAAAAAAGTAATTAAAAAGAATTTTATCTATAAATCTATTGTACTATTGCTAGACTATTTTGTTTTTAATAATTTTATTATTATTTAAATATACAATATCGCTTAGAAATACTATTAACTATACTCTCTTTATATCTATATTCTGAACAAAATATTTTATTGATACAAATCTCAAATATTAATATAATAGCAATTTTCTCAAAACTTTTACTATTGTTGTCGAGTAAAGATACTTGCTATTAAATCAACTATATATATAGTATTTATAGCTATTTAGACTTTATAATATTTTGTTAAAATCTTTTTTTATTTCGAAACAACAATCTTGTTTAATTGCTTTAATATTAATATTTATTGCAAATAACAATAGTTTGCTATTAATAACAATTTTTAATTCTTAAATCAAAAGTATTGTGTAGATATTATCGACAATAATAATATTAGAAAATATTAGAAAATACACAATTACAAATATTACAAATATTTTGCAAATTTTTACAATCTTAAATTATAAAAATCTTAAAAAATATAAAAAGTTAATTAATCTAATAAAGATTAAGTTGATTTTAGATTTCTTAATAAAATTAAATACAATAGATATTGTACTCTTGCTAATAGATATATTTTGACTACAATTCAAAACAAGTTACTACTGCAAAAAAAATAAAAGTTATAAAATTTTCGATAATAATATAACTAAACTATATTATAAAGTTTGCAACAAAAAAATTGAAAAAAATCTTAATATAATTGTAAATATCTAGAAATTATTTTATAATTATTTTAAAAATATTAATTGTAAAATTCTTTATCTCTTTAACTTTATAATTAAGATTATCTTAAAAGCAAAATTAAAGACTTGTAAAATTATATTTTTTTACTTTTTTAATAATACAATTACTTCTTGTCTTTTTTCTTCGATTTCTTAAATATAGATTTAGAAATCTAAAATAATAGAAATGTCAACTTTGTCTATTATAAATACGAAATTTTTAATTAACTATTATTTTGTTCAAAAAACTCAAAATTTAATTGCTAAAAAAAAACTCTATAGCAAGATTTTCTAAATTAAGTAGCTAATTGATAGCAAAACAAATTCTTTTATAATAAATTCGATAAAAATTATTGTAAATGCTTAAGATAAATTTGTAAACAATTTATTTATCTATATTGTTTTAATTTATAATATTAAAATCTCGAAACAAATAACAATAAAAGAAAATATTCTTCTTATTAATTAGAATATAATAATTATAGATTTTTACAATTCGATAATTATGCAAGATTGAGAAAATAATTTTTTTTAATAAAATTTATTTTAACAAAATATTAATCTATATAATATAATAACAATATTTGTTGCGATAATAATACTATAAGTGTTTTGTCAATTTGCAATATTAAAATTTTTGTTATTGTATTTTATTTTCGATATTAGAAATAAAAAATATATCTTATTTGTAATTATTAGACAAGATATAGTTTGTCAATTATTAATAGAGAATTGTAATTTCTTAAATTGATCAAAAATAAATACAAACAATTTAATTTCTATTGTAAAATCAAATTGCAAACAAGAATCTTTAATAAAAAGAATAAATTTAATCTACTTTTTATCGACAATTTCGATTATATACTTAAGATATTTTGTTTTATAACAATTTTTTTTTTGAAATAGAAACAATTAATCGATTAATATTTTAAATAATTCTTGTTTTGTTTTAATTCGCTATATTTTTACAAATTAATTTAAATAAATTATTGTTAAATATAAAGTCTTTTAAAATTAACTATTTTTTTAAGCAATTCTTAACAAAAAAAATTGTCTATTTAAGTTGTTTGCAAGTGCAATTTAGACTAATCTATATAAATATTTACAAATTTGAATATTTGCTAATAGTACTAACTTTTAACAACAAAATTATTTTTTTCTCTTAAAAAGATATTGCTAATATTCGATTTATATTTGCTAAAAAACAAAACAAATTTTTTTCAAATAAATAACTAATTTATATTGTTGTTTTTTTCGAATTTTTTTTCGAATTAGTTTTCTTCTTCGATTTAGTATTAAATTGAGTTAATACTGTTGTTTTTATTATAATAATTAAGATTTGCGCGTACAATACTTTTAATAATAGAATTTGCAACTAAGATTTGTTGTTGTTTTTGTATAAGTTTCTTCTAATTTTAAGAATATAAACAATTTAACATTTTAACTTTAGTATTTTAATTTTGTTTAAATTTTTTACTTTGTTTTTGTTTTCGATCTAAATAAGAAGATCTAATTGAGACTAATAAATTGTATAAATATTTCGACTAAAGTTAGCAATTATAATTATATTAGAATTAAAAAATATATCTTTTTATCAAAAGTAATACTTATAAATAAATAAAGTTGAAGAAGTTGTTTTTAAATCTTCGATTGCTAATAAAAATATATACTCTTTTGTAAATATGCGCTTCTATAAATAGATACAAGCAACTTTTTTTTTAGTATTGTATAAATATGTTGCTACAAATTGTTAATTAAAGAAATATTTAGACATAGTATAATAGCAATTTTATTTTAATTTTTTAATAGATTTAGCAATAATTGCTGCTTACGTCTCTTAATATTTAACTTTGCTTATAATAAAAATATAATAATTAAAAATAAAAAGACTAAAAATATATATCTTTATTGCTACTAATATATTGTAGAATAATATAACAAATATATTAATAGAAAATATTGTAATTAACAAACAATAAAGACTTAACAACAATATAGTTTCGAGTTATAATAGTAACTTAATTAATTTATAAGTTATTAATATTATTTGCTATTTATTTATAATATATATTTTACTTCGAGAGTAATAATAACTTCTAAGCTTAATTAACAACAATTAAAAGCAAAACTATTTGTTTTACAAAGTTGTTGCGCAACTTAAATCTTTTTTTGTGCTATATAATAAAAATATTTCGAATTTAATTAAAATAGAAGTATAAGATACAACAATAGAGTTATTGTATTTGTATTATATAAAATAGTTATAAAATTCGAAAAAGCAATTGTTGCTATAAATACAATTTATATATTTTGATATATAATTTAGTTAAAAGACTATAATTAAAGATAAAAGAGATTCAATTAAGTCTATTATAGAGTAGTAGCTTCAAAAAGCGAAGCTAAGATATTTAAAGAGATAAAGAAGCAGATCGAAGAGTTAAAGTATTTTAAGTTCTATTAAGTTTCTAGACTTGTCGCAAACATTAGTCGAGTGCTAAAAAAGATACTAGAAGATCTAGCTATAAGTTTGCCTAAATATTCGATACATAGATCTCGAAGTCTAGGGCCGAAAAAGTTACTAGCGTTCTGCTAGCGTTATAGATAAGGATTTTAATCCCTTGATTCCCGACTCTTAGTCTCTCTTCCAAATATTAGGTTTCCTCGATTCGTCGAGATTCCGAAGAGCAGTTTCGAGATGTCTCTGTACTACAACGCTGCACAATTATTGATTTCAAAGAACTTAGATTTGCTCAATTTATACGTTTTCGATATTAAAACTCTTAAGTTATTGTCTATTTAAATTTTTGCGTTGCTTATAGAGACTTCGAAGTAGAGCAAAATTCTAATAGAAGTTATCGAAAAGTACAAATTGCTACAACAGAAAAAAAAGATATACTCTTAATATTATTTGCAAGTTTAATTAAAAAACTAATATAAAAGATTTGTATTAACTATTTTCTTCTTTTGCTTTATTTCTTGTTTATAATCTCTTATTGTTTAAAAAACATATCTTTGTATTAATTTTGCACTCTTTGTAGCTAGCTATTACTAGATATAAGACGCGTCTTAATATTGAGTTTACAAGAGCAAAATTGCAACAAGAATTTTCTAGTCTAAAAGCTATAAGAGCGCAGCTCGACAATAAAAAGATTCTTAATATTGTTTCAAATGCATAGTCTTAATCTAATAACGTAGATATATTAACAATTTAGTATTGAGCGTATTCTCGATAAATACAAGTCAATGTTATTAAGATTATTCTAAAGAAAGAATTTGAAACAATTTTTGCTAACTATATTCTAATTAAGTTAATATAGAAACTACTAAACAAATTCGAAACCAATCGATTGTTTTATATTAACAAATATATTTTAATACTAATTGTAGTCTTATTAAGTTTTGCAACTACAAGTATAGTAACTTACAAAGAAGATCGACTAGTATTACAAAATAAGACTTTTTGCTTTTTAGTTTATCTACTTAATTTATTAAATAAAAAAAGAAACTGCTTAGATATATATATTGCTTTAGATAACAAAACAATATATATAACAATTATTTTACGCAATACTAGATTTGACGCTAGAAATTAATCAAGAATCTTAGACTAATTGTTCGGTTCCAACAGTTGGAACCGAATTGCATAAATTATGAAAATACTAACTATATTAGGTTAAAACTTGGTCTAATTAGATATAACTTTCGGGTCGGGTTATAGATTTCGGGGAAAAACCGACCCAAACAATTAGTCTAAAGAATCTATACTTGTAAATAGAATAAAACAAAAGCAATAATTTCGCAAAAAAAAATATCTTTGACAAATATTAATAATATTGTAGAAATACAACTTAATTAAGACTTTCTTAAGTTAGATCTTAATTATTTGTTTTAAAATAACATAGATTTAATATTTCTAGATTCTAGCTACTCGAAAAGTAATATTCTTGATAGAAATAAAATATTTTGCATTATACTTTCTGTCGAAAATAATTAAGCGCCAAATTCTTTGTTAAAGAAAAAAAAAGATATTAAAGATATCTTTGTTGCAGATAAAATCGACAAGATAATTACTCAAAAAACAATTAATTAAAGTTAACAAATTCTCGAAGAACAATTTGAAGTCTTATTTGTTTTTTAGTTTAAAATTATTTTTTATATATTTTGTTTTGCGAATATTTTAAAAGTTGTATATTCTATATGCTTAGTTTACTCGTAAAAGAACAAATATATAATAGTAAAAGCTTTTTAGTTATTAATAGCGTCGAAACAAGACTAACAAATTATATAAGCAAAAGAACAATCTTTTAATCTACAATTGTAATCTATATATAATTATATATTGATATATACAAAGAGTTTTAGTATTGCGAATAACTAGAATTACGCAAAGAAGATAACAAACGCTTGTATTAGATATTAAAAAAATATAGTGCAAGACATTTAAGAATTCTTTGTAACTAACTTTGTTAAATATAACAAAACTAATATCTTTTTGTTATATAACTTTAAGTTAATAGATATGCAAGAAGATTAAAGAAAGATATCGAATACTCTTAATACAAAGTCTAACTAAAAGAGTATTAGTATATAGCAAATTATATAAAAGTAAGAGATTTCGTAGTTGGAAGTACGTCTATTTTATTGCGCGATTGCATTAATTAACAAATAGAGATTTGCTAAATATAAATTTCGCTATTTAAGCTAACAAATACTTTAATAGTTATAATTTCGTAATTAATTTAGAACAAAAGAGACTATCTTCTATCTAAGATTTCTTATCGACTAGCGTAACAAATTAGAAAGCTAGTTAGAATTAAGTTTTGTTATTGGAAGACTTCTAGAACTTTCGATGTCTAGAAGTATCTCGTAGAATTTTATAATTTAATTAGAACAATAGTAGTATAAATAGAACTAGAAGCTAATTGGCAGTCTAGCTGATGCAGGAAGAACAATCTGTTTTTTCTAATACTATTCTCGATAAGATTGACGTTGCAATATAGTATCTACAATAAAGATTGCAATAAATTCTTAGATATTCTCTTTTATTAAATATTAGTATTGTAGACTTAATCTTCTAGATATCTTCTTTTATAGAGATAAATCTATCGAGATATAGAATAGATACGCAATAACAAGCTTATTATAGAAAATATTGCAATTGTTATATTATTTGCGAATATTATTACTTTTGCAACTTAGACTATCGACAATCTTTAAAAGCTTTACTCTTTCTTTATTAATATTTCTACTATTGCAAAGATTGTTCTTCGATTGCTTTTTAATATTAATTTGTTAATTAATATTCTTAATTAAGCGAAATTGTAATATTAAAATTAAAACTTTGCTTTTCTTAATATTAAGATCGAGAATTGTATAAGAGATATAAAGTTATAACTTAAGACAATTAAAACGTTGCAATTTAGCAAAAAGAAAAATGCAAAAGTATAGATACAACAAGCAAGACTAGTAGACAAAGTAGAAATAATAGCAAAAATCAAAAAGAAAATTAAACAATATTAATAAACGTTGTGCTTAAGTCTAATTGTTTTTAACAAATTAGTAATATCTTATTTCTTAATATTTTATTGTTTTTTTTGCTCTTGCATGCAAGTGTTTTTACTACTTTCTTACTTTTCGAGTTATATTCTCGATACAATAGTTGCAAATAATTAACAAAATCTACAAAACAATTGATTTTTATATCTTTAAATAGATCTATTAAATATATAACAAATTTAACAATATATTAACTATTTCTTTGTCGAGTTACAACGCGCATAAAGAAGCACTAAGTAGAATTAAACAATATTTAATTACAAGTATACAAAATTCTATATATAGTCTAAAAAGTATAAATAGTATTCGATCGAAGCTTTTTAGACTTAAAGCAATATTTACAAGTCTTCGAGCTAATTCTATATTAAAACTTAAGCAATATAAAATAAATATACTTAAATCGAATAAGATTGAAAATTAATCAAACTATCTTTAAGTTACTTTTGAGAATATTAGTTTTAGAGCACAAGCTTATCTAGCATCTAATTATCTATTAAAGTCTTATATTTCTTAGAAGTTATACAAAGATTCTTGCAATATATTATATTGTAGCAACAATATTAGCGGCTCGAAGCAAACAAATAGCAAACAAAGAATTAATATTTAAATATATTTAGTTAACTATTATATTTTGATCAAGAAGCAAGAAGATATTAACAAAAGATTCTTAGAAATCTTGATCAAATATAAAAGCGCGTTTCTGTATACTTAGTTCTCTCGTATTACTTTGTTAATAGCAAAAACAAATAATACTAATCTTGTAAACTCGCAAATGCTTGGATATAATATCGAGATCGCTAATAAAATCTATAAAAAGAATTTAACTTCTAATTAAGATTCGATATCGAGAGAACTTTCGGAAGATTCTTCGAATATATCTCTTAAGAATATTCTAATCGAATATCTATAGCTTCCAAGATCTATACAAACAAATATCTTTAAACAAGTAAATAAAATATTTAATAGCAGTTATAACAAGTTTGTCTTTGCGAAAATTATAAATTTCGAACTTAATTGCAACTCTATATACAATCTGTTACAAAAATCTTTATCAATAATATATCTATTAATAGTAGTCGATTATATATTGCTTTAAGATCTTGTTATCTTATATTAATATTACTTAAAGATACTAGAGAAAACGCCAATTACTATATTTTAAAAGTTCGAACAATTAAAATCAAATCTTTTTACTTTTGTTTAGTTGTATATTAGAAAGCTTTATAATCGACTCGAAGTATTACAAGCGACTATAAATATTGTTGCTAAAGAATATATTAGTGTTGAATAATCTATATAGAATCTCGACAAATTGTTTCTTTTTGTAGAACTTTATAATTTTATACAAAAGCAAACGTATACATTTGCAGAACTAAAGATTAGAAGCTACTTTCAAACAACAAAGAAGAACAAGAATAATAGTATTAAGAGCAAAAGATCTAATATTTACTTCTTATCGATCGAATAAGAGATCGATCGACGTATTCGACGACAATTGTTAAATTGTTCAGATCGCGTTTAGCTAACAACAACGTCTTCTATATTAAATCAATTATTCAACAATCTATAATTGTGGAGTTAGTCGCGCTTCGTCACATGTTTACGATCAGCAAAGAGCTATAAATGTATTTAGGCAGTCGCGATAGACCTCTTTCTCCATTACAATCGACTCAACAATTGAGGCTTAGGCAACT
>JAABUW010008287.1_pt1 | contig 12189 bp, 15 predicted proteins | sample 5560081 | NCBI WGS metagenome assembly JAABUW01 (sample SAMN10711882, study PRJNA513363) | rock metagenome | isolation source: Antarctica rocks | place: Antarctica: Victoria Land, Knobhead sud | reverse complement strand
AATGACCCAGGTATTCATACCAGGCTGGGAGGCTTGTGCAAAGGCCGCCAGCACTTCTGCCTGTTGGTTGACATACGTTTGCAGGTCCGCAATGTCAGCCAGGGCCTTGCAGTCAGCGACAGTGACACCCCTTGACTTGGCCTGCAGTGAAAGAATGCTTGATCAGCACAACAGTATCAGTGTGTTTTGGCATTGCCGAGTCAGTCCAGAGTGGTGTCGCTATCTGTGAAGAGCATAAGTGCAGTTGTGGAAGCTGCAATCCAAATCTGCTGTCAACCATGACCACCCGTGGCTGTTGCTTTTGCTTCCTGTGCATGGCGAATATCCAGGCAACGTCTGCATCAGCTGCTGTAGGTAAGCTGTATACTACTAAGTTTGCCAAGCAGCAAGCAGAGGTACTGCAGCTATGGCTTGAGATTTGTTGCAGAGAGAGACAGACAGTGCACTTCTATGATCAATGTATCACCTCTGCCAAAATGTCTGCAATGGCGACAGAGATTGGCTCAAAACCGGATTCTTGCCAGAAATTGCCTGTGCAAATCAGCTTCTCCGTGGTGTCCTTGTAATACAGGCGAAGCCTTGCTAGATCCTTCACAAAACAGCCAAAATTCCTCTTTGCCCGCTGACATACATGCTTGATCTGCAGATAGGCGATACTCAGCTGCCTCTTGAAGGACCGAGCATCCTTTGGCTTGGTCAAGGCATCTGCAAGCATCATGAATGGATTGAGTTTAGGGTATAGGGTCAGCCATCATGTATTGTTTCACCTGGCTCAACCTGTAATGTTGTAGATTAGTCAAAACGTAAATCATGAGCAGGCAGAAAATTCCAAATCCTGCATGTTCTTATGTCAAATGCAGATGCGTAGAGTACATTATGTAACCAACCAGGCACCTTCACATTTCATGCCGTGGCCATTCCAGTTTTGCATATGGCTTGCAAGCTTTACAGCGTCTGCACAGCTCAGACTCACTTGGCAGGCAGTGTGGGTACGCAACAATGTTTGGGGTATACAGTGATCTTTAGGGAAGATGGACCTCATATACCTGCCACATTTGCCAGGACAGCATAGTCCACAAGAGAGTCAGCATCTGCATCCACAGCAACGATTGCGTTGCTTGGCCTGGAAGCAGCAGCTGAGGGTGCTGAGTCAGCGCTGCTGGCCCCCTGAGTGGACACTGTGCCTGCAGATGGCAAGCCATAATGCTGCTGCATGTGCGCTAGCCAAGGGTACTCTTCCACATGCTCTTGCAGCCACACCTGTGAGCACAAAAGAGTCAGCATATCATGCTCAGTTCAGGTAGAGTCAGATGCCATACACTCCTGGTCCTTGTCACAAACCGAAGTTGGCACTGCAACAGGCAACTAGAGGTGTGTCACTTCATGTATGCGATGCTTTGGCAGACTAGGCACTAAGTGCACACAACACAATCAACAGCAGATGCAAGCTATGGGACGACTAAGGACGCTATCTGGTGATGAGGACACTCCGTCTTCCAGATTCATGCTTCTGGCAGGCACAGCCGGCAAAACTTGCCTGCACTAGCCGCTTCTTGGGATTGTAACCCACTCGGCCTGGCAGCCATGCCTCGGTCAGGTGCCAGGCCACCAGCAACATGTGCACCTGCTCAAGCTGCTGCTGGGTTGGCTGGACCTGGCTGCAGACAATGGCATACAGCAGGCCACGCATGGTGGTGGTGGATGTCTGAATCGTGTCATCAGGAGGGCCAAGCAGCCTCTTCATGACACCGGTCTTGAGAGCTGCAGAGGAAGAGGTGCAGTGTGGTGATGGAGCATGAGATTTGTCCCACGTGCAGGAAAGCTCAATGTATAGGATGGCATGATCAAACACATAAAAGACTTGCATAAGAAAGCATGTCTAAAGTAGTGGACAGCAGGCATGGTACTGACACGTAGAGCATGCAACAAGTAAATTGCAGTGACTGCAGATGGGCATGGCATAATCTGCACCACCATCAATCCACGAGTAGGTGGCTGACCAATCAAATCTGCCCCTTGGCAAGGAGGCAGCGGTAATACTGCTTTGCTGAAGCATGCATCAAAGAAAGTCTCTGACCTGCCAAAGACAATGACTCAATGTCTGGGTACAGGATCCCAAGCGCTTCCTCACGCGAGTTGTGCACTTGACCAAATAGAGCTGCTAGTAGAATGACCACAACGCCTGCCCATCCCTTGGAAGAGTGCTCCTTCAGGACCGTCAGCAGGATAGGCAGGATCCACTTCATGAAATGCCCCTCCTCACTCTCATGGCACGAAAGTCTCATAGAACGCAAGAAGCTGCTAGTCATGACAGTCATGAGACAGACTGCCTCAGGGATCAAGTCCGAGACTTTCCAGGTCCCTGGCTGTGGCAAGTGCACTTCTGGGTGCCCAGCAGGAGCCTCCCAAGGCAGCTGGAGGATCTTGCTTATGAGGACTGAGAAGAACTGCCATGGTAATCGCCGCAGCACCGCTGTGGTCGCTGTGCTTGGCCACACAATAGATGCAGTGGCAAGTTGCATGACAACACTCATGTCATCCAGGGTGAGTCCTGCATACCAGGCCATGAGGTGATGCAAGCTGCAGCCTGGAGCCATGCTCAAGTCAGCACAATGCAGGTGTGCGCTGTAGCCATCTCACAATGCGCATGGCAACATGCATGTTGTTCATGCTCGAAAGCTGCTCAACACACGGACAATGTTGCATGTTCAGACAGCCTGCGCCCACAGCATGGTCAAGGCAGTAATGCCTGAAAGCTATGCAATAGTGAAATTGAGGCTTTACCATTCATTTTGACTTGCAACATCTCCTGCGCAGCAGTAAAGCTCCTCTCCATGAAGGTTTCTGCCAAAGCATCACTCCTAGCTGCCTCTACTGCTGGATTCTGCTGTGCATCAGCCCTTGAGAGATAGGCCGCCTCAACAAGAGAAGGCTCGACCTGAGCTGCCAGTGTCAGCCACACCAGGCGCAATGCAGCTGTCTTGCATTCCAGTTCTGGGCTGCGCAGGTTGTTGATCATGAATGGCAGAAGCCCTGCAGCACAATTTGGCTGAGGTCATTTAATGTACTGCAGCATGTTGCCATGCTGAATGGTATGCTCTGCGTACGCCAACCAGAATGGCATTGATAATAATAACCAAAATAACTAAAACGATTTCCAGCTCATGATGAGATAGGTACATGGAGGACAAGTTTTGTCTCCTGTCTTGTGCATCCCTATAATGATTAGCTTGTAAAGGCTGTGCTCACTGTCAAAGATGGCATTTGACCAAGCCCTAGTAACAGATAACATGGACCTGTGTATGCAAGACTGTTAGGTCATGCGCACACAGATTATCCTGCACAAGTTTCTGCTGCAGTATGTCCATATACCTTTTCACAGAGTGCAATGAGCGTACCATTGCCCCACAAGCGGACTTGAGCAGCACGGCTGCCCATAGCTAGCACGAAGTAAGCCATCGTGAAGTTTGTCTGTGCTGAAATGCTGCAAGCCTTGTCCCTGTGAATTGGACAACGACTGAAGGCCTTGCCCGCAGAGATGCGCTTGAAAGCTGGTGTCAAAAGCTCTGACTGCTCTCCAAGAAGATCATAACCACCACTAGCTGCTGCTGCAACTGTTTTTGGCACCTTTTCGATGAGTGCTAAAAGACAGTATGCAAGCACTGATGCTGGCATGCCGCAGGCACAGCTGTCAGCTTGCTGAAGCATGATCTGGGCAACATGTTGCATGACCTGCTGCTCAGACTGAAGGTTGTCAGCTGAGATCTCAAGACTGCTAAACAGCTTGACCGCAGCAGCAATGGCTCCGTTGACTGTTCTGTGTTCTGGTTTGTCATCTGCGAGATGTCCTAGCTTACAGTCCTTAAGGCAAAGTTGAAGGGACTCCTTGAGATATACGTGCCGCAGGACAGCAGCTGTCACAATTCCTCCATCATCTGTACGTTTCATTGCATGATGGATAGTCCGGCCACTCAGAGCAAAGAGTATGCTTCCAGAGTCTCGAAAGCTGTTCTGTGAAGCTTCCTGGGACGACTCTGTCGCCTCCATGGTTGAATGGAGGAATCCACTCAGCTGTTTGCTGCTTCACAGAAAGCAAGTCAGAAACTTGTTTCACCACAAAAAGACAGCTGCTACACCTCTTCATGCAGCAAGGAGCGACCTTACCAGGCAATATAACGCCAAGGAACTGTTTAGTCAGAAGGGCAGCCAGTGTATTGACCTTGTACTGAGCTGGTAGCAGTCTCTGAGGACTCACGTCGACTACATGAAAGACTTGCCTAGAAGTTATCCACGCTCCGGCAACCGTCCTGTGAGTTTGCTCATGTTGATGATGACACACCGTCCAGCTACCTAGCTGCTTAGCGTTTTCGAGAGCGGGTGCTTCCCTATGATCAGAGCACTACGAAGCCAGCTAACGACCGATTGGCCAGGTGTTTGGTCTGCCTGCCGGCCGAAACTCCTATGACAGTCTACTATGAAGGACGCCTGAGCACGAGGACGCGCGCTCTGATGACATTTCATTGTTTGACCTTGTCGGAGTCACGAGTTTGAATCTGGCCAGTCTCGCGAATTTCAACCATCGTGTGAATTCATGGTTGAAATTGTGCAACACATGTGTGCCCTATGGCAGATACACTGACTGACGGGGACAGGTTGAACTCATTGAAGTCACAAAGGCATGCAAGTTGAAAATTAGTGCGTGCATCAAGAGTTACGACAACTTAGTTATGTGAAGGCAGCGATACCATAGGAAAATAGCCTGTGTCACAAAGTCAACAGGACATGATACACCATGCATATCTTGGGGCCCCGGGGGCCTTACAGCAAAAATCCTGGCACAATCCCAATTTAAGCCTGGTATATAGTCCCCTTTCTCCCCTTAAGCCTAGAGCATGGAAAGGTGCATTTAGCCTCAAATGACAAGGTTCCCTATTGCCTTGGTCAATTGTCAATTGGACAGTTGACTTGCAAGGGCATGTGGGCTTGCAGACGCTTGCCTGCCGGTCACAGTGATGCATCCGCTGCAGCTAACAGATGCAGCTGATGACAGCTGGAACAGCCTTGCTGTGTAAAGTGCTGCGCTCAATACCTAGTGCGCGTGATCAGCGCTTTCAAGCTAGGTTTTGCGCCGCGCGTAGGGGATTCCATCTGACGCTGGCTACGCCCATAAGCTTTTCACAGTTTGGCGGCCAGTCTATCTCTTCCAGCGTGGGTGCCGGTCTCGAGGCAGAACGCCTTTCGGCAGCTCAACAAGCAGGATCAACAGTCATGGGTGAGTCTGCATTTCAGGGCAAGCTATGGCCTTGTCACAGAGTGGTCAAAGTGGACGGGAGGTCGACAGAGGTTTTTTCGATGAAGAGCTCAGCAGGTGATGATGCTCGTGCCACCTGCCTTTATGTGGCTCAGTGTAGCAATACAGCCTGGAGCCAGCTTGAGCTGATTCTTTGTAGCACATTTGCTGCACAGACTGCACTTTTCAATACTTGTACCTGCACTGACGCAGGGCACAGCGCACTGCAGGTGTTGATATTGCCTGGCAACCCTGGCAGCGCGGGGTATTATGAAGCATACATCGCGTTCCTGCATGCAGCTCTGCAAGGGAGGGCAGACATACATGCTGTCAGTCACCTTGGTCATGCCTCAAACAAGCAGGCCCGGCAGTACCGCAAGCAGGTGCCCCTGTCTTGTTACAGCAGATGCAGACAGTTGCAGCAGACCCATGCTGCCAAAAGTGCAGTGTAATGTATCTGTGTGTATTGGACAGGCATTCAGCCTTGGAGAGCAAATTGACCACAAGGTAGCATTCATACAGCAGCACTTGTCAGGAGTGCAGAGCGCACCCATTGCAATCATTGGTCACTCTATTGGTGAGAGCTGTACAGTCTCATGGTTGCTGTGTTGCTGGGAGTTGTGACGTTCATCCACTTTATGTACAGGTGCATACATGGCGCTCAAAGCGACCAAACAAATGCAGGCCTTGTCTGCATCATCCGCCACTCCCCAAATCGCCAAGGTAAGTTGCATGCCAGTATAGGTAAGACATAAATAAAAATAACAAATGCAGATAGCAGCGAGAGCATGTGATATCCAGCAGGTGCTTGCTGTGTTTCCATTCTTCCAAGCTGATCTCAGCAACAGACAGCAGAAAATGATGCACACACTGACGAGGGTGCCACGCGTGATGGGTGTGGTCGGCGCCATTCTGGGGGCTCTGCCACTGGCTTTTCAGAGATGGCTCGTCAACTGGTGGGGAGGTACAGATCATTGTCATCTTGTCCTGCTTGATAGTTTTTATAAATTACAGGCGTTTCAGCTAATCGTTCTTACCAGGTACCTACTAGGTGTGCCTGAACTCTAGTCCTGTGAGCCAAAAGCCATCCTGTCCTGCTTGATGTAGGCACATAAGCCGATGACAATAAGTAGATTCCCATGCATAAATTGGAATGGTTCCTGTCTAGGAAAGTCAGTCTTGGAAGCAGTAGAGGCACGATGATGTTGAGCGCTGTTGTTCCAATGCAGATCAGCCTCGTGTTTTCTGCCGCAGGTGGTTTGGAGGACTATGCAGAAAATGCAACAGTTGGTTTGCTCAACTATCACACCATGAAGAATGGCTTTTATCTGGGTTACACTGAGTTCCGTGATTTGGCAGGCCCAGTCGATTGGCAACAGCTGGCAGACTTAGGTGTGACAACTGATTTCCTGAATATCTGCATATACCTGGAGGAAGATGGCACAAGGGCTCAGTGTTCTGTGATGGATTTTCTCCACATGTCGCATCAATGCTGTCTTGGACCACACAACTGTACTTGAGCCTTCCAGCATGTACATTAGCAATGTATTGATCCTGACTGAGGCAAATGTTGATGCACAGGTGACAAAGTGGCAGTGATATGCAACCCGCATGATACCTGGTTCTCTAAGCGCAGCTGGGAGCAGATGTGGTTGAAGCTTCCACAAGTCAAGGTTGGTGGTCTTGCTTGGCAGATGTGAGTGTCATTGAGAATGCTGGTCAAGTTCTGGCATCAATGCAGCAGCCTGAAGCTTTGTGGCTGTGATGGCCAACAGATGTGCATTGTGTGTTGCATAGCATGCATCCCAAAGCAATCAAGGTGTAGCAAATGCCCTGAAGCTTCCAGAGCATATGATACACAATGAAAGATGGAACCATACACTTGCTGGGACCATGACATAGATCTTGCTTTTATGTAGTAAGTTAGTACATGGTCTGATGGTCATGCAACATACCCTTTGCAATGTTGCGTGATACACCTGGCTTACCTGAATTGTGCCATGTAGGCTTACATGGAAGAAGCCCAAAGACATGATTTCTGTGTCTCAAGAGAGCTGTCGGCTTCACTAGCACAGAAGTCAGCAGAACTTCTGCAGGGCCTACTTGCTTAGACAGAATTCTAATTATTTGTGATTCACGGTACCTGAAATGTGTATAAAATACATCACGCTGTTCAAAGGTTGTCTGCAAATCAAATTGGGCCTGTACTTCTAATGATGCTCAGTGTGGAACACGCAGCTTGCTATACATTATTGCAGTGTGAATACCTATGCAGCATGAAGTTATACGCACCTGAACAGACACTACGTACAAGCTTGCAGATATGTACTCAGCATATGCACTGCCTCGCAGGTTTTCGATACTGCCAGTAGAAGTGAGCATAGGGTCTGATCTTAAGATTCTTGTTCGAATCTGGGAGATCTCATTTGTTTGTAAACTCAAAAGCGTCAATGGTCTCAGCGCCTGCTAGATACAATTGAGGTACTGACAAAGCAGAAACCTTGCTACCATTATTGTGAACCCTACAGATTGCAGATTTTGACATGCAGTCTACACAACATGACTGTACCTGACAATTGCAAATGAGTAAAAACGAAATGTTGCACAGACCAGACATTCATTGTTGTCATCGTTTCCCCAAGCTCTTTTTGAGATCAGATAGCATGTCATCAACCTCCTTTTCAGCTTCTTTCTTCTTCCGCTCGGCTTCTTGCTCAAAGGCCTGTACTCTTTGCCTGACAACCTCGGCCTCATCTTGGGGGCTGGCAGCTGGTCTCGAGCTTCTGCGTCATACAAACCAGAGTCCTTGCTTTTGCAACAAGACAAGCAATCAGGCAACACAGACATGTTGCAGATGGCCTCCTACTCAGAGTGTTCTTAAAAACATTTGTTGACACCACAGCATTAGTAACCCAGGATGGCAAAAAACCCTGTGGATTCAACACAGTTTACATTGTCTGTCATGCAAAAACAGCATTATCTTACCTGTCAGAGCTAGATGGCTGCTGGCGCTGGGAACTTGTACCAGCTGAAGAGGCTGTGTTGCTTGAGCTTGTGCTGCTGCCTGATGCTTTGCGTTCCTCTGTGGACAAGCCAAGCCCTTTCTCCAAGGCCCCAACAGCAAGCAGGCCAGCATCATATAGCTCATCAATCAGGCTGTTAAACCCTGCAGGGCATGGTATTTGGCTTATGTAGCTAGCGTCTTCAAATGTACACACAGTGTGCTGCCAGCATGCTGACTGACTTGCATGCAGGCTGTGCATTGACATTGGACATGTCACAAACCTTTTTTATTGACCTGGTCTGACCATCGTTTCAGGTCGACATCCAAGTCTCGAAGAAAGTCTGTAAAGCCATAGAATGGCTCGCCAGTGTCTTGCTTTCGCTGCTTAGCCCCACCATTTGCTATGCCATCTACAAAATCTCCCCAATCAAAACCAGCCTGAAACATCATTGCATTCAATAAGTGTGTTTCCATGCAGGTGACCAGTGAGTCTGCTGCGGCAGGCCAAGCTTAAGCTAAGCAAAGTGTTGAGCACCTGATGTTGCCTGTCATACTGCTGTCGCTTGCTTGAGTCTATAAGCAGTTGATATGCCATTTTGCACTCCATAAACCGCTCTGCTGCATCTGGCTGCATAACAACCACAAATATTGCACATGGTATCAGTGAACGTCACTGGCGAGCTGCAACCTGGCATGCACTCACTGCTTTGTTCACATCTGGGTGCAGCTGCTTTGCTTTCTTCTTAAAGGCACTCTTAATCAGTTTATCAGTTGCAGAAGTTTCCACACCAAGAACTTTGTATGGGTCTTTGATGGCAGCGCCAGCAGTGCAAATAGCACGTGCACGTCCATGAGTCCTTTTAGGCCTCAGTCGACATCGTCGCAACTGTGTCATTGCAAAGTTCTGTCGACAGGGTAAGTGCCTGCACCTTTGACAATTACGTCTTGCAGGGTGGTCTGAACATCGACATTGTTTCTTGCGATCACAAATTACCAAACAGCTTACCTGAATGACATTTCGCTTCTATAGCTAAGTTTATGTGCGCCATGCCTGGCAGTGCAAGGTATGCTTGCATGCAAGGCAAAAGTTCCCGACATCCACACGGCCGAGCAGGTACAAACCGACAACACAAACAGCAAGCAGACAGGCGACTGCAGACTGAGCACGGCACCCAATTAATTTGCTACAGCGCAGCAGCGCCTGCGTACCAGCGTCTGAAACCTGCTCTGAAACACCTCTCACCTACGTTGACTTCGCGGACGCGCCGCTTCGTCTCCTGTGTACCTTGCATTAAGTTACCACTGTGGATCTAGAAGCGCAACCAGGTTCCACGACTTTTGATAGTCCTGGGCAACTTGGCAACATGAACCAATTCTACAAGGCGTATGCAGTGGCAATCGCCTCCCTGTTGACGGGAGCGGCAGTTGTGCACAACATATACAAGCCAGACCTGGTGAGCCACTTAACTCCCCAGTGCTTCAGTGCATCGTTTGCGTTGAGGCTCTGTTGGCCTGAGCAACATGCGCCTGGAAACTCGCAGCATTCGCTTCCTCCGTAACAATGAACTGTTGGTGTTTGTCAACTCCAGTGATCACCTGCCCAGCAAGGCACATCACGTGTCCAGTACATGACCGCATAAGCTTGTTTGCAGCGAATCCCAATGTCCAAGCCAAACCCTTCAGAGCCTATCACTCTACCTGCCACGTCTCCTGCCCAGTTCCCAGATCCCAAGTGAGACAGAATCTAGTTGCAGATGCATATTTCAGTTTAGTCTTAGAGAGGTATGCCAGCAATTGCACCAGGCTCTGAGGACGGCATTTTGAACACGTATGCTGAAGGCATCTTGGGGAAGTACACTGCTGAGTTTGCAGGTGCGTGTTCTGCCTTTCACAGTACATGTACACAACATTGTAACGACGTCACACGTCAATATGCACTTTCCTTGGCAGCTCATATGCAAGAGGCTGTACCATACAGGTACAAAGTTCTATGTGCATTGAATCTTGGCTGCAGTTGCGCTGCAGATGGCAGTTCTGCTGAAGATGATAGAGAGCTTGCAGATGCTTTACAGCGAGTGCGAGAGCAGCTGCATAGCACACAAAGCAGTGCTGCCGTCTGCCTCATATGCTTGGAGACTATGCACAGCGATGATGCAGTCTGGCACTGCTTTAGAGGCTGCTGCTGCGTGCTTCACCTGCTGTGCATACAAGCTTGGAGCCGTCAGCAAGTGGCAGCAGCTGCTTATAGCGCTTCCCAAGAGTCTGCCAGGTACAGCGACGATCACGACTGGCATGAGCTTCTGAATTGTTGTGCAAAGGAATGCAAGAGGCAAGAGTGCATGCATGGGCTTGCTGCAGGTGTTGAGTGCTGTGTCCGGACCCAATTCTACTTTGTGTGACAACAGCAATTCTGCAATCAATATGCATTCTGCAGTAATCATGACAAGCAATACATGACACCGCTGGTGCAACCTTGCAGACCAAGGGTGAGCTCAAATCCTTTTCTGCACAGGTACTCACATGTGCTTCATGCTAGTACTGCAACAAGACAGTTGAGTGCATGTACAGGGAAGAGTCCATTGACAAGGCACAGGCCTCATGGGGCTGCCCCAAGTGTCGCACAGCCTATCAGCCATCAGAGGTGCCTTCAGAGTACCGCTGCTTTTGTGGGAAGCAGAAGGACCCTCCCCTAGACCCCTGGCTGGCTCCCCACACCTGTGGGGACATTTGTGGCAGGGAGCTGGCTTCTGGCTGTGGCCACACCTGCGTGCTGCTGTGTCACCCTGGCCCCTGCCCCCCTTGCCCACGCCAGGTCAGCATCCGCCCTGTCCCCTTTTCACCCATAACTCTGGTCAGGCTCAGACGAGAGTCAGTCAACGGCATCCATGTCGTCACTTCAAGTTCATGGCAGCTGCAAGCAACTAGCCTGGCTGGGACTGTAGTGCTCGTTTTCAATCCCAAAGCACATGTTTGAATTCGGAAACTTCCATTATATGCTCAAACATGCCTGAGGAAAGCAACAAGCGCATTTTAACATTAGGAAGATGCTTTTGCTCATGCAGAAGATACTCCTGAGCAGTCACGCAGGGGGTGTTGTCTTATTTGGTAAATGTCAGATTTCCACAGCTAGTGCAGGTATTGCTCAGCCACAATCAACTGCGCATGTAGCATTGGCAAATTTGCACTTCACTTCATGGTAACTGACCAGTTCTGCTCAGTTCTGCTCTGTGTGCCATGTTTCCTCTCATATGCACACAGAGCAGAACTGAGCAGAACTGGTCAATTACCATGAAGTGAACTGCAAATTTGTCAATGCTAAGACATGGCTTGTGTGGCAGCAACATGGCAGTAAGCCACCCAGCACTGCTACTCCTCTTGCAGCATGTCATGTCCATCAAGTCACCTGATGCAACACCGGGCTCTGTCCCCACAGAGTCAACTGAAGCTCTGCATGCAGATCGTGTCACCCTGCCACTGTGAGAAGGTCAGCAAGCCCGTGCGCTGCAGCCAGGCCAACTTCTCATGCGGCAAGCTTTGTGGCAAGCGCCTGGCGTGTGGTCACAGATGTCCTCATAAGTGTCACCCAGGCACTTGTCCAGAATGCATGCTCACAGCTACAGTCAATTGTCACTGTGGGGCAGAGACTCAGACGCTGCCGTGCAGTCAGCGTGACTTGCGGTGTGATCGTGTGTGTGGGAAGGTGCTAGCGTGTGGCAGGCATAAGTGTGAGAAGGTGTGCCATGATGGCAGCTGTGGAGGGTGCCCCATGGAGGGGCTCAGGCTCTGCCCCTGTGGAAAGGTCAGTGGGTCAATGCACATGTCAATGACACTCCTCCTTCTAGTTGTTACATTTCCAATGTTCACTACATTGAGGCTGCTCCGGAGAGACAAGACA
>JAABUW010008279.1_pt1 | contig 12203 bp, 9 predicted proteins | sample 5560081 | NCBI WGS metagenome assembly JAABUW01 (sample SAMN10711882, study PRJNA513363) | rock metagenome | isolation source: Antarctica rocks | place: Antarctica: Victoria Land, Knobhead sud | reverse complement strand
GAAAAGGCCATGCTCAGCGAGCTCTTCGTTCAGGACCTCCCAACCCACAGCAGGTTGGACTACGACGTCGAGATCTTCTTTGTGCAATTTGATGATCTTGTCCATGCGGCTGAAATCAACGCAGACTCCACCTCGAGTGGCCGCGTAATGCCCTTCAAGCGAAGTGCCTCCACTGTACGCAGTGACAGGTACTCTCCGCTTGTGGCAAATCTTCATAATAGCAGAAACGTCTTCAGTGCTTGCGGGTTTCACAATGCAGAAGGCCTGATCAGACTCCTTGTGCGAATATGAGCTCCACTCGCTACCCGCGTGTGATTGTAGCTCTCCAGCATTTGTTGAAAGGTTCTCCTCACCAACAACATCTTTGAAGTCAGCCCACGCCGCCTGTAATGTCGCCGGCGCCGTATCGTGCTGTGGTGGTTTCGTGGTTGCCAGTGGGGCAGTCGATGATGGATCGGCCTCTTTGGGAGTCTGCTTTCCCATAAGCCATCCTCCCAATGCTCCCGCGAGTAGTGCTATAATATGTTAGGATATGACGCTCATTTCCGGCGACCTTCTCGTATGTGTCCCTACCTATTGGTATAGCCATCCCGAGTGAGCTCCCTGATGCCTTCTCGGCATCTCTGTGCCTTGCGAACCGCTCTTCATCCGCTCTCTCCCGCTGGACACGCTCGTGTGTACTGTGGTAGAGTTGACCTTTGAAGGACTCGCGCTCTTCCTTCTCTTCTGTTGCGTATCTTCTGACGCCAGAGGTCTGCGCCTGACATACCGCAACACGCCTGCTTGATGCATGACGAAGCTGATGTCGCAGCCATTGGCTGGTGACTGGTGTGCGAGACATCCTATAGCCTACACCGAACGAAAGTGCTCATGCATTCACGCATCACAAACCGAAGACGATGGCTTGCAATTCAACATACAACAACGATGGTTGTTAAGCACGCGATGTAGCCCGCCTCCGTAAGGCCGAGGGTCAAGAGCAAAAGCACAGACCCCGCTACACCACGGCAATTCTGGTATACATGTACATGTACAACTCACTCCGTGAAGAGTCTCGCTCATGACGGCACGTTGAGTGCTCTACGATTGTACAGAAAAGGTCTCGATCATGAGTTTCATATCTTTTTTTGACATTATCTAGCTTATTACTGCTAGAAACATGCATAAGTATCTGCAAATCGCTCAAAATGCGGCATAGTGCAAGCCAGACGAGCTCGGGTATCTCGAAGCAGAAGAAAGGCCGGACGGCAAGAGCCATGTTTACACCAAGACGTGAACGGCGTCATCCAATAGTATCTCCATCATCGTCGTCGCGCTGATCCGACTGCCACCGTGGAAAGACTTCAGCATATCTCTCAGGATGGCATCACGGATAGAGAAGACTCACGTTGCCCAGTCCATTTGGAACCAACAGCTCCTAATTGTTGCAAATGGCGCCGAACTTCCTGGAAGTCAGAGGTCTGGTAGACGGTGTTAGCACATTTGCTTGCATCGCGAACATCATCATCGCCGTGGACTCACTGAGGAAAGACACCAGCGTCAATAAGCCGGAAAGCATCCCACTCGGGCGCCCCTTCAGTCTTGAAGTTCCAGAACACCCACCCCTGCGTGTGCGCCTCAAAAGACTCCAGCTGGGCCTCGATATACCCTCTCATATCATCCTTGAACTGCTGGCTCCACCGCTCAATAAAGTTGATGTTCTTACATGAACCCACGAACTTGGAGCCAGGGTACGAGCCATCGTAACGTGCGCCAACGCCGTAGCCATTGAGCCAAGTGGCGCAGTCAGTCATAGCACCCGACCACTCTCCCACAAAAGTCCACTTGTCCGCGCCGGAGTACGCCCATGCACTATTGCAGACGGCCTGTCGGTGCTGCCAGGGCTTCATGGCGACCAGGTCATTGGTGAAAACCTGGTACTCGTGGTGATCGATGGCGACCCATTGGCTGTTGTGGTCGGAAGGTGTGAGGAAGCCGTTGTACTCCTTAGGAGCCCTGAATCCATCTTGTACGACGACGACCCGAGACTTCGAATACGCACGCTGCTGATTGTACCCGTCTCGCGCGAATTGCTTAACCGTATTATAGTTCAGCGACGCGATCAGTGGCTCGTTGAGGAGCTCAATTCCCATAATAACATCGTCGTACGAAGCTGCGCCATACTTCGACTGGATCTTCTGCAGGACTTTCAACGTATCCCTAACAGTGTCGCCGGTAGTCCAGAGGGGCTTGGCCATCTTACGGCCGCTGTTGTCGAAGCCGTTCTGCGACATAGGAGCACCGTGCAAGTCGATCATGACCTTGAGCCCTGTCTGTCTGGCCCAGGCGATCGCCTTGTCGATGTACGGCGCAGCACCTCTCGCATATGGTCCTATGTCGTTATACGCCCAGTGTCCGATGGGTATCCGGACCATGTTGAATCCGGATGCCTTGATCTTCTGGAAGTCTTTGAGTTGTACCCAACTGTCCCAGTGTGGTCGTAGGACTTGGTCGTGTGCTGTTCGGGCACCGAGCTTTTCACACAATGTGTACTCGTCAACGATGCCTTTCGACTTTGGGTACTTCTGAAAGATGGACGGAGTGATCCATGGCTCCAGGACCAGCCAGCCGCCTAGATTCACTCCTCTGATCTTCTCATTGCCCCAGTGATAGCCCGATGGAGCTTTCGGCCATGAGTTCCTGAAGAGATGTCAGATAGTAGCGCAACGAAGTCTTGGTGAAACTTACGGTAAGGCGATGGCAGAGGTCACGGCGCAAGCGGCCAGCACAGCTGCTTTGAACAACATCGCTCCTGCGATTATTGGCCACTCTTCTATGCGAACCGGCGCAATTCTCTTGCAAGATACAACAGAACTGGTGCAGCAGCGTAAAGCGATCGTGAAGATGCTTGCTGATGTTCTCAAATATGACGTTGGAATGTTTGCTCTCGGAATGCTGAGCGATGTCCTGCAATCAACCGGGCAATACGCTGGCTCCAACTCGAAATGAAACACCAAGCCTGCTTGATGTAGTTTTATTGTTCGTGCAGGAAGTGAATTTAGGCCGTTGTGACTTTTCGCCCTGCGAAGGTGATTGTATGCAAACGCTGTGCTGTTGAAGTGAAGTTGTAGTGCGGAAACATGCATGCGAGGTGACTTGTATAGAAGTAGGCTATGAAAGTACTTGGCCAGCGTATTTCGGTTGAAAGCTAGACTCACGTTCCTTTGGGACTTGGCCAGGTCTTGGTGTCTTGCACATTGGAGCGTGCGAAGCAGGCGGGAGTGCGCTGGAGAAGTGGGTAGTAGAGCAGGAGCTGGCCGAGTCGTGAGTGGCGGTTGACGCGACAACCCGGTATCTTATAAATGGCAACACGCTTCTCGTGGTCCAGAACGTCACTGCTAGCGTCAGGATCTGCGACACGACCGACTCGACGTGTGCCGGGTGTCATGTCATGGCTGCTTGTGTCCCGACGGGGTCGATTTGAGGTTGTTTGCTGGCCTTCCACCTCGCACGAGCGAGCGAATGTACCCTTCTCCATACTGCCGTCCCTCTTCAAGGCATCGAGCAAGTTCCTCCCACAATTTGCATGGGCGGGAAAGGCGAGAACGCTGTGGGCGCATCGTTGTTGCGCATAGGAGCCTCAAATATAAGCGCGAGGATGTAGTAGCTAGCGAACGCCACCAGATCCACCCGAGCGTCTGCCGCAGCCATTCGAAACGGACCGCGCGTTTAAGAGAGGCGCTATGCCAGGGATGGTCAAAGCATAAAAGTTATGTTGAATACATGTAGAACTCCAACGTGTCATGGGCGACTAGACTTGTCCTCATGTGTCGCAGTACGGTAGGCTTTACGAAGTATTGCAACCTCTTGGAAGTTTCCAACTATACGCCTCATCATCTCAATATCGCAGATTGTAGTTCGTAAACACGAATGACTCGTCTGTTTCAAATTCTTGCAACGGCCTAGAATGCTCAGAGGTATCGTTTCCATGGACAGAGATCTTCCATTCTCATCCTTCGCAGACACTTACCGGAATAAGGTAGAACTTCGAATATGTGTTCAAGCCAGCGTGACGGCATCTTGAACGCATCGTACTCCGTGGTTACATTTCAACATCCACTGTCTCCGATGAAAGGCCAGCGAAGGCCACCGAGGTCAAAGACTGTTCATGACATACAGTGACAGAAGCACCGACAAAGCCACAACGGCGTTCCGCGAGCTTTCAGTGGCGGCTGCACTCCTGCGAACCAGAGCTCTCACCGTTTCGTTTAGCCAGATCGGCTGCTCGTTGTCGAGGTCATAGAGTGTCGACGAATTGCCCTTCCGCAGACCGTTGTAGCACTGCTTCCATCCAACCTTCGCCTCTCGATAAGACCTCGCAAAGAGGTCATCGTACTTCGACTGCAGTGCATCCTTGAGCGTCTTGATGTCAGGGTGTAGCTGCTGCCACGGCTCACGACATTCAGAAGTGGTGCATGTCTTTTGAATCAGGATCAGGGCATCAAGACGGTGCAGGACAAGCTCCGTCGGGTGGCCAAGGAAGGTGTTCATGCCTCTGTCGAATGCATTCATTAAGCCGTTCTCTGCTGGTGCCGAAGGATGGAGGTTCGTCATCTGGTATTGATCCCAGCTCATGTCGTAAAGCTCGTGAGCTTCGTTGGTGCACCACACGGAGTACATGAGGTTGTAGCCATCGCCTTGTAGGCGGAGAGCCTTATAGATGTTGAGATTTATACTGGAATCCACATTAATCTTATTGAACATTCCTTCTTGCTTAAACTTGTGAACCAGAAGAGTCAGTGTCGTTGATCCACTAGCAGCAGAATATGGTATGAACGTACCGGGCCCCAAAACTCTAGATGCGAGGAGTCTCCGCGAAGCTCAATATTGCGCAAGAAATCCAATTGTGTCTCAAGCGGGAATGAGATAGCAGTGCCATCCAGTTGCCATGCAGGATCTGGCTCAACGCCAGCAAGCTGGAGTATGGTAGGCGCCATATCGATGTGTCCAGTCACAAGATCCCAAGTCTGATTCACCCCTACATCTGGCCCACGAATGAAGAATGGTAAATTGATGTCTTCCTCAAAGCACTGAAGTTTACCTCCCTGCAGTCGATGGTTGCCAATGTGGTAGCCATTATCGCTCGTGTAGATCACATATGTATTGTCCAGGACACCAGCATCGTCCAGCTTCTGTATGATCGTCCCGACCAGGTCATCAACCGATTTGAGGGCCTGTTGGCGGCGTCTGTAGAACTCCTCGAGATACAAAAGATTGCCGTCTCCAAGGCGCTCCAGCTCCCAAACAGCGTTCACGCCACTGCGGTTGACAGGATTGAAGTTGGGAGACTTTGGAAGCTCGAGATCTTGGTATAGGTGCTCGTACTCCTTCTTGGGCACAGGGTACGGTAGCTTCGTCCGGTTTCCCGGATACGAGGCACCGGCAGCAATATGAGGAGCGACTGGTGCCGCAACCGCAAAGAAAGGGCTACCAGATGCTGCAGCTTCGTCGATGAAGCTTGCCACATTGTCTGCGATCTGGTCGGTGCTGTAGCCAGGGACTCGACTGTTGATGCTCCATTCGCTCCCGTCGTAGTGCGCATACGATGAGTTATAGTAGAGGTACGTTCGAGGATCGACAAGGATATCTGCCTTGGACCAACCTTCAACGCATACTGGGTCGCAGTAGCTCTTAATGCCGAAGCCATTGAAGATCTAGGGTCGGTTAACTACGATTTATGATAGTATAGTCACTGCTCGTAACTTTCCAGAATAATAAGTCTCATATCCAGCCTGTTTTAGCCTGCAAGGACACTGATGAGTACCATGTGGACAGTGATCGCACCTCATGTCAATCTTACCATACTTGGAGAAGTTTATCATGAAGCCCGTTCTCCTGCATCTGCTGCCACGCACCGCCCGGAAGTCCCTGTATAACGGACGTTATGTTCGTGTTATGAGCGTGGCGACCAGTCCAAAGCGTAGCACGAGCAGGACAGCATTGCGAACTGTTAACTATCAGTCAGTGACCAACATAAGCCGAGACTGTCGTACTCTTACACATGGCCATAATGCTTTGTGAATATCGCACCCTTATTGATCAGCTCCGAGTGCAAAGTTGTCATATGCTTGTACGAGTCAAGCAGAAAGTCCTGATCGTCCACAAGGATGAAGACGATGTTCGGCCGCTTGTCCCTCTTCGTGACATCTTGAGCATAACAAATAGTGATGAGAAGGATGAAGGCCAGCGCCGCAGCGCGATAGGCGCGCATGTTTTTCGCTCAGGGTAGAGAGGTTGTGCGAATCATGGTCGTATGCAGAGAACGAGGTGGTGAAAAGACATCACGATTCTTATCCTTACCGTTGAATACCGTACACTGGAAAGTTGAAAAGGGAAAAGTTCTCACGCCCAAACTCTTGTGCAGTCCAGCCACTGCACTCGCAGCGCAAAGTATGATGCGCGTTTTAGCAGGAAAGTCAGCCAAAATCTTGGTTATTTTAGGGGCCGCCAGATCGGACGCCACGAAGCTTGTTCTCTACAGCAAGATCCGCCCTGATAAGAAGATAGGCTTTAGTGTCTCATCCTCGTACATATAAGCGAGAACGCTCAACACGCAATGATAGCCATCATCACCATATCGCTAAAATGCTCACACACCACGCCATGCAAAAAATCCACACATGCTCTCGCCCCTCCAGCACTCACATCACCTCAGCAATGCTCTGCTTCTCGATGATACTCTTCTGCTTCTCGTTCCTGCTCACCCTCCAGTAATTGTCCGCAAAGTCGCTACACTCCATCGCCTTCAAGAACTCCTCGTCGTGCGTAATGACAATCAGCTGGAAGTTCTTCTGAACCCTCCTCGTCTTGATGATCTCCGCCAAACTCCTAGCCAACGCCTCAATGTTCTCCCGGTCCAAATTCGTCGTCGGCTCATCAAGCGCAATAAGTCCGCAGTTGGTGCCGAAGCACTCCGCAAGCGCAAGACGGATGATGATGCATGCGAGAACCTTCTGACCAGCTGAGCAACGACCACGCATGTCCATCTCGGTATCCTGCTTGACCATGACGACGCGGTAGTTGTAACTCTTGTTGCTCTTCGCATTCTCGTTCTCGCTCTTGATCATGATTGTGTCGACGTCGGTGCCCTGGTAAGTCTTGCGCCATAACTCCTCGACGATGCGATTGATCTCCTCCATCTTGAGAGAGTGGTACTTCATGATGGCCTTGTCGAGCGCCCCGCTGTACCTACTCAGATCCTCAACGCACGCTTTCGTGGTCTCGGACTTGATGTGCGCCTCCTTGTACTTCCTCGCAGCGCCCTCGTAGTCAGTCTCGAACTCATCAATCAACTCCTTAAGCTGTTCGTCCTTCGACTTGAGGGAGCCAACGAGAGTTGCATGCTCGGCCGAAAGCTTATTGCGCTTCATCTGCCACTCGCTGCCTTCGCGGCTGTACGTCGCCAAGTCCGCTTCCGCGTTGTGCTTCTCAAGCTCCTCAATCTCGGCGCTAACGGACTTGAGTGCGCGAAGATCACGACGGAAGCGCTGGTTGTCGACTATGCCACGCTTCCTCTCGGAACGGTTGCGCAGCTGATCTTCCAGACCCTTGATGTCACGAACAATGTGGCCCTGCTCCTGCTCCAGGCGAGACAGCTCTGCTTTGAATGTGTCCACATCACGCTTGGCGCGGTCCAGCTGCTGATCTCCGCCTCGGTCGATGTAAGACTGGATCTCCCGATCGGCGGTCTTGAGTTGATTGACGCTGTTGTTCAGCTTGTTATACTCCGCCTGCAGCTCACGGTCCTTGTCGGCACCACGACGAGCAATATCATCGTACGTTGCTTGCGACTGCGCAAGCTTTGGCCCGAGCCCTTGCAGCTCTTGGTCGATGGTCTTGATGGCATCACGTTGCTCAACGCCAAGAACCCTGTACTCCTCAATCTGCTTGTCGAACGACTCCTTCTCCTTGAGCTGGTACCGTGCAGTGCTCAGCTTGCTCTTGAGATCTCTCCACTCCAGCTCCATCGCGTTGATATGCTTCTCAGAACGGTCGCGATCGCCAGTGGTCTTCGAGAGGCGAGTCTTGACAGCCCTCGACTCCTCGGTAACCTTCTTGCTGTCCTCCTGGATGATCTCGAGGCCACGGGAGAGGCCAGCGGATTTCTGCTTGGCAACAAGCTCTTGGGTCTGGCTTTCGTAGGTCGAGATCTCGTTGCTGTACTTGGCGATCGTCTGCACAGTCTTGCTCATCGCTTCAACGTCCCGCTTGGCAGCCTCACGCTCACTGACCACGCCATCCTGCTCTTCGAGCTGAGCCAGCAGTCGCTCGCGCTTCCCACTGAGTTCTTTCTCCTCTTCCTGGAGCTTCGGAATCTCTTTCTGCATCAGCCGCTCCCAGGTATCGAAGTCGGAGCTGACCGCCCGAGCAGCCTGTAGGTCCTTCTCGACCTCAGCCAATTCTTGCTTGACCTCGCCGCCATCGAATTTCTTCTTCTCCTTCTCGATAGCCTTGAGCATGCTTTCCTGTTCCTTCGAGTTCTTGAAGCCACGCATGCACGTCTTGCAGGCATTGTGCTCCTTAGCCGCACTGATGCAGGTGTTGAAGTACTCGAGCATTTTGGAGAATGAGTCGGCATCCCCCTTCACAATGTCTCGTCCTGCCTCCATCTTCTTGACCTCGTCAGGATAGTCGGCTGGATCGCAGTCGACAGCGTTTCTGATAGCGGCTTCGGTGGCTTTAAACTGCTTCTGCTTTGCCTTGAGATCGGTCGAGCAGTTGTTGAGCTTGAAATTCAGCTGGCTCATCTCGCGATTCGTGCCCTCTCTCTGGCGCTCAGCTTCAGCAACATTCTGCACTTTCTGCTTGACAAGCTGCTCAAACTCCGCCTCGATGGTACCTGGCGTCCACCCATCTCCAACCACCTTTCCGATCTTGACGCCGTGCGCCCCCTTCATCGTGGTAAGGCTCTCCTCTCTGGCTTTGAGCTCCTTGCGTACGAAATCAAGTTGCGCGGAGTCGCCGGCCTGGCGGGTTGCTTCCACGAGCTCAGTATCCAGCTTCTCCTTGCGATCGTCGAGCTTACGAAGCTGCTCTTCGAGACTCTCGATACTGCTGTTCCAGTTCGCACTTCCTATGTCCGCCCTGGCGCTCTTGATCTTCGCTTCGATCTCCGCCTCGCTCGACTGCATGGTGGCGATCGCACCCTCATCGGCGTTGATGTTATTGGCACTACTACGGAGTCCTTCCATCTTCCTGTCGTATGTTGAGATGGTCTGTCGTGAGTTGTCTTTCCTCTGATTCAGCACCGACTTCTGCTCGCTGATCTGGTTGAGTGACTTCTGAGCTCGCTGCAGTTCTTCCGAATTATCGCGCCGGGCTCGCTCGAACGCGGCGTTCTGGTCCCTGGCCATCTTGCTGATTCGCTCCATGAACTCTTGCACTTGCCTGTCGTCGATGTCGAGATCGAAGCCGCGGATGCTGTGAGCCCGAGCTGCCTCCTTGATGAGGTTTTCGCGACTCTGGATCTGACGCTCGTGGGTATCCCTCTGAGCCTCGTACGAACCACACTCACGCTCCTTGGCGCTCATTTGACTGCGAGTGTCCTGGACTTTAGTGTTGAGACCACGATATTTATCCTTCTCCCCTTCGAGCTCGTCTTCGTAACTCTGCACCCTCTCCTCGTACTCGTCCAGCATGCGTTGCAGATCTTCGTCGGAGTCACTCATCTCGGTAAGATTCTTCCTGAGGCTCTGCACGCTCTCCTGCTTTGTGTCGCGCTCGATTCGCTTGCCTCTGAGATCTCCAACGATGAGGTTAGCCTCTTCACCTTGCTTCCACGCGGCCTCTGCGTTACGTGCAGCTTCCTTGATGAGAGCGCTCTTTTCTTCACCTTGAGCGCGGAGGAGCCTAATGTCGTTGTCGAGCTTCTCCATTTGAGTCTTCTTCTCCTCGGCTTTGTTCTTCACGGCGCGGCAGTGCTGCTCCTCGACCTTGAGCACAGCTAAAGCTTCACGTCGCTGCTTTGCAAGAACTTTGATTGTGTCGATAGCTTTGGTGTACTTGAGCGCCTCGAAAATTTCGTCAAAGCGCTGCTTCAGCTTGCCTGGTTCCGAGAGTGGCCAGAGAGATTCTTCCTGATGGCAGAAGATTACACTGTCTAGAACGGCTCGCGACACTCCCAACAAACGTGGCACCATGTGGTCCATCTCGGCAACACGTGAGCTCAACACACATCGCTCTCCGTTACGGTTGTAGTGGAGAGAGGCCTCAAGCGTCTTCATGGTCCGGGTAGCCTTCTTTACAGTGAGCTGTAGGCTTCGCGTGCACACCATTTGTTGGCCTTCTGTGGAGTTGAAGGAAACCTTGACTTGAGCCATGACTTCCTTCTCACCACATAGCTTTGGGTCGTGGATGAAGGCGCCACCCTTGGTGTTGGGCGGCATCTCTCCGGTGGTGGCATATTTGAGACATTCGATGATGGTAGTCTTGCCAGATCCGTTGAGACCCACGATTAGTGTGAGTGGTGTTGAGAGCGCGATGGTCTCCGAGCGGACGTTGTCGAAAGAGCGCACGCCCAGGATGGAGAGCTTGTCGATCCGCGACATGGTGGGCGAGATGTCCTGGTTCTACACCATAAAAGAGTGTGTTCCGGGGGCGATGATTGTCGGACAAGGCCAGGAGGTTGTTGCAAGTTGGGGTGTCGTTCTCATGCGAGGTCCGGTGAAGGATGTGATGGTGAGGTTTTGGGGAGAAGGAAGCTTTTTGAATGTCCAAGTTTGGAGATACATGTAGCGAGTGAATCTGGTCGTCTGCAAACGCTCTAGATTCGCGTCGACTCTCGCGGTGTCACGTGATCATGGCAGCCTAAAATCGAATTGGCAGGCACGACTGGCAAAAGTTGAACACGGAGCTCCGGCCCGTTCTTGTCACATATCGTGGAGACGATGTTCGCGGACGGACTACAGACCAGATGCGTAGGCGCGGTACTGTCAACTCCCGGCTCGACCTTTACTGGCCATATCCCTTCAACTCCCACGATCGCACCCCCTGGCTCTCGATCTCCGGAGCCTCCCGCACTCAACCACGACCCACGATCGTCACTTCTACTTGTGACCGCGGCGCTCGTGCCTGGCTCGAGCGCGACCGATCTCGCGGTGGTGTGCGCGTGCAGGGGACATTTGAATGTCAACCTGGTCGCATGCACCCGGCGTGTCGGGCAGTAATGGAGGTGTATCAAACTCCCTGGCTGGTGCAACCAGTTCGACGGACCTGAGTGGAGTGCTGGATGCAGATGGGAACATCGATGTGGACCTGCTCAATGGCTTGGACATCGATATGAGTCTGCCTATGGACCTCGACGTGGACTTGGGCCAGCAGGCGCAAGCATGTACCAACCCACTGCCTCCCCATCAGATGGATGGAGATGAGCTGCAGGGACAAGAGCAGAACATGCTGCCGCAACAGGTCAATGGTGTATATCATTCGCAGCCAGGGCAGCAAGAGGAAGTGAACATGACCGGTGCAGGCGCTGGACCGCTGCCGACGAGCTTTGGACTGCAGACTCAAGCGACCAGCAGCACCTTAACTGAATTTACGAAACGACGGAACTGGTCGCAACGGATTATAGAAGAACTCAAGGACTTTCTACACATCCTGACTCCAGATGGGCGCATATTGTGGGTCTCACCTTCGTGTAAAACTCTCACCGGCCATGATCCGAATGCCATTACCGGGAAGTTCATAGCCGAGTATGTACATCCGGATGACAGCGGTATCTTCATGCGCGAGTTCAACGAGAGCATCGCAAGTGGGAATAGTTTACGCTTCTTCTACAGGTTCAAGAAGGACGACGGAACGTACATGATCTTTGAAAGCGACGGTCATCCTCACATCTCCCAAGAGCAGCATGTGAACCCGGACCAGAGTCAAACGTCAACTCCTGGAGTGTGCAAAGGTTTCTTCATGATGGCCCGGCCGTATCCAACTAAGAACGCAGCGCTTTTAGACTCATTTCTCGAGCACAAGATCGAAAACGAACGTCTCATGAAGAGGATAGAGGACCTGAAGCGGGAAGAGGCAGACGAAAACGCAGAGCAAGACAGATTGTACATGGAGCATGCCACATCTCCGCGTGCTCCGACTGTTCTACGGACCCAGAGTCAAGACACAGTATCCAGAGGAGTGGAGTCAGGCACGCCCGGAGAATCAACCTTAGGGTCTCC
>JAABUW010008272.1_pt1 | contig 12211 bp, 12 predicted proteins | sample 5560081 | NCBI WGS metagenome assembly JAABUW01 (sample SAMN10711882, study PRJNA513363) | rock metagenome | isolation source: Antarctica rocks | place: Antarctica: Victoria Land, Knobhead sud | reverse complement strand
ATCGACCTTGGTGCGCTGTCAGGAAAGAGTAAGCACGTCACCAATATGGCCAAAGACGATAACGTCCATCTGACGTAACATTGCAGACATTATCGTCGCCGTTCCAGGCGCGTTCTCCCCAACATGCTCAGACCAGGTCCCAGGATATCTTGAGAACGTGGAGAAGTTCCAGTCGAAGGTATCTTACGCCGTGGTGGAAATATCCTGTCGCCAACTCCGCTAACCATTCTTGCTATCTGTTAGGGAGTCAAGGGCATCTACGTTGTGGCAGTCAATGATCAGTTCACTGTGAACGCCTGGAAAGAGAAGCTGGGAGGTGCTGACAAGGCACTCGTGCACTTCATCGCTGACGACGAAGGCAAGGTGAGTTGGCTTGGCGCCTCCGAAGAGGAAAGCAGTGCTGATGCCGGGAACAGTTCACAAGGGCAAGCGGCTTGGACTTCGACTCCGTTGGCTTCTTCGGCAACCGCAGGTCGCAGCGATACGCCGCCATTGTGGAGGATGGTGTGGTTAAGGACATCTTCGTCGAGAAGTCCCCGCTTGATATCACCGTGTCGGGTGCGCCGGCTGTCTTAGAGAAGCTCTAAATGGAAGTAGATGGAAGCTCTGGGTGTAGTAGAGAGGACATAGACCTAGAAGCCTGTTATAGGCACTGTGTCGAGAAGAACTGTTCCACTTCGACTTTATCGTTTCCTCTCCTCGCATCGAGTTGCGCAAGCATCTCATTGGCTGTTCAATCGTGCTGACCTGAAAGGCTGGAAAGGGCAGTCCAGCAATCGTGCCCGTCAGTCTGAAGCCATTGAAGGGTTCCAAAATACTCTGAGTAGTTCCGATGGCTTCAACAAGGTCTGGGAAGCGTCAAAATCGCCGCAGACAAGAAGAACGAGGGACGCAATCGACAATTGAATCAGTCTTGGCGTCGAAAAGTCGCTGACATTCGCCCGTTTGCGATTGAGTTTCCCTGTCGGCTTCTGCAGGGGTGGTGGCGTCTGAGCTCCAGCTCGAACGACAAAGTTATAGCCGTCTTGTGCCCATATCTTTCACTGTGCCTGTGAATACCGATGAGACTCCAAGCATCTATCAGGTGACCTGCTTGATCATATGCTTCACTCGACCACCAGCCAGTATCTCGCCATTGCCACCACCGAGGCCACGGGAGATCCAGGAGAGCAAGTGGTGATGATGTTCTGAAGGCGAGCAAGGTCAGATACACTTCCCGAACGGATCACCCGCCCACACCAGGAAACCCTTGAGCGTTTCTAGAAGACTCGTTTCGCGGCGTGCGATCACTTGGGGCCAATCCTTTCGTCGTTTTTGTGGTGCTCTCGGCACTCTTGCTCGCTGCCTCGCTGCCGCCATCCTAATCGGGCTAGTGATCGGGACGCACCTGCCCCACCTACAGGAAGGAGCAATCGGCTCGTGGCGGGGTCATATAAGTTATTACGCACGACATTCTTCATTCGATGCCGCTCGCTTCACTGTTTCTTCGTTGGAGGACAACAGCACACCTTCGGCCAACCTCATACTACCTCACACACACCACACTTATCAGAACCATGAGCACAGGCGAGTGTCCAGTTCGTGCCGCCAACACTGGCGGCGGCGGTACACGCAACCGCGATTGGTGGCCAAATGACCTCAGGATCAACATCCTCCGCCAGCATACCGACATCACATATCCATACCCCAAGGACTTTGACTACTCGGATGCCTTCAAGTCCATCGACTACGATGGCCTCAAGAAAGATCTCAATGCCTTGATGACAGACTCCCAGGAGTGGTGGCCTGCGGATTTCGGCCACTACGGCGGTCTGTTCGTTCGTATGGCGTGGCACAGTGCGGGCACATACCGTGTCCAGGACGGCCGTGGTGGCGGTGGCCAAGGACAACAGCGTTTCGCACCGCTCAACAGCTGGCCCGACAATGTCAGCTTGGACAAGGCACGACGCCTGTTGTGGCCCATCAAGCAAAAGTACGGCAGCAAGCTTTCGTGGGCGGATTTATTCCTGCTCACTGGCAACGTGGCCCTTGAATCAATGGGAGTCAAGACCTTCGGCTTCGCAGGTGGCCGTCCCGACACATACGAGGCCGACGAGTCAGTATACTGGGGTGGCGAGATGACATGGCTCGGAAACGATGTCCGCTACTCTGACGGCAAGGAGGGTCTCACCGGGGGCGGCGTGGTTGACGGAGATCAGTCCAAGCAAGATCACCAGGAACACCACACTCAGCATACCGAGTCACACAAGGATATCCAGACCCGCGACCTTGAGCAGCCTTTGGGCGCCGCTCACATGGGTTTGATCTACGTCAACCCCGAGGGCCCAGACGGTGTCCCAGACCCAGTCGCCGCTGCTCGTGACATCCGCACTACGTTCGGCCGTATGGCCATGAACGACTACGAGACCGCCGCTTTGATCATCGGTGGCCACTCCTTCGGCAAGACTCACGGTGCTGCTCCATCAGAGAACCTTGGCAATGAGCCACAGGGCGGAAAGATCGAGCAACAGGGTTTCGGTTGGGCCAACTCTCACGGCCAGGGCAAAGGACCAGATACCATCACCAGTGGTCTCGAGGTCACATGGACCAGCACCCCAGTCAAGTTCAGCAACAACTACCTGGAGTACCTCTTCAAGTACGAGTGGGAGCTGGAGAAGAGCCCGGCTGGTGCCAACCAGTGGGTTGCCAAGACCGACAATGCCACCATCCCAGACGCGTATGACGAGAACAAGAAGCACAAGCCGAGGATGTTGACCACCGATCTTGCCCTCCGCTACGACCCTGCCTACGAGAAGATTTGCCGTCACTTCCTCGAGAACTTCGATGAGCTGCACGACGCCTTCTCTCGCGCGTGGTTCAAGTTGCTCCACCGTGACATGGGCCCACGATCCCGCTGGGTCGGCCCCGAGATTCCAAAGGAGGAGTCACTTTGGGAGGACCCAATCGACGCCTCAACCACGTCCAAGATCTCGGACCAGGATGTCAGCGCGTTGAAGAAGGCTATCCTCGATGCCGGCATCTCGAACGAGAAGCTCATCGCCACTGCTTTCGCCTCTGCCTCGTCTTTCCGTGGCAGCGACAAGCGTGGTGGTGCCAACGGCGCCCGCATCCGTCTTGCGCCCATGAAGGACTGGGAGGTCAACAACCCAAAGCAGTCCCAAGAGGTCATCAAGGCCTTGGAGGGCGTGCAGAAGAACAGCGGCAAGAAGGTCTCGATCGCCGATCTGATCGTCCTTGGCGGCTGTGCCGCTCTCGAGAAGGTTGCTGGCGTGTCTGTCCCATTCGCGCCAGGCCGTGGTGACGCGACACAAGAGCAGACCGATGCCGACTCCTTCAACCACCTCCAGCCATGGGCCGATGGCTTCCGCAGCTACGGCCACAGCACCAACCGTGTCAGGTCCGAGCAGTTCCTGATCGACAAGGCCCAGCTCCTCAACCTCACACCACCAGAGATGACCGTGCTCGTCGGTGGTCTCCGCTCACTCAACCAGAACTACAACGGCTCCAGCCACGGTGTCCTCACTAAGAGCCCAGGCAAGCTCAGCAACGACTTCTTCGTTAACCTGCTCGACACCAACACCGTCTGGAAGCCAGTCGAGGGCAACGAGGTCTTCGAGGGTGTTGACCGCAAGAGCGGATCCAAGAAGTGGACCGCCACCCGCTTCGATCTCATTTTCGGCTCCCAGCCCGAGCTCCGCGCGTACGCTGAGGTCTACGCTGCATCCGATGCTCAGGATAAGTTCGTCAAGGACTTCGTCAATGTGTGGGACAAGGTCATGAACCTTGACAGGTTCGAGCTGAGGACTTCCACCGACCCTAAGCCGCGTCTGTAGATTGGGGGCAGGTGGAGGTACATGGTTGCGGAGGAATTCGAGTTACTTCTCTGTGGACCACGAGAGTCAAGTGGATAGCTCTGTTAGGAGCCCTCGAGTGATCGAGATGATGCAGACTACTGTGAATAGGAAGGCATGAAGAGTTGCTGTTGTTACATAGCATTAGCTGAATACAGATTCACTACGTCTTCTGTCAGCTTTGCATCGTTTGTCACATCTATCCAGCCTGCACGTGCTCGTGCTCGTCTCGACCCACGGCTACGTTCAGCCTCATTCATTGTTATTCCCGTGTGCCCTGGTAGATAGCGCCGCGATATCGCTCATGGCGGGTCATTGCCAGGCTAGCCATCAGCCGGAATGACCTTCAAGTCATGCGACATTCTTGGTAGATACCAACCACGAGTCGATTAGGAGTGTTGCACTGTGATCCTTTGCTTCGTCCGATATTGGTCCGGCCAAGCTTGCACGTACCACGGCAGCAGACTTCGTGTACGTCTCGCGTTGACCGCAGCCAATCTAATGGTCTGGGCCAAGGTAGGGCACTGTATGCTCAGTGAGAGACTGACACAAATGCTGGTTGTAAGTTGGCGATCTCGGAGAGTACGAACCGTGGCCTTTTGGCATAGCGAACTAGATATATATGTATGTGGGTAGGCACTGTGACTGACAGGTTTTTTCAACATTCACTCTATCGTCAAACAGGATAGCAAGAAGCTACAACCATGATCGTACCTACGACAGCTGAAGTACTTGTCGTCGGCGCCGGACCAGCTGGCCTCGCCGCAGCTTGCACACTGCGCGCTAATGGCGTCGAAGTGGTGGTCGTCGATGCTGCCCCGGAACCTTCGACATCGTCTCGGGCTATCGTGATCCACTCTCGGACTCTTGAGGTGATGGAAGGGCTTGGTATCGTGGAGGGTGTACTCAAAGAAGGGCTGATTATTGGAGAAGGTCTGATCCGCAACAGACAGGGCATACTAGGCAGCATTGGGTTCGCCGCACTCAAGGCCAAGTATCCGATGGTCGTTTCGCTCGCGCAAGCCGATACGGAGAGGATCCTGAAGCAGAGGCTTGAGGCACTGGGTGGATCGGTGCATCGTGGCGCTCAGGTCGTTAAGGTATCGGAGAACGAGGATGGGGTTCTAGTCGAGATCAACACCTCCGACAGCACATCTTACATCCAGACACAGTACGTAATAGCAGCCGACGGCCGCAAAAGCTGTATCCGAGAGCAGCTAGGCATTCCATTCGAAGGCGGAGGGTACAACCACCAATTTATCTTGGCCGACATTCGATTACTCAGAACTGGTCCGTTGCGTCCAGATGTTTTTCAGGAGTTTCTGAGTCCGGCGAATCTGTTGCTGTACATACCACTGCCACGGAACATCTGGCGTGTGGTGGCAACAGTGGACCACGCAACAGGGGAGGAGGACATGTCGGTATTTCAGAGGTTGACAGACGAAAGGGCCGGTCCCGGGGTCAAGATTGACGAGATGATGTGGTCGAGTCGCTTCCGGATCCAGCATGGCCTGGCCGCTCGCTATCGCAAAGGTCGAGTGTTTCTGGCTGGTGACGCTGCGCATTGCCACCCACCAGTCGGAGGTCAAGGGATGAATATTGGGATACAAGACGGCGTACGACTCTCCAATATCCTTACCGAAGCGCTGCACGATGGCAAGACGACTGAGGCAGATCTTGATCGATATGAGAGGGAGAGGCGGCCGATCGCGAAGGACGTTGTTGCACTTGCTCACCAAGGCACCGTTATCAATACGCTCGAGTCTCCTGTATTGTGCGTGCTGCGAGACTGGGTTATATGGGCACTTACCAAGATTCCACCTGTGAGATATGCCATTGCGTATCGACTATCGGGTTTAGGTTATGCCTAAGGTAGCGTGATAGACTGACTGACCATGACACCAACGAATCGTTCTCGTGGTGGAGGCAACATGCACAGCGTTTCATCTGCACGAGGGGTCATCATCAATCACAATATCAGTGGAGAGGGAGGAGAACGAAAGTTGGAAGCAGAGAAGTACGAGAAGAGAAGTACGAGAACTCTGTGTCATGCCTGACGCCAAGAAATTTCCTGCCTAGCGCGAGCAGAATTCTATAACTCGTGCGATCAACCTCTGCAACTCCTTCTCTTTCTTTCCCCATCAGTAGGTGACTAATAGTCACTATCGGGGCTTTGCTACGGCAACTTGCTGAGGGTTATGCTTTCTCATATGCCATGAGTATTCCTCCGTTCCCGGCCTCGTAGAACAATCCGGTGTTCTCGTCTCAATATATCAACTGCGCGTCGAATTTTCTCGCGGCGGGGTTGTGAGATCGATGCTACAGACCTGCGTTGATGCATGGGCTTTCGTGGGCAGAGAAGAGATGGGGATGGATCACGCGGCGATTGGCAGTGTACAAGGTGTCAGCACTCCTGGCGGCGGGCTATGGTCTCGGTTGGTCTGATGGAACCGCATACTTATGTGGGCAGAGCCTGATACCAGCCTACGCAGCAAACTCTAGATGTGGAAGCTGAGATGTACTGTTTATGTCAATGCGTGATGTATCTCCTGTCATCGAGCCTCATCCGTGCTCTGCTTCGTCCGCCATGCATCCAGCGCCTGCTCAGCACCAAGACCATTCCCATCACATCGCTCACCGACCAAACCCCACGTCCTTGATCGTATGATATTCTCCACCATCCTCTCGTTCCGTATGAGTGTAGCGAGTGCCTCAGTGCGTGTATCTCGCGGGAAGTATCTCCCAGAGTATGGGTCGAGCCTCTCATCGATGACCCTCTCCCTGGCTCTTACGTCCTCCACTTCTCGCAAGACATGGTCCGGGTCCTCCGGGTCGGGCGACGTCGCTACACCCGCGCAATAGTTGAGGGTATCTGATCGAACCTGCCAGCTAGGGAACAAGACCTTCTCTTTGAACTGGCTACACGATTCAGAGTCGATGGCTCGCCGACCTATAGGCCGTGGCTGGCGTGTAGTCGTTATTGAAGGATCAAAAGACTTTGCGCCTGGTGTAAAAAGGGCGTTCAAGTTTTGTGAGATGGTATCATCGACGGCGCCTCTCGATATGCGGAGGAAGTCTGGCGATCTTGGGTATGAGCGTGAGCTTGGAGCATCGGTGTAGTCATGCGTCTACTCACCTCGGAGGGCTGTCTGGTTGAAGCAGAACTGTGGCGTCAGTCTGGGCGCGTCTGGCGTTCTCGACATGATGACGTTGGCTGCTGGCCTTGTTGGTGTTGCTAGGGTGTCCTCAGCTCGTGGCGGCGAAGGCGAAGGCACCGTCTTCCAGAAGTTGCCTGCCAGGATGTCGGTTAATCACGGATCGAGAGTTCCGGGTGCCTCAATGTCACAGACGTGAAGAGGGAACGATGACGAGATTGATAGGCGTGTTGTGGCAACCTGTCTGCCTAAGACTACCTTACCCCAGATTCTAGCTAGAACGCAGAACCAAGGTACCTTACTGTAACTTTCAGCCGCTCACACTACATCTCCTTCTCGTCCTGCTACTATACACTCTTGTCTTCATGAACGTCTCCTACCTGCGTATCGTATCGTGACACCTTCAGCCTCGACGCGGCCCCAGCAACGGCTCAACCGGCACGTCTAGTTGCAATCCCATGCCACACCTGGCCGACCACCGAGGCATCGCTGAGTAAACGAAGCCGATGGACTTCAAACACGATGACCAACCCCGGTCTCCTGACCCAGGCTAAGCCTACACTTCCTTCTCTGAGACCCATCACCCTCAACCGGCATCCCACGGCGTCATTCACCAATAACTGGTGAGCGTGCATTCAGGTATCGGCGTGGAAACGTCGGAGCCGAAGGACGCCCGACCCCGATACGTGCGGTAAGATAACTACGAAATTTCCTTGCGAAACAACCGACGACTGTTTATTATCTCCTTCGTTCAATCCTTCATGTTCCTTCGTCACGCGCGTTTGTTTGAGTGACGCGCCCCACGCTGCTTTGTCAAGGGAGCAGTGCCCCTGGATTCTCGACGGTCGCACCGGAGAACTCTGGAACCTGACGACTTTCAGCATTTCACGAAACAATCAACATCAGTAACGCGAAGTCGCTCTGCCATAGCTCCACAGGAGCCTGAGCGACGATGAACGAAGAGGACCGGCGCATGCAAGTGGATGAGCGCGATACGAGTCCGGAGCGCTTCTCTTCGCAAGCGGCAAGGCCAGAAGCAGTCGAAGAATTCGAGCCACCCGCTGGGGTAGGCAAGGAGGAGAAGCGGGAGCAGCTAGCCCGTCACATCACCGCCAGCACTTCATCGCGCTCTTCAGTCGAGTCGATAAGACGGCCTAGTAATGTTGTGTCTCGCATGCCCACTCAATATGACTCTATCGACCTCGAGAGACACCCAACAGCACTTTCGCGGATACAGACTGGTCGAAGCCAACACAGCCATACCATCGGGACAGGCATTCGGAGTAGAACGTCAACTAGGCAGAGCAAGAAGCCTCTCCCGAATTTTGGTGCTGGAAAACCATTCCCGCCACCACTGCCGGAGCGAGAGGAGTATGTGGTAGAGTTTGACGGGCCTACTGGTATGTTGATGATTCGCGAGCTCTGAGATGAGAGCCATGTACAGTAGAGCGAGTAATGCTGACTTGCTTCGAGATCCCATGCACGCACAGAACTGGCCACTCAGGAAAAAACTCATTGTCGCGGTCGTTTTGGGTTACGTGACTCTTACGGCTGCTTTCGCATCCAGTATCTTCTCGGCTGCTATTCTTTCAGTGGCTGAGAAGTTCGGTGTGGGTCGTGAAGTTGGAGTCCTCGGTGTTTCTTTGTAAGTTCACGGTTCTCCCTGCAGCTTATGGTTCTTTTCTACTTGATCCCGAGCACATTGACTAACCGCCATCATGAAAGATACGTGCTAGGCTTCGCCACCGGGCCGCTGGTATGGGCTCCAGCTTCGGAGCTCTACGGCAGGAAATGGCCGATCATCATTTCATCCTTCACCTTCAGCATCTTCAACCTTGCCGTGGCAGTCGCCAAAGATGTGCAGACCGTCTTCATATGCCGGTTTTTCGCTGGCTTCTCCGGCGCATCTCCACTGACTGTGGTCGGCGCTGTCTTTGCAGACATGTTCAACAACAAAGAACGCGGCTTGGCCGTGACGGTGTTCTCAATGGCCGTGTTCGCGGGACCGCTACTGGCACCCTTTATTGGCGGATTCATCAACATGTCATATCTCGGATGGAGATGGACAGAGTACATCCCTACGATCATGGGGTTCCTCGGACTGGCCCTAAATCTGCTGTTCCTCGAAGAGACTTACCCACCTGTGATCCTGGTTGCGAAAGCTGCAGACCTTCGCCGTCGTACCAAGAACTGGGGCATCCACGCCAAACAAGAGGAGATTGAGATCGACTTCAAAGAGCTCGTGGAGAAGAATCTGAGTCGACCAATGAGGATGCTGATCTCGGAGCCCATCGTCCTGTTGTTGAGCATCTACATGGCTTTCGTATACGGCCTCCTTTACCTCTTCCTCTCCTTCTACCCGATCGTCTTCCAAGGCATCCATGGCATGAATCAAGGCGTGGGAGGCTTGCCGTTCTTCGGAATGATCACCGGAGAGATTCTCGCCGGCATCTACATCGTCATCCTCCAGCCTTCATACAATCGCAAGCTGGCCGCTAACAACAACATACCCATTCCCGAGTGGAGAATGCCTCCGGCTATTGTCGGTGGCGTGTTTTTTGCGATTGGTCTGCTCTGGTGAGTTTTTGATACCTAGGTAACAGGGTAACCGTTGACATGTGTCTGCGGATGACCCTTGTCTAAGACACTGCTGACCCTTCTACCCTTCGCTTCTTAGGTTTGGTTGGACAGGCTACCGTCAAGATATCCACTGGATCGTACCCACGCTTTCGGGACTTTTTACGGGCTTCGGCATTATGAGCATTTTCCTGCAGTGTTTGAACTACTTAATCGACTCATACCTCATGTAAGATCACCAATCCCTGATGCTTAGACACCCGCTAATCTGGTCCCCCTAGGTTCGCTGCTTCTGCCATTGCAGCCAACACTTTCCTTCGGTCACTAGCTGGAGCTGGATTCCCACTTTTCGCAACGCAAATGATCGAAGGGATGGGAGTACAATGGGCCGGGACTTTGCTCGGCTGCTTTGCGTTTTTGCTGGTACCTCTACCCATCGTCTTCTACCTTAAAGGTGCAAAGATTCGGGAAAGGAGCACTTTTGCTCCGACGTTCTCGACGGCCAACACTGCGCATGCACCTAGCTCTGAGCCTGACGAGGAGAAGGATTTGTGAGAGCAATGGGTTTTCTTGTACGATATCTACAGACGTCTTCGAGGAAGTTGACTTTGCTTAGCGAGCTAGCTGATGCCCGCCTAATATTCCGGAACAACGCTTTTGAAGCAGGCTCACTCCCCGCATAGCCCTCTCGCCGTGCTATGCCCTAAGCCTAACTAAGGCTCCAAGTTCGGCCGCCTCGTTACGATGCTAGTTGCTCTAGTTGAGATAGTCCAATGCCTGACGGCGGGCTGGCGCGAGCTTGGTATGGAACTATATGTCACATCACCCAGCCACAGTACCGCCACTACTAGCCTTGCAGTAGTACAAACCGCTTATCGACTTACTTTGACAACACTTCCTCAGATCTTAGCTAATTCTTCAGATCCTACCTAACGCGAACATGCAATCGCTAGACCTCCAACTGCTAATACTCTGCAATTTCCTCCAGGGGTTGTAAACATGCCCGTCAAATATCGCAAGCTCCCGAAAGACCACATCCGACTACTCGAGTTCTGGCGTAACGACAACGGGGAGCCACGATACCTCGTCTGGACAGGTGCCTTACACGAGCTACCACCATACATAGCCGTCTCATATCGATATGGAGATGGCAAGCCAAACCAACGCATCTTTCTGGATGGCCAACCGATTGATATCCTGGCAAACCTCTGGCTTTGCTTATTCTACTTACGACAGTTTCCAGGATGCCGCTACGTTTGGCTTGACTACATATGCATCAACCAACAGGATGTCGCCGAACGTAATTCACAAGTACACCTAATGGACAAGATCTATGCCAAAGCTGCTCATGTCGCGGTCTGGCTTGGTCTTGATATTCAGGATGACTATTCTGAACGCGAATTGAGCCAAATCCATGGTGTCAGCGATATTGGCGACGTGATACCTGGAGGTGTTGCCGCGCTTGCCACACAATCGTATTGGACCAGGATGTGGGTCATACAGGAATTTCTCCTGGCGCAGAACGTTCTGGTGTTCTGCGGTCCGTACTACATAGAGTGGCGGCTTCTGAAGAGAGCAATACTGCGTCTTCTTGACTTGCCTGACGATGCAGCTGTTATGCCCTTCCTTCACCAAGAGACAGCGGAATCCACTCCGAGCGCGAACTCGTTACGGGTTCTGCTCTTGCAATGCCGCAATTCGCAATGCCATGCCCCCAGGGACCGAATTTACAGTATGCTGAGTCTAGTGTATCCCGAAGAACGACGGCTTCTGAGCAAGTTCTTTCCAAATTATCACCTGAGTCTCACAGACGTGGTGACGATTGCACTTGCCCACTTTGGTCGCGGTGGCTCCAAACTCGAATGGGACGATGTGGTGTTGGACATCTTTGGGTTTCAAGATAAAGCGGAACGTCGCCGGGTTCTCATAGCAGCAGCACGGTTCGATGTGAACACAGAGGCGGCGAAGCTTAACGAAGAAGTGCCGAGTGCTCGACGGACGCTTGTTCCTTCTTTCACATGGCAGCGCTGGAAGCCTGCGATATTTGGAAACAGGAATACACCTCCTGGTGGGGGGACTCGAGGGTCTGAAGACAAGGACGAGGACGAGCATGACTTCATCATCAACGAAGATGCCAACGACCCGGATGTACACACAGATCCCATCGACCGAAGCTTCGCCGACCTGAGATGGCAGATACAGCTCATGGGCGGCAAACCAACACATACGGAAGTGCTTGTTCAGCAATTCATGTCCCTTGTTCCTCGGACTTTCAAACGCAACCACTTCTACCTGCCCTCGTTGATACGGAGCTCCACGTTGCTTGCATCTCAGCGTGTCGGACATACTATAACACAGTGCAAGGAGCAGTTGACACTGTTTAGGGCCTCTTCAAAGGCAGAGCGGCGCCGCAAGCTACGTATGATTCGGAAGAGGGTAATCTCCCTACCATCGGACAGTTACCGCGCCATCTAGTATCATTCGGACAAGCTTGTTCCGAAGTTTTGGCTGGGCGGGCGCTGATAACATCTGAGAAGCATCGTGACCTTCAGATTGCACTTACAGATTCGACTGCGAACGTCTCTAAGCTTCACAACTCATCCCTTGCAGTCCCACCATGTCCCTTCG
>JAABUW010008271.1_pt1 | contig 12212 bp, 4 predicted proteins | sample 5560081 | NCBI WGS metagenome assembly JAABUW01 (sample SAMN10711882, study PRJNA513363) | rock metagenome | isolation source: Antarctica rocks | place: Antarctica: Victoria Land, Knobhead sud | reverse complement strand
TATAGTTTTAATATTTATTTTAATTACAATTTTATAATACAAAAGAATAACAAAATAAAGTATATAATATAATTATATATTAGAGTAATATATTATAATTGTTCTTGTAATAATAGATTCTCTAGACTATATATATAAAGTTATTAATTCGAAATCTTAATAATCTTGTTTACTTTACTATTATTTTAAATAGTCTAATTTAAATTATTTTTTATTTTGTTATTATTTTTGTTGTTGTTATTTTTATTAATTTTATTGCTATTATCTTTATTATTCTTGTTCTTATTATTTTCTTTATTATTCTTATTATTTATTGTTAAATAGTAGTTATAACTTAGTTTCTTTATGTTATCTTAAATCTTGTATTAAGTCTCTTGTCTATATTTTCTTTTTTAATTATATTATCGAAATTCTTTATTTTAAAAATAATAGAATTTGAAATATCTCTCTTCTTTGTATTGTTTAAGATTGCAAATTTTTCAACAAAAATATTAAACAATTTTATAAAATTATTATTATTATTTCTTTTTAAATTATTTGAGTTATTATAATAGATAATTTGTTGTTAAATAATTTTTACAATCGATTTTATATAAATTGAAAAACTCTTATTAATATTAAGCTTATTGTTAATATTTAACTATAATATTATTTAGCTTAAATATAAAGCACAAATAATATATTTAAATAATATATATTTTCTTAAAAAATAATTCTATTATTATATTTGTATTTCTAAACAATTTTTGTATCTTTTTAATAATCTTAAATCGATTTATTTTTTTAATTGCAAATTTCTTTTTTGCTTTATATCTAAATTTATTTTTAAAATATTTTGTTATAAAATTGTTAATATTATATATTTTATTGTATTATCTAAATATATTACTATAAAGATCTTAATTAATTCGATATTTATTAATTTTTTTATTAATATTTTTTTATATATATTTATAATTTAATATAGAAACTTGTTTTTAAACAATTGTTTTACGCAATTTCTTAAATTAAATTAAGATAATTTTGCAATTATTGTATTGTTTTTAATACAACTTCTTCTTATTGTTATTTTATTCTTGTGCGCAATTGCAATTTGCAATACTTTTTAAATTAATTAATAGTATTTCTATTATCTATACATATATTTAGTTTATTTTACAAATAATATATAGAAGTAATACAATTATATAACAATTAAAAAATTTCTTACAATATCTAATAGAATGCAACAAAATTCAAAGAATGAAAGATTTAAAAAAATTGACAAAATTGTAAATAATATATTAACAAATAATTTTATTGAAACAAAGTAAGAAATATATATATTAAAATTAGAGTTAATATTTATTTACTAATACTTACTTTAAACTTTTGTTAATACAAAATTATTATTTTTTTATATTAATATATATCTAATTTTGTTAATATATTATGCAAGTTTATATTTGTTAATTGCTTTATTATTTATATTATATATTTTTATTGCTAATTACTAATTTAAGTCTCTCTTTTTACGCAATTTTCTAATATGTCTATACTAGTTAAAATTATTAAAACTATTGCTTATTTTACTATAATTTCTTTGAATTTTGTTTCGAACTTAATATCTTTCTTTTATATTTATATAAATCTCTTTTTAATATTATTAAATTTATTATCTTCTTCAATAGCTTGCGTAAAGCAAATAGATAATATATACAAATAATACAAAATATTTTGTTTAGAACTAATATACTTAATTTGCTAATTTATTAATCGATTTTAAAAAAATTTTGCGATAAACTAATTTTTTAATCTAAACGTAATAGAATAAACAAAAACAAAAAAAAATTCTAAGAAAAAAAAAGTATTAAAAAAAATCATTCGAAATACTAATATAATTAAGATAATACAAACAAATAATATATTTTCGACTAATATACTAATGTTTTGCGATAATATATACAAAAGTAAAAGTCTAATATTATTGCTTTTTATAAAATTCGAAAATATTAAAAATTAATCGACTTTTTTATTTTTTGACTTGTATTTTAATATTTAATTTGTAAATTTCTTTATAATAAGATCGATAATTACAAATATAATTAAATTAATTATTGTATTTAGAACTTAGCTTTAGCAATACTTTAGAAAACAACAAAGATATTTATAATTATTCTTTTTTTTAACAAGTATATTATTTTTTTGCATTACTATTATAATAACAAAATTATAATTAATATTTTGTGTACTATAGATTCGAATCTTGCGACTATATATACAAAGTATATAATACTTTAATTAAGAGATTTGCTTTTTGTTAAAAATTTTATAAAGCAATTTAATTTTCTAAGCTAAAAATTCTACAACAATATTATATTTTTCTTTTTAAATAAATATAATATATTGTTTTTTTAAGCAATTATAATTGTTTTTTGTATTAACTAAGATTCGAATCTTTGAAATTCTACTATTAATAAATTTCTTTTAGCAATTTAATTTATCAAATATATTATTTTTTTATATTATTACTAATAGTATCTAATAATTTCTATAGTTATTAAAAATATATTCTTTTTAAAAGTTAACTTATTTATAAATAAATCTAATCTAAAACAATTTTAAAATCTAGCGTAAAAAAATCTTCTTTTTTATTTATTGCTTAATTGTTATTTTTTTCTCTACAATATATATTTTATAATTCGAGAATAATTTTTTTTGCGTCTAGATTTATAGCACAATTAAAGTATTTAATTATTATAATTTGTTTAATTGTTTGCAAACTTATTTAAGATTAATTTTATTAATATACTCTTTAAATAAGACTAAAAGTTTGTTTAATATCTATTAATAATACTAAATATAAAAATATATTTTAAGCTATTTGCATTAGCTTTAAAAAGTTTAATATATTGTTTCTTTAATATTTTTAAATCGAATATTTATTTTCTACAATATTAATACAAAAATATTGATTATTTTTATCTTAAATCGAAAAAAATTGTTAAGACTATCGAAGTAAGAATTTTGTAACAATTACAATAAACTATATTAATATTAGTAAAAGATTATATATATTATTATATTAAATTATTTTTTTAACAATAATTGCTTTTTGTATTTTTATTTTTAAATTAGCAATTAAATTGTAATAATATTAATAATAATTTTTAAATTTTATTTTGTATTTGTTCTTGTAATTAATAATATTATTGTTTTTTCTCTTATTTTACAATTTATAAAGACTAATTTTTTGCGTAAAATCTAAAATATTAACAAGATTATATAATATATTGTCTAATTTTTTTATTTTTAAATAGTATTTTGCAAACTTTGTTGAAACTTTATTGCAAGTCTTAAGTACAATATTTTTCGAAAAATAAATATTAATTTTTAATATCTTTTCTAGATATTTAAAATAATTAAATATTGTATTAAATACTCGAAATTTTAAATAAATATTTATATTAATTGTTTGCAAAACTATAAAAGTATATTTGTAAAAAGAATTTAATATATTGTTAACAAGCAAAACTAAGTTTTATTTGCTTTTGTTAAATTTAACTTGTTAAATTTTTGAATTTTAACAATATTTCTCTACTTAAAGATTAATATAATTGTATAATTAATATATTTAATAAAGTATAAAATAAATAAAGTTTTAATAAATACAAATATTCTATATTAGTTTTTGTAACTTTTTATTAATTTTTTCTTAAAAAATTCTAAATTAAAACAAATATTTAGTTAAGCTATTAATAGCAATTGTAAAAGCGCAAATCTAATAAATTTAATATATATATTATTTCTTTGTATTATTACAAATTTAAATATCTTTTTAATTATACTAAACAAATTTATACTTTTTGCAATATCTTAAAATTGTTTATTCTTTAATTGTACAACAATATTATTATTTGTTGTTTCTAATTTTATAGTTAAAATAAAAATTTAAGTTACAAGATTAATTATATAAGTTAAACAAAATACAAAATTTTGCTATTTGTTTTATTAAAACTCTTGTTAATTTAAGATTTTATTAAGTTTGTTTTTAAATATATTGTTATTACTTGCGTTATTAATAATAGTCTTAAAAAATTTGTCTTTAATTTTAAAAAATTTCAAAATCTTTACAAGCTTTAACATTAATTAACAATCTATATATTTAATATTAAGAAAAATAAATTTAATTAAATATTTGCGAAATTAAAATATAATATTTATTTAATATATTAAAATTTCTAGATAGACAATTTTTTAAGAACTAAACTATATATTTAAAGCAATAAAAATATATTAAGTACTTTTAAAATTTATTTTAATTTTCTTGCAAATTTAATTATATTTTAAAAGAATTATTTTAAATAATTTTATACAACTTAAAAGTATTAAATTTGAGCAAAACATTTCTAGCAACTTTTAAAAATTAAAATTGTTAATAATTTGAAAAAACAAATTTAAATTTATAAAAGTTTTGTATAGTTAATCTTTTTAATTATTTTAAATAAAAAATAATAATAAATTAATATAACTCTTCTTCTAATAAATTGTTAATTATATATTATTTATATATATTATTAATTGTAATTTACGCAATTAAAAGCTAGATTAATTGTTGTTTATAGTTAAGATTGTTTTTGTTCTAAATAAAAGAAAAATAAAAAATGTTTTTTTATATTTGATATATTTAAATAGTTGTAAACAATAAAATAATTCAAAATCTTGTAACAACTTTTGTATATAATTTTTAAAATACTATTTACAATTAAAACTATTTAAATATATTTGTTTTAAAGCTTGAATTGTATTTCTATATTAATCTTTTTTGCTTAATATAAATTAACAAATTTCGATTAAATTTTGTTTAAAATATTGTTGTCAATAATTGTTTGTAACTATTATATTTAAAATTAAGTATTAATATTTGAATTTTATTTAATATATTTGTTTTTCTCTCTTAAAACAAACAATAAATAATTGATAAATATTTTATTAAATATTTTATAAAGATTTCTTTTTCTAGTATTAATGGAAAAAAAAGAAAATCTTAATTAAATTAATTTGCAAATTAATTAAAATATAAGCTACTAAATAACAAATTGCAAAAAATAGATTTGCTAGAATTATTTTTATTTAAAAACAATAATTAATTTAAAACTTTTAAAGAATTTAATATTTTGCAAACAAAAATACAAATATAATTATATTATATTTTTTAACAATTCGAGAAAGAAATTTAAAAACAAAAAGATAATACAAAAAAATAATACAAATAACAACTAATATAAGTAAATTGTTTTAAAATAATATAAGCAAGAGTAGCTTTTAAATTGAAACATATTACTTAATACTATAGCAAAAAATTCAAAATTATAATAATATATATTCAAAAATAGAAAATTTTAACACAATAATATTATATTCGATTTCTTAACAATTTGATTTACTTTTAAATATTAAAATTAAGAATCAAGTTAAATCGAGTTAATTCGATTTCAAAATAATAGAAATTAAATTAAGTTTTAAGTCGATTCCTAATATTAAAACCATTAGATCGAGTTAATTTCAAAAATTGAAACCGAAATCCGATCCAACGATCAATCTAATTGTTAGAGCAACAAAAATAAAAGAATTCTTTTGTTCGATTTTAATAACGTTAAAAAATACAATTATATTTATATAAATTTTAAAAAAGATATTAAAGCAAAATATATTAACAATAAAATATTCGATATAAGCAATTGTTATACAAAATACTTTTGTTAGTACACAAAAAGCAATTTAACAACTAATTAAAAAGAAACGCTCTAATAAATTAATAACAAGTTAATTTACTTTAGTAAAACAAAATTTCAACAAAATTGCAATTTTTTAATTTATTAAACATATTAAGTTTATTAAATATACTAAATTTATTATATATATTTTTTACTTAAAAGATAAAAAGTTTAATACAATTATACAAATAAATACAAATATTAAAGAGAAACTTTAATAAAAATATAAAACAAACTTTGTATATTGTAATACAATATATATAAGTTAAAAAGCAAAATAATAATTGCACTATTGCAAGAAAAAAATATAAAAAACTACAATATATTAGTAATACAAACGCTATAACAATATTGTATTAAGACAAAAATATATAATTTTAATTATATTAACTTTACTTTAATAAATAACAAAAAGTATATTTGTTTTTATATTAATAAACGTATCGACAATAACAACTAATATAGTATATACTATATTAAAAATATAGAGATTATAACAATATAATTACAACTAAAAAACAATAATATAAAATAAGAATTTATTAACATTTATAAAATCTATAATTTGTTCTCTAATAATTATAACAATATAATAAGTAGAAGCAATTTTAATACAATTAAGAGAGTACTAAATATACAAGAAAAGAGTGTAATAATAAGCGACTTTAACTTGCATTACTTTTTATAAGAAAAATTATTATATTTTAGACAATATTTGTTATTTAACAATTTATTAAATATAATATATATAATTAACGTTACTTTTGCGTTGTTGTCGAACAAAATAACAAGAAATTATTAAAAAGCGCAAATTATTATCGATTTGTCTTTTATTACAAAAAAATTAACAAATTGTCTAATATATTGCGAAATAAACAAAGAAATAAAGAATTTGTTAAATTATTTAATAATTAGAACAATATTAAATTGTAGATTACAAAAGAAGTCTATATGTTGTTACAAATACAACTAGAAAGTTATAAATAAATAAAAGTTCAACAATATATTAAAAGAGCTTTGATTGTATTACTATTAAGTAATACAATAAAATAAGATAATATTAACAAGTATATATTTATATTAACAAGAATACTAGAGAAAACTATTAAATAATCGACTTTATAAACAAGATTATACAAGAAAATTAAACTTAAATAAACACAAAAAAATATTAACGTAATTAAGAAAACCAGAAAACTTTAACATTAATATTGTATATCTTGTAATTAAAGAAAATATGTTTAAACATACAATAAAAAAGATAAAATCTTAAAAAGATATAAAAAAACAAGTCTCGCAATTAGATATAAGTTTTTAAGAGTATCTTAAAGAATCTATTCGAAATAACTAAGTAAGTTAAAAATACAATAATAAATATATTTATTAAATTTACAATCTTGTTACTTAAGACAAATACAAAAGTAATAATAATAACAAAAAATAAAGCAAAAGCAATATTTTAATATATATATATGTATTTTTTTTTTATAATTTCGATAAACAATGTAGAAGATTTTTTCTATTTATTTTTAATTAATAAAGATAAAATAATATTGCAACACAAAATAATAAAAGCAATATATAAAACAACTTTAAACAAGATATTAAATATAATTAATATAATTAATAAAATACTCAAGCAATTTGTTTAAATTGTCTTAAAATAAGTACAATTTCTATTTAATAAATATATTTAGAAAGAAATACAATTGTCTTATTTTAAGAAGACAATTATAATAATATTGCGCAAATTAAATAAAAAAATTTATTTCAAAATTTATTCTTTAAGTCTATTGCATTGTTTAATATATTAAAAAATATACTAGAATTTATAATATTAAAATATCTTTGTTACGTCGTAAAAGCATATAATATATTGCTAGATATCTAAATTAAAGTTAAAAAACAATGTTTAATAAATACAATATTAAAGCTAATTACGAAAAAGATACATACTATATAGAGCAAACAAAAAAAAAGTAATATTTTTTATTAAACTTAAACGTATTTAATATATTTAACAATATTTTGCATATTCGACTTTTATATAATATAAGAAAAAAAAGAATCTCTACTAAATTATTAAATTAAGTAAAAGATTTCTTAAGAAAGCAACGTACTATCTTAATAATTAAGAGTTATATAATAAAAAAGCGCGAAATATTGCAAAACTTATTATTATTTTTAATACTATATCTCTTTTACAATACAAATCTTTTTAAATAATATAATAATATTTAACTTTAGATTAGCGTTACAAACTTTATAAATAATATAAATATATTAATATATAAAAAGTTAATCGAATACAATTGTAGAATACTAAGTTAAATATATAATAAATACAAGCAACAAATACGCATTTACAATTTTAAATTTGCGAAAAAGAAATATAAATTAATTTACTTTTTGCGTATTTCAAAGAGATTTAATATAAATATCGACATTATATTAACAAAATATAAAATAATTGTTATAATATTTCTAGTATAAAAGAGATTTCTGTCTATAAAAGTCTTTCGCAAGCGTCTCTTTCTTATGCGTTATTGTACTTGTAATATATATAATTATTGTATATAGCTCTAATACAACTTATCTTTCTATATACTTATAATCTTAATATTTTGATAGTTTTAATATATTAATATTGCTATAATACTATTTCTTGCTATAGCTAGTTATTAGAAGATCTTTGTTTTTATTAACAATCTTAACTAGTTTTTTTGTACAAGTATTTTGTATCGATTTGTTTTTCAATTTTGTTACAACAATATTTTGTTATTTATTTTTATTAAGATTTCTTGCTTAAGTTCTTTAATATTTTACAAAAGATTTTTCTATTGTTAATATCTTGCTTAATAGCTTTTTATCGCGTTGTAGTAAAAGTCTTCAACAATTATTTTTCTTTTTAATTAGAATTTTTGTTTCGATAACAATATTTTGTTTCTATAGTATATTTTATTGTCTAGAAAGTCTTTTGCAAACAAATTGTTATTAAATAAACTAGCTTTTTTTACAATTAATCGAAAAATTGTTGTTTTTGTCTATTAAATCGAAAAATTTATTAATACAAATTATTAATATTAAAGTTATATTTTCGATTAAGTTAGTACTATTGTTGCATTTATTGTTAAAATTATATTTTTCCTCTTTTTCGCAAAATCTAGTAGTCGAAATTGTTCTTGCAGTTAATTAATTAAAATTGTTCGATTGTAATTGTTAAAATAAATAACAAATTATACAATTTTTTGCAAAACAATATATTATTTCGATTAAACAACAAAATATTTTATTTTTGAACAATACTTTTTTTACAAACAATATTTTTAAACAATTTATTTTACTTTCTTTCGAAACGTTTGCTATTACAAAGAAAGTATATTGTACTAATATAATATTAAATATTTCTTTTTTTTAGAATATAGATACAAATATATCAATACAAATACAAACAATTATACAAGTTAATATCGCAATATTGTTTAAAAATAATAGTTTGCAAAATCTACTAAATTTGTTACATATTACGCTGATACTTCTTACAAAGATATTAGAGATAGTTATACTATTAAAGAGATTTGTATATATCTTTAGATAATACTAGCAATTATTTAGTAACAAGAATTTGCAACTTTAATAGTTATAATAATAAATTAAAACTTAAAATAAATTAAATACAATCTATAAAAAAGTTGTATTTAATTTTCTATATACTAAAAAAATTTTAATTGTTTGTTTTGTTTGTTTATCGAATATAGCAAATATAATTGCTTGCAATATTTGCTTATTAAATATATTAAACATTATATTTAGAATACTTGCTTCTTAAATATATTAAATATAATAGCAAATTTATTTTAAAAATATAGAATCTAAATTACTAATATAGCTTAAATAAGTTTATAATACTATTTTTCTTTTTTAAAGTTTTTGTCTCAAAATCTAATATTTCTCTACTATATTTTTTAGAAAGATTAATATTAGAAATTTCTTTTATCAAAAGAAAAATCTTTTTAATATTCTAAGTTTGATATCTTTAGCAATATATTCTTGTTATAATTGTATAATATCTAATAAAATCTATTATATAGATAATAATTCTAGAAAGTATATAAAATATATACAATTTAATTGTAATTATAATTTAACAATTTCTTTAATTTCGATTAAATAAATTTACAAAAAACAAATATATTTAAAAAAAGAAATACACAAAATATATACTAAACTAAGTTAACTAAAAAAACAACTTAACTTTTTAAAAAATAAAAAGAAAGAAATAATTGTAACAAAATAAAAAAATATTAACAACTTAAAAATAGATAAAATATATTTTATTAAATTTGTTGCAAAAACTTTTAAATTATTGTTTAATATATTGTTTAAATAGTTTTAACTTTTAACTAATTAAAATTAAAATACTGTTTTTATATCTTATTTTAATAAAATTTTCTTAAAAAAATTTAACAATAATTAAGATTTTTTTTTAATTTTTATATATTTTTTAAAATAAAATATCTTTTTTACTTAATAAAATACTTTTGATTTTTTTGTTTTAGAATTTTTTTAATTTTTTTAATTTTTTTTTTTGCAAATAAAAATATAATTAAATTTGTTAATTTTAACAATAAAATATAAAATATTAAAAATATTTTAATATTTTTAGATAAATCGAATTTGTAATTAATTAATTTTTTAGTTTTTTTAATAAAAAATAATTCGATTTTAATATAATAAAAGTTTTCTCGAAAAATATATTATTAAATATTAAATATTTTTATATTTTTAATCAAAATTTATATTAATAATAAGATCTAATATATTGATTTTAATTTTGTTTAATAATTGCAAATTGTATATCTTTAGTATTAATTTCTTTAAATATTCTAGCTTAAAACTTTAAAATAATTTCTTTTCTATAAATTTTTATATTTATAATAATTTTTTTTTGATAAGATTTGTTAATAATATTGCGTTTACTAAGTAATTTTAATAAACTTCTTATTATAATTTATAAAATCTAGAAAAAATTATATTTTCTTAATATTTATTAATAATATTTATTTTTTAACTATTTGTAATTTCTTAAAATCTATATATATTTTATATTATTTAATAACAAATTCTAGAAAATCAATTTTCTTTTAATAGAATTTGTATTTTTTTAATTTAAAATATAAGTTTTTTATATTAAAATATTTTAAAATTTTAAAAATATAACTAATTTATTCTTTTAAAATTTTTAAATAAATTATAATATTATTTAAGTATATTATAATAAATTAATTCAAATATTGTTATAATATATTATTAATTATTTTTTAATATATTGTCGAGATATTTGTAAACTCGAACAATATTATTGTATATTTATATAATTTATATTGTATATAGGCTGACCGTTCGGGTCGGGTTTTCCCCAAAATCTATAACCCGACCCGAAAGTTATATCTAATCAGGCCAAGTTTTAACCTAATATAGTTAGTATTTTCATAATTTATGCAATTCGGTTCCAACTGTTGGAACCGAACGGTCAGTCTATTTGTATATGAAAAACTATTTTCTATTTTTCTTTTATTTTTATTCTAATTTAATTGTATATTTTTTGTAAATTTAGTTTAATAAAGTATTTTGCTTTAAATAATTGATTCTAAAGTTTATTAATATTAAATAGTAAATATTAATTCTTGATTGTAATATTATTTAGTTTTCGATAATTAATATATAGACAAAAAAATTTAATTTTTTTTAATATAAAGAGAATCGAGTATTTTATTTATAATTGAAATTTTCTAATAAATTTTTTTTTGTTTTTTGTTAGATATTTGCGAAGTACTTCGAGCTTTTTCTCGAATAAAATATATATAGATTTAAATATAAATTGTTTATTTAATTTAAGTTTAATTTTGTAATTTTACAATTAATATTTAAAAAGAGTTTCTGTTATTTTCTCTTTTTAGAATAGATACTCTTAATTTTTATATATTTGTAATATATATTTTAGCAATTTTTTTGCTATATTAGATAGTTTAAGATTTTTAGAAATTTTGTAATTTTATTTATTTACTTTAATCTTATAGTTTGATTAATTTTTGTTAGTATTTATTAAATTAAACTCTATTAAATTATTTTTTTGCAAAAATATAAGCTTGTTACTTGCAATTAATTTTTAATTTAATTTTTAATTTATTATCGAACGTTGTTAATATATAGATTAAATATAAATTATATAATTATATTGCGCAAATCTAAATATTTATATATTTTAGTTAACTTCTAAATTATATTGCTTTAATTAAAATATTTCTAAAACAATATTATAAATAGCTATTTTTACTATATTAAAAATTAGTTTTTTATAGTATTGCTAAATAGTTATTAATAGTAATTTTATTTCTTTCTTTCTTTTTTTATTTTTGTCGAATAATAAATTTCTATTTACAATTACTAAATTAT
>JAABUW010008270.1_pt1 | contig 12213 bp, 8 predicted proteins | sample 5560081 | NCBI WGS metagenome assembly JAABUW01 (sample SAMN10711882, study PRJNA513363) | rock metagenome | isolation source: Antarctica rocks | place: Antarctica: Victoria Land, Knobhead sud | reverse complement strand
TTGGTGGAGTCATTGAAATTACCAAGGACCTTTTCGCCGTGTCGAAGGTGGGTAGCAGCGTTTGAGGACGTCTAAGCGGTACACACTAATCCCTTCTTATAGGAGACTGCGCAGCTCGAAGCTCAGGCCTACGAGCTCGAGCAGAAGACTGCCGTAACGGCTGAGGCGAAGGCTGTCCTCGACTCATGGGTGCGATACGAAGGACAGGTCAAGGCTCGTCAGCAGAGGGAGCTCGCCGAGAGTGTGATCGCCAAGATCGAGAAGGAGCTTGAGAACCCCAAGGTGCTTGATCAAATCTTGAAGCAGAGCGTTGCGGATGTGGAGAGTAGGTGTTTGCACGTGATTGACGCTTTCATCGCTAATGGGGTTTTCAGGGATCGTCTCTCAGAAGCAATAGACTTGGCGTCACGGGACGAGAAACGGAGATGCGGAAAGAGCTGTGTAAATAGAAAGACATGCGATATTCTCCCATTGGCAAAAATCATCAGTGCTCACACAGCTCACGTTCAAGGCTGTAGTGCTACGAGCCTCCCATCATCGACTCGGAGAGCCAATGAGACCGGTCGTGATGACCCTTCGACCTGTCATTCCAACGTCATGACTCGCGTTTCGCGCAGGTACATACTGTAGCTGTTTTGAGGTAAGTCAACAGATAAATACATTCGCGTTAATGTTTCTTTTCTCTAGAACTCTACGACTCACATCGTGCCCACGAATCACTACCACCGCCTTCCGCACCACCCGCAACCAAAGCACCATGTCGAACGTCGTCAGAGCAGCACAAACTACCCTCTCTCAAAACCTCGGCGGTATTGCAGAGAAGTTCACGCCTACTGGTGCAGCCTTCTCCCTCGAGAATGACGTCCCAGACCAGTCCGGCAAGGTGGCCTTGATCACTGGGGGCAGCGAAGGCATTGGCTATGGCTGCACATGGACACTTCTGTCGAAGAACATCTCCAAGGTCTTCATCCTCAGTCTAAATGAACAGACCGCGAAGAACTGCAAGCAGACGATTCAAGAAGACATGGATGAGGACATGGTTAACCGCATTACGTGGATACAATGCGATATGGGCGATTGGAAGAGAGTGGTGGAGGTTGCGAATCAGATCAGCAAGGAGACGGATCGCCTGGACATCGTGATCAACAATGCTGCACGCGGGATCATGACATACGAGCTCACGGACTACGGTGTCGACAGGCACTTCGCCGTGAATCACGTCGGTCATGTCATCCTCACATCCCACCTTCTGCCACTTCTCAAGAAGACGGCGGAGCAAGGCAACAAAGTCCGCATCTCGAACCAAGCCTCCAACGCACACGAGATGACACCCAAGGACACCAAGTTTGCGTCTCTCGACGAGCTCAACCGCGATATCGGCCCCATGCCTCAATACGGCCGTGCCAAACTCACCTCTATCCTCTACTCCCGCTACCTCGCACGGCATCTGACGAAGGAGTACCCAAACATCCTCGCCAATGCCACGCACCCCGGCGTTGTGGAGACCAAGATGAGCAAGGACGACATCCACGAGCCGTATCCGATCATGGGCTACGCGATGTCGAAGGGTATGGCGCCGTTCAAGAAGGACCAGTTTCAAGGCTGTGTGCCATCGATGTATTGTGCGACCGCGACGGAGAAGAGTGGCGAGTACATCTGCCCGCCCGCGGACGTCGAGTCAGGGAGCGAGTTCTCGCAGGATGAGCAGCTTGGTGAGCAGTTGATGAAGTTGACGAGGGAGATTGTCAAGGAGAAGTTTGGAGCGGAGAGTGTGGATAAGGGATGTCCGTTGAAGGACTACTAGATGGTGTGCCATGTGTCCGAGGTCTCCAACGGTGCGCGGGCTGACAGCAGAGGCTTGGGGTGGAATGAGCGGATGCATTGCGGGTGCGGCATTATGTAGAATAAGTAGACTGTACTTTTTGATAGACTCTTTGACATCCCAATTGAATCAACTAGCACTCCCGACTACAGTCATCGATCATTTAACCAGCAATAACAATCCTTCTCATCGACCTGCTCGGGTTGTGAAAGAGGGCAAATACCTTCACCCACTTCACCTCCGCCACTGCTCTTGCCCCAGTGGGGATCGACTCCACTTCTCGATCGGCATTGAGTCAAGGCATTGGATTCTTCAGCAAATCATAAGCAAAAGTCATCTGATCGATCTTAGTACTGGAGTACCTACTTGTACTCGTTGTTAGTATATCTCTACAGGTAAAAGGCGTTCTGCCTTTCAATCTCTGGTCTAGCTCCCCTCGCCTTGCTGTAGTGTCATAAACTCGCATAAAATGGCTTCATCATCCAACAGCGCAACAACGTCTCTCCCAAACGGCCACCCGCCCCCAGGAGAAACCAATGTGATCGAAACAGACTACCTCATCACCGGCGCCGGACCCGCAGGCGCCTCCCTCGCCTGCTTCCTCGCCCAACACGGCCTCAAAGGCATCGCCGTCGTCAAAGCCTCCGGAACCTCGCACCAACCTCGCGCGCACATCACCAACCCAGCCGCGCTAGAATGTCTCCGCGACATCGGACTCGAGGAGGAAGCGCTCCGCAATGCCACCCACGGCGACTGCATGGAGCACACTCGCTGGTGCCGCTCTATGGCCGGCGAGGAGTGGGCTCGCGTGCACAGTTGGGGCAACCAACCGCATCGGAAAGGCGAGTACGAGGCTATGTCGCCTTGTAACCATGTAGACCTGCCGCAGACGCTGTTCGAGCCAATTCTGGTCAAGAACGCGATCGATCATGGGTGGAAGGTTAGGTTTGACTCGGAGTTTGTGAAGTTTGAGCGGGAGTCGCAGTTCGGACTGATTACGTCTACGATCAAGGATGGACTTTCGGGGCAGGAGTATAAGATTAGATCGAAGTATTTGTTTGGGTGCGATGGGGCGCAGAGTCCGGTTATGAAGCAACTTGATATTCCGTTGAAGAAGGAACCGGGGCAGGGGCTGGCGATTAACTTGTTGATTGAGGCGGATTTGACAAAGCATATCAAGTATCGGACGGGAAATCTGCATTGGGTGTTTACGCCTGAGATTGAGTACGAGCCTTGGGAGTGGGCGTGTTTGGTGCGGATGGTGAAGGCATGGCACGAGTGGATGTTCATCATAATCCCTCAACCTGGTTTCTCTGACCTCAGGATCCGACCATCGAATGAGCAGTATCTGAAGCGAGCAAGGGAGATCATTGGAGACGACAGCATCCCGATCAAGATCAAGGACGTGGCGAAGTGGTATATTAACGAGATTGTGGCGGAGAGGTACAGCGATGGCAATATCTTCTGCTTGGGTGATGCTGTACACCGACATCCGCCGTTCAATGGGCTGGGTTCGAACACTTGTGTACAGGATGCTTACAACTTAGCCTGGAAGGTCGCATACGTTGAACGTGGTCTTGCGGACGCGAAGTTGCTAGATTCCTTCAGCGCTGAACGACAACCTATCGGTGAGGGTGTCATTCGCAGAGCGAACCAAGGTCTGCGCGATCATGGCCCGGTGTACGAAGCTCTGGGTGTAATGTCAGAAGATCTTGAAGAGCGGAAACGACAGCATGGCGAGCTCTCGGCGCCTACAAAAGCCGGTCGGAAACGGCGAAAGGAGCTTCTCGAAGCAGTCCAATACACCGAGCACGAGTTCGGTGCCGTGGGCCAGGAGATGAACCAATGGTACAGCTCTGGCGCCATTTACACAGCCGACGAGAAGGCTGCTCGGCCTCCGAACCCTGATGACCCAGTTCTGGAGTATCAGGTTACGACGCACCCTGGCGCGCGATGTCCCCATACTTGGTTGAACAAGCGGATACCTGTAGAGAAGATCAGCACGATCGATCTAGCGGGGCACAAAGCGTTCTGTCTGTTGACTGGTCCGGGTGGCGAGAAGTGGAAGAAAGCTGCGTATGAGGCGTGTCGGTATCTGGGTGTTGAGATCAATGCGTACAGCATTGGTTGGAACCAGGATTGGGAGGATGTCTACGGCGATTGGGCAAGGAGGCGGGAGATCGAAGAGGATGGATGTGTACTGCTTCGGCCGGATCGGGTGGTGTGCTGGCGAAGTCATACGATGCGGGATGATTGTAATGCTGCGCTGCTGCAGGTGTTGAGGTCGATACTAGGACGTGCAAAGTAGCGGGATTGTATGAATTGTGTTGTATGTAGTACTGTATGCTCATACTGGCGGCGGACCTCGCATGAACTCATTGAAAGCATCGTTAAGGACGTCGAATCCAACGTCTTCGTCCAGTTCAAGCAGCACACTCCGTCGTCCTACCCTATCCGGCTCATCTTGCACGACTTCCATCTTTCCTTCTGGGCCCAGAACTTTCGCAACCGCATTCATGTCACTGCTCGCGTCCCAAGGATCCTGTCCGTTCACGAAAGCGATGACATCCTTGCCAAACTGCTCAGCAACGCTCTTTTGTTTTTCGTCAAGATATTCGTTGAAGTTTTGGTATAAGAAAGCAATGTCCAGGACGTGTGTGGCATGTCCTTTCCAAGGTCCATCCCAAGGGTTAGGCTCGTTGAAGCGGTAGGTGTACATCTTCATCTGTCTCGAGAGGTTTTGCGACACGATGATAGATGGAACGTAGAAGTTCATGTCGTTCGCTACTTGCAGAACTTTGAAGAGGCCGTCAACGTCGTTTAGCTCCGGGGTCAGACCGTACGCAGAGAGCAGTCGGTCTGCCAGCCCTGGATGCGATTCTAAGCTCATCTTGATAGTAGAGCAGAATGCTGATGCAATGCCTTTCTTGCGGTGCATTAAGCGGAGAGACTGAATGTTACCATCGAATTGACAGTCGCCGATCATGGCAGCTTCGCACCACTTCTGCCCTGGGATGTTAGTTCTTTCGTTTGCTATACTTTCGAAGTTGAATTGCGCAGGACATATGTCGTCGTCAATCGTAGGAGCATTGCGGGTGCCGGCTTTCACCATCTTTCCTACCAGTTCCTGGCCGTCCATCTGCAAGAGATGCTTGGTTGCGGAGTTCTCCTGGAGACCTAGAGCTCTGAGAGTATGTTGGAAATTCTCGTCTGCTTCTTTGACAGAGATCGGAGCCATGAGAAGCATTGTACCGCTCATGCTTATCATTCGTTTGAACAGCGGCTGCTTGGAGAACAGATGGTAGCATACTGAGACTCCTCCCGCGCTCTCACCCGCGAGTGTGATATTGAATGCATCGCCACCAAATCCAGCGAGGTGCTTATGCAGCCAAAGAAGCGCAGTCCTCTGGTCTCGAAGGCCGTTGTTCGCTTTGTAGCCTACTGCTTGCATAGCAGAAGAGGTGAGGAACCCTGGCGCTCCGAGTCGGTAACTATACGACATCAGTGTTGGTCATGGCTCTTTAATGGGAGCAACAGACATACTTCATGCTGACTGCGATACAAGGCATCCCACTCTCCTTGCTCAACCGCACGAATTTCGTCATGTCGTATTGCGGATAATTTCCCGAGCCGACCATGAATCCACCACCGTGGATGAACGCGAACACCGGCAGTCCGGCATTCTCATCGATGCCTCCATCTGAGGAAACCGGGATCGTGATGTTGAGGCACAGCCCTTCTGTATCTGATTGTGAGAAGGTGCTGCGGTCATACTCGAGCGTGTGTTGAATGAGACCAAACTCCGGATCTGCATTTGGAGCTATCGAGAGGACTTGGGGTCTATTCGAACTGATTTAGCAAGAGTATTGTGCTTGTCGATACAGAGACTCACCCTAGCTTGGTACCATCAATCGTCTCATTCAGGCTGTACTCCCTCATCACAGGTTGTGAGAAGCGATCTTTGAGTGTGGCATATTGCAGGCCCAAGAGCTGGACTACGCCTTCTTTGGCTGTGCTGGCTGTAACATTGCCGATGATGGGATGAGATATCGTTATTTGTTTGGCCATCGCGAACGAAGGCGGTCTTTGTTTGCAGTAGATCAAGCGACACGTCTTCAGTTGAAAAGATAAAATATAGGCATGAGAATGAAAGTGAACAGAACTACTTGCTCTACCTCACAGAGCTGCGCTCACGTCAACTGCCGATGGAATCTCCATTCGTGGTCCGCTTTCTCGAATCGAGCTCGACTCGTGCTTGACCGATGCCTTCTATAGTGGTCTCTGATCTTGTAGTGCCGCGTTCGTGCTGGGAATCCAGCGCAAGAAGTGTATGAGATGAACTGAGCCCAGACAATAGAACGCTGAAGAGGTGAGGTCGGGTCTTGGAGCTGATGCATGAGGCAAGCGCGCCCTTCAGAAGAGCCACTAACCTCTAGAAGGACCGGACGGCTGGCGCACGGGCCTATCTGATGCACGCGTTTCACGCGTAACTCTCACTTTATAGACACTAACTTTAAAAATTCATAACTCTATCAATATAGACCTAATCGAGGCCGCGTTAAAGGAGCTAAGGCTTAATACTACCTAGACGATATCCTTAGTTACTTAGACCTATAGTATAAGTAGGTCCGCCTTATTACGCCGGTTTAATAGCGTAAGCTAGCCTAAAGCTATATAACACTAAAACTAGTAACTTCTCATACTATACTAAGAGACTACCCTTATATTATATATTAATAGGCTTACGACGAGGGCGCTACCTCTAACCGTCGCTATAGTAAACAATATAGCCTAGTAACTCTCTAGTTAAGAGCCTAGAAGTAATTAGGCTCGTCGCTTCGTCCTCCGCTATAAGGACAAACTTAGAAGTAGATATCTACGTATTATAGATAGATAATAGCTTAAGGCCGACTCTAGGTCGTCTTATAAGTACTACTTTAAGCTACTAGAGTTAAAAATCGAGTAGTATAGTATTACTACGGCTACTAGTAATATCTATAATATAGACGAAAAGGGCTTCCTTATAGGTACTAGTATCCGTACCGTCCGAATCTTTAATAAGATAACTATTAAGATAGGTAAGGTTATTAGAGCCTATACTAATAGTAATAGAGAGTAGGTTATAATTATTACTACTATCTATACGGACGGCTCTACGCTCCCTCTAACTATTATCTTTACTAGATAATTACTTTAAGACGCTTAGTTATAGGACTTAGATATAGAGCGTAACGAGGTATTCTTTACTACGTTACCTAATAGCTAAATAAATAACGACCTCGTACTTAAATAGATTAAGAAGGTCTTTAATTAGAAGACTAAGAAGAAGGCTCGTTAAGGCCGTAACTAGAGGCTATTAATACTAGACGGATACGGAAGTTATATAACTATAGCCTTCCTTAAGTAGTATAACAAGTATAAGATCCTCGTAGTAGTCTATCTACCTTACTCTACTTACTAGTTATAACCTCTTAACGTCGGTTTATTCGTACTACTCGTAACGCGTTACAACTAGTTACTTACTCGATATATCTACGACTCTAACAGTTATAGCTACGTTAAGAAGCGTAACTTCTTCCGTATATTCTAGTTAGCGTAGTATAAAGCCTTTACGAGCTCTAACGTCCTCTCGTTATTTAAGAAGACTAGTATATACCCCCTTAATCCCTCGATTATATTAGATAATATAGTCCCTTTAGTATACTCGTTAAGACTAACTACTACTTTATTAGATAGTCTAGCCGCGATTATTTAACGTAAGAAGGTTTACTTCGTCGCTAACGTTAAGTAACGATATACTATATAATAAGATACTACTTAGAAGCTCGATAAGATCGTTAATAAGCTCTATATAGTTAAGAGTAAGAATAGCGTCCTCTAGTATAAACTTAATAGCTATAAACGACTCGGAGCGTTATTTAAAGTATAGAAGAAGAAGATATAGATAAAGATAACTATCGAACAATTACGGTTAGATAACGGCTCTATAGCCTTACTTATAAGTCTAAATACTATTAAGACACTAAGAATAATAGAGGATAAGAAACAAGCCGCTAAGGAAGCTAAATAGGCCGTAAAGTAGCTCGTACGTAACGAGAGGGTAGTATAGTTACTTAGTAAGGTAGTAGATAAGGAGAAAAGACGTATTAAGCGTAAGGAATAGGCTTAGAGTAAGTAGGTTAGTAAGGCTATAGACACACTATAAAGACGTACTAAGAGGACGTAGATAGAGCGACTAGATAGCTCGATATAGAGCTCTAGTAGTTAGCTAAGAAGCTACGTAAGCCTTATAAGTAATATTTACCTAGTCTCGTAGTCACCTTATCGATAGATCTAGCTAAATTAGCTATACTAGTTAATACTAGCTCTAGTAAGCTAGGTAGGCCTCTAAGGCTAAGTAGACGCCTACTAGACTAACGTTATATAGACTATATATTTACTAAAGTTACCGCTATTATATACGCTTTGATTCACTTAATTCGGACACGTATGTAGCGAGTTATTCGCTATTATATTCACTTAGTAGACTAGACGGAGCGCGTGCGTCACGTATATCCGTGCGCCAGCCGTCCGATCCTTCTATAGACGACCGTACACGTAGTATAACAGGTCACGACTCTCTCACTTCATCACATCACGTCAAATTCACCTCAATCTTTGTTTTATGCATTGAGGACAGCAAGGAAGTTTTGGTTAATGTCTCAGATATGTCTACTGAGCCAAAGGTAGGGTTCAACACACGATGGTAAGGCTGCTCTTCCCTCATTGCTAGAGCATCAACTTGAAGAGTACATGAGGTACCACCGATCGATTCAACCTTTCAACTATGTTGCCGTCATCCATCTTCATGTATCCTGTTGACATCTCTCTCATCGCCGTCTTGGAGGCCAGGTTGCGAGCCCATGAAACCTCAAAGCCACCTTCCGGCATTGTCCGACATGAATTGACTCGCCAGCTTACTCTCCGCGCTCTCACCACCACCTCCGCCCAAGTCCGCGCCGCCGAATACATTCCTGATCTCCTCCCCCTCCCCGCCACCGATATCACCAGCCAGGCCCTCCGCCTCACGAAGAAGAAATCTTACCAGCTCGTCCAGGTCGCCTGCCAACCACAGCCGCGACATCTCTCCGTGTGTCTGCTCCAGCCGGTTGTTCCCGCTTGCAACAACAACCGCACGCATACCTCTGTCGAGCAGCGCCCGGAACGCGTAAGCCGACTGCTGCAGTAGCGGCATCGTTCCGCCTGGTCTGGGCAGTTCCAGCATCCGACGCTCCATTTCGGAGACCACAGTGTGGTTTTGAGTAATGGCGAAGATTGAGGTCTCGAGCTGGGCTCTGGTGAGTGGTGGGCTATACCCATGTTAGCAACAGTCGTGGACCACGTGCGGCGCTCTCGCTTACCTGGCTGTGTTGCCTGCTGGCGTTGGGTGCCCTGGTTGTGCCATGCTGAGGTAATTGCGGTGGAGAACAACGTGTGATGGTATGTGAAGAGTGCTGGTGAAGATTCCGTCTGCTAGAGATGTATATATGTGCGACGCAATGCTTGCTTTGTGCAGCAAGCATGTGACAAAGTCTTCCAAAGAACGGAAATACCGAACGAGCATCTGCAACTGCTAAGAATTTCCAACAGCACTTTGTAAGGCTCGCGAAAGATCGAGACCGTAGCAAACAACTCATCCCTAGGAAGATTTTCGCCTTGTACTTACGATCGTCCTTTCATGTGAGCTTTGGAAACAGTTCGCTCGCTTCACGAGCAACGGCGAGGCCACTACAGCGATTGTAAACGCCTTGATCGCATAGTCAGCACAGTTGGCACGCTTGGAGGTCACGTCAGATATCAGAGCCAGGACCCAGCTTGGTGCCAACCACAGCACGAGATTCCACGAAACCCAGACCAGGAATAATAAGGAAAGCCGCGGATTCCATGTCGAGATAGCTTGCCAATAGTATACAATGTATGTACAGTAGGTGCTCGCAGAAGACGGCAGCTCAGTCCGACTTCAGCTGCCGGAGAAGAATCGCTCATCCTCGCCGCTCGAAGTGCGCGATGGTCTGGCTGAGCCGTTTTGCCCTCAGCTGCAAGAGGTCGGCGCGTTCCAGGCTCTGCCTCCCCGCCACAGCCATGCCGGCATGCCCGCCACTATTCAGGGTTCTCCTTCGCTACCTTTGTCAGGTACTTTTCTAAGTCGAATTTTGGATCGTCCGGGTTCGTTATCACTGCATCGCACATAAACATTAGCACCTTTGAAGCACGCATCTCCCTCTCCCTCTCGCGCCATGCCATATATTCGTTGTGGCTCTGTGTACATCGCCAGTACGGTGGTATGAACGGTCTTACCTCCATCGCCCTGCTGCGGGTTCTTCTTATCCGAGAATGCCTTCTTCGCGTCTTCTATTAACTTTGTCTGTCGGTCCCATTCATGCTGTGTGGCGGCTTTGCGGTCGGAGGTCCGGATGGCGGATTGGTGTGAGAAGCCGTAGAAGATGCCGAATGCTAGTGCGCCCCATCGGAGGACCTGGGGAGGGTATAGTCAGTATACAGATCTCGTACAAAGATCTGGCGCATGCCAATGGCTGCTCGCAGGTGTTGTTCCGATGGTAGCGGTGACTTACGTTCACCCCCGTGCCGGTGGCGGCCATTGCTCAGTCGCTCCTTGTGCCGTCGAGATTAGGGGGAGGTAGGGGAGCCAGAAGGAAGTGGTGAGCGGTAGGAGTCTCGTATAGGTCCGGTTGATCAAAGATTGGAGCTCCTTCAATCGACGTGGTTGGGAGCTCTTGTGTTTTTGGTCGGCGGAACCTTCCGATCGGCCGATTCTGCACGTGACCTCGCGTGTATCTCGAACTTCACACAGCTACACGACCTGATAACATGACAGAGCAGTCGTCGCCGTCCTCGAGATGTCAGTACAAGCCCTGAAGGATGAGCTGCTTGCAAAGAAGGCTCGACTTGCTGAGCTCAAGCGCCAGAATGAGCTCAAGAGGTAAGCACCGGCAGAAGGGTGGGTAGCAGGGCTCTCCGAGACGCGATCGCAGTCTATGTAGTGCCCTGTGGCCTTTTCAACCTCGTCCCTACGTCGGAGACACTTACTGACGTCTCGCAGAAAGGAGGTCAGCAGTCGACAGAGCCTTGGAGACCCAGCGCAGCTTGCCCAGGCATCACCTTTACGCGGCAGGAGCACGAATCTCGGCGGCGATGATCTCGATGATTTGGTCGCTCGGCTAGTAGACCGACCCAGCTCAAATGCGCCTGGCACACCAAAATCGCGGCAGAGAGGCAGCGGTGCGGACGAGACACAGCAACAGGAGACAGGGCCTGCTACCCCACAGAGCTCGAGGACATATCAGGATGCTAGCACCGACACCCAGACACTCAGTTTCACCGATTTGACGACAGTCTACGAGATTGCGATTGAATCGAAGCCCGAATATATCAGCTACAGCAAGGGCGTGCAGACAAGTGAGGCACGGCGCTCTACTTCATCTAGCGATGCTGAGGAGCAGGATGGCACTGCGCCTGACGGAACAGCAAGGCGGAGAAGACGAACTCTCAGCCAGCGGCAGACGGCCTTAGATGAGGAGCAGATCCGGCAGCGCTTACGCGCAGAGGTGGAAGAAGAGCTACGGGCTGTACAGCGACACGAGCAAGCACCTGATGGTGCTCAGCGGTTTCCTGCGCGCGCTCTTGCCCCCGATGAGCTGAACGCTGTCACCAACAGCAACGATTTTCTGGACTTCGTGGAAAGAAGCAGCAAGGTCATCGAGCGTGCTTTGGACGAAGAGTACGACTTATTAGCCGACTACGCTTTACAGTCACGCGGCATGGACGATGATGCGGATGACTATGCCGGACATCGAAGAGGCAGGAGGATCAAAGAAGTTGCATCGTTCGATCTAGCAGACAGCATGGGGCGGAAGCGCATGCTCTCTGCGATCGACTTTAGTCCGAAGTTTCCCGAGCTACTCTGCACGACCTACACGAAGTCGCAACAGTCGCCACACTCACCTCCCGGCTTGCTCAACGTCTGGAACATGCACCTCAAGGGTCGGCCGGAGTACAGTCTCCACGCCACTTCCGATCTGCTATCTTGCCTCTTCCACCCCTACCACCCTTCACTCATCCTCGGCGGGACGTACTCCGGCCAACTCTGTCTTTGGGATACCAGAACTCGCCACCAGCGCACAGGAGAACCAGTGCAGAAAACACCGCTGACTGGCGGCCGCACTGGCCACGCACACCCTATCTACTCCCTCGCCGTGGTCGGTACCCAAAACGCCAGCTCTGTCATCTCAGTCTCAACCGATGGTGTGGTCTGTGCTTGGTCCCCGGACATGCTGACACAGCCGCAAGAATACCTCGAGCTCAAATCTCCCAATCCCAGTGCCTACAAAACC
>JAABUW010008266.1_pt1 | contig 12215 bp, 11 predicted proteins | sample 5560081 | NCBI WGS metagenome assembly JAABUW01 (sample SAMN10711882, study PRJNA513363) | rock metagenome | isolation source: Antarctica rocks | place: Antarctica: Victoria Land, Knobhead sud | reverse complement strand
AGAGAGAAAGACAGGTCTCATAGTCTTCCTACAGTACTCACATGACAGAACGCTCTTGAGCTTGTGCACAAAGCTCAACAACCACAAGAAAGCTGAAAATGTTGTCATAGCTTGCCAAAGTGCTGGAATGTCACAAGCTCATCAATGCACCTGCGGGCATTGATGAGGGGTTGTGAGCCTACCCCATATGCTGAGCAGCTCACTGCCAGCACCCCCCCCCAGCAATATGACTCCACTGTCTCTGCAGTAAGCACAACCTCTTCATCTTCTTGAGCTGAACATGAGATGACTGGGTTTAGAAAGCAGATACCTAAACAAGTGAAGCACCTTTGTCTTGACCACAGGGCTTCCTGTAACCTCTTGGAGAATGCTTTGCAGAGGCTTTGCAAGGGAGTTGCGGTCCTGCTTCTTGTCAGCAGAATAGAGGTCGCGGAACAGCAGTCTGTACTGCCACCTGCAAATGGACAATCTAGGATAGCAGGAGTGTGCATGTCAGCCACTTTCCCTGGCTCACATGCAAAAACTTTTGCAGCAATTCTGCCTGCATAGATTACCATGTGGTGTCCTGAGACTCTATCTTCTGCAGGATGTCCAAGCCTGTGAGGTTGAGGGTGAACACCAGCAAATCAGCCAGAGCCCCAGCTGCATCCAGATGTGGCTCTTTGTGTCTCACAAAGCCACTGTACCTCAGCCAGCCAAAGCTGTTGACTTTCCCGGTGCGGAAGTGAGCTGCAAGAAACAACAGGTATGCTTGTTAGACGTTTGTACAAATCTGCTCAGTACATGCAAACCTTGCAGCAACTTTGCACTGAGACCGTGACTTGCTGTGCTTTGATAAGCCTGATGTGCAGCAGTATGTGTGTGCGTGGTTCGTATTCCACCAGGTGATGGGCTGCATTGGCGCAGGCGTGCTTCTCACCAGTGGCGTTAGTGCGAGCAGACTTGGTTTTGCATCCATAAGGTCATCGCCTGTCACCAGATAAATGGAATGTACCAACATAACGTGATGAGTTGACTTCTAGCACGGCCATCAGCAGTACATGTACACATATACACACATCTAAACCCCATTGCAATGCCCAACAGGACCATGCTTGCCACTTTGAAGCCGCTCCAATGATCACTATGCGTTATGCAGGCGTCCAGAATTCGCTCAACCTCATCTTGGTCTAGACTAGTTGCTTGAAAGCCATCTCTCAAGGGATCACTGTCGGGACCTGTGCAGAGAAGATGGTGAGCTATTTGGGGCAGAGCAGGATTGCAAAAGGCAGCGCTGCATACCTATTCTGGCTTCTGTTGTAGCTGCAAGGGCTTTACTGCTAGCTGATCTGATGAGCGTCTCTTTGCTGAATTGTTCACCATATGGTGGAGGAACGCCTCTTTGCAACTCCCTGAAAGTTTGATACATGCTGATCAGTAGTGATGGTCACCTAGCCATGTGCTGTTTGTAATAAGTGTCACCTGATCTTGGACAAAGCTTTGCGTGCCACTCTGATTGTGCCAAAGGGATCTTTTGACTTCTTGGCAACCATGTCACTGAGCAAGTCCTCCAGGAAGATGACACACTTTATGATTGGGTGAATGACTGTGTCAAACCCCTTTCTGTCATACCAAGCCTGCAGTTGTCATACTGTTTGCAACTTCAGTCCTTGCTCTGATTCACGAGCAGCAGCTGCAGGAATTCTATTAATTCGTACCAACCACTTCCACAGTGCTGTGCAAAAGGAGTCTCTTGTATTCTTCTCAAGCTTCTCCCACAGTTCATGATACTTGCGTGCCCAGATGTCTTGCGCAGTCATTCTGTGGGCAAACCTGATCTGTTTCATCTGTATTTACATTGACAGAAGGCCCCATCTGTTTCAGCATGCAAGCAGCTTACAAGTCAGTGTCTTGCTGTAATGGCAATGCATCGCTCCCTGTGTAGGCCACATGCATGAGAGCCATGATGTCATCTCTTGACTTAGCTCTGCTGCGGCTGGTCATGTCGCCTCTGTGAACCTGTACTGCTGACTATGTGATTCTAGATGCGCCCGCAACATTACAAGTGACACGCGGGAAGTTCATAAAGTTCATGGCCATTGCCACCAGGCCAGGGATGCTCAGGCCCAAACCTTGTATTCCGTGATTCGCGTGCTCCGTGATTCGGCGGACTGCTCTCTCCGCGCGGTGGGAGGAGCCAATGAGTAATCGCCAAATGCGGCTGGCTGTACATTCCGCGAAATTTGGAAAGCGGCTGACGGGAGATTTATGGGGGAATTTCTCTACAGCCGCTTTGACCAGATTCAATCAATCAATCAATTTACATTTTGTGTCTTTAGGACTCAACAGGGGAGTCAACAGACAGTAACAGGATAAATGCTGAGTTTGAATGAAACAAGTCATTCAATGCTGTTTTGGGCCCCGAAAAAAGGCCCAAGTCTTGTAAACAAAAACAAAGAAACTACACATGTACCAAAGAAAACCTAGCATGCTGTACAGTATATCTAACAAGTTGCAAAGAGTTTCTGTTTGTCTCCCTCAATTTCTTGTCTTTAGGACTCAACAGGGGAGTCAACAGACAACAACTGGGAAAACTCTGATAACGTCAAATTGAATGATACAAGTCATTCAATGCTGTTCTAGAAGAAACATGACTGGGCCCCAAAAAAGTCCAATCTGTCATGTCTGGTATGGTCCATGGCATGTATGTGTACAATACATAGGTAAAAATCTATACACCTGCATATATAACACCTGTTCAATTGGTCAATTTCTGGCATATGACCACATCAGTAAAACTCATGTAAAATCAGACTCAGCTAAATAGTCAGCTCAAATTTCACGTGGAGTAGCTTAGTGTTTCACCGTCTCTCCCACTCCACATCGACATCCTCATTGAAAATCAAGCTGGATTTCTACAAAATATACTTCAATGAGAGAAAGGGCTGAGTTTGAGGTCCATCTGAATGCGTCATCTAGTCTGGTCAGGATCCAACAGATCCACTTCTGAAATGTTGAAATGACAAGTTTGCCCCAAAGCAACTGTGGCATTCAACCAAACAGACGTCGACAAGGACGCCCTTTGCTCTATACATCACATTCATCCTGTACGCTCCCTATGCTTGGTACTTATTCTTGCTTTGCTGACCGCCCCATGACACCTTTTCAGGGGTGGACTATTGCTGTGCAAGAAACTTCCATCAAGAGCTCAATGATTGCTGGCAACTCTGTAAGGTCTATTCTGGTTCCCATGAGGTGTGCCCAGGCCCGTAGCCAAGCTGTTGTGGAAGGAACTCACACTTGCTACCTTGTCTGCGCATCTTGCAATCTCTGTGATCTAAGAGACATGTCAGTTCAGTCAGAAGTCATTGAACACTGCAATTTGCGAGTCAAGGCGTAGTAGAGCACTGTCCAAGTGGATCAAAGTCTGTTGAAACTTCTGCAGTTGTGCGCCATGTGTGCGCTGCACGGCTTGAGCCATACCCTTGTTCACAAGGTCCAATATCTGCATGCAGCAAAAGGCAACACTAAAAACTACAATTGTTGTCCCCAATTCTGATCTCACTGGTCCAGGATTAGCCTCGCATGCCCATGTATGTAGATGCATCCGGAGTTGTGGGGCCATGCTATATTGCATAGACAGCTGACAAACACAGTGCCACAAACACGTAAGCAACAATGCACCTCTGTGTGGACATCAGAAGTGCAAACTGCAGCTGATGCGATGATGTGGCATTTCAGTGAGGAGGGGCGTAAGAGGCTCACATCCTTCTGGCGTTGGTACTCAAAGTCTAGGCGCAGGCACACATTCAGCGCAGCCTTGTACAGCTCAGATGCCAGCTTGTCAGCCGCAGCGTCAATCTCAACTCGCCAGGTGTAGAGGGTACGGGAAGGGGCATGGTCTGTGGTTCGAGGGACGTCTTGCAGGCTGACAAAGCCCGCCCTGTACAAGCGGTACACCAGCTCTTTGGCATCCTACACAACATGCTCAAGATCAACATGCATTCCATCAGTCTCCTTGCTGCTAATGATGACAGACCAGAGTGCAGCAAGGTCAGATAGTTGGAGATGGCATGGCTGCAGAAAGCTACATGCAGTAGCCCGAGTGATGCTGATGCAGGCGTGCTGTTGTGGCCATGAAAGCATCCCTGCATGTTGGGATGCACAAGTGACGGCAGACTTGCAGTGATCCTTCCTTTATCAGTCATATCGCCAGACTTCCAACAGAGATGGTCAGGCGCATTACGCATGAAGGCAGTGTGCACATAAATTGCAGTCCTTGGCAGAAATTTCTGCTGCAATTTTCCAACAGCATGCAGCTGGCAATCGGACAGGTCCAGCAGTCAGACCCCCCATGTAGGCAGCCCATTTGCAGGCACTCACTGCAAGACAACAAGGGCGAGAGTGTATGAGGAGAATGACCTTGGGTGGCAGCATGGCTTGCTCAGCGATCTGCTTCTGCTCCAGCTGGCGATGCAAGTACAGCAGGCGGAAGAGGCGCAAGCCATGCACACCAAAGCGCTGCCGTATCACTGCATCTGTCTCCTGCTCAACCACCAGGCCAACCTTGCTTGCTAAGCGTCATGCAAGCCTGCTACTTCTACACTCCAAGTGCCAGATGCAGATCCTGTTGGTGCTAGCATGCAGATTGTGCAAGACTGCATATGTGTGTTGACACTACTCCTGCCAATACAACCTCCCTCCTGCGTGTCAGGTAAGCCCTGGCTTCACCACAGATGCCACCGGAGGCAACAGCCCGTCTGGGACAGTTGCCATTGTAATGCAGTGTGCTGTGTAGGGTGGTTGAAGTTGCAGCAGAGTCTGACCAGCAAGCGTTTGTGGCGGATGATGGCGGCCATGTTGACACAGTAAGTGGAGCCACCCGGGCCCTCTCCTGTGTAGCTCACCGGCTGGAGCGCATCATCTGACAACTCCCTGCATGCACCACGCATCAGCCACTCAACTGGAACTGTGTAGTGTACCCAGGTGCCAGCAGCATCTGACAATGCTGCCCGCCCAGTATGAATGCATGAAACTTATGCCCAATCTAGATCGGAAAGAATGTACACTGTACTTGTATTGTTACACAAGTCAGCAAACCCAGAAGGCTTCGGCACCAACACCAAAACACAATGCCTGCTGCAAGACTGTGATTGACTGCTCAAACAGGCGAGTGATGGCTGTAAAGATATGCGCTGAATCTCGTTCAGTGCAGGGATGGCTTAGCAGAGAGAGTGCAAAGCAAAAGGGCAGATTAAGGAGCACCTGAGAACATCTGGTACAGAGTCAGGAGGGTGATAATCTGGATCAATGGCTTCCAGCTCTCGTACGAAGGAGATGACCTCGTCCTGGCTCACTGACTTGGATTGCGGCGCCTGCATCAACACATACACACAGCTCAGCCCAACACAGCCTATTTGTGCACTGGGTGTATGCATTTAGGTCAAAACCTGGGCGTGCATATGCACATTCAATATTCTGCCTTGAGTGCAACCTTGTAGAGGCCATTCTCTGCCTTTTGAACAGGAATGTCCACTGCAGGTCCTCCCTCATGAAGCAAAGCATGGGGATTGTATTCAATCATGCCATGAAGCAGTCTGTGACCACAGCTCTCTTTTTTGACCACCATTACTTGCGTATAGCATAGGTAGTCACACAGCTGACCAGAAGGGAATGCTGGACTGTCAACACTTGATGTTCACTTCAAGGGCAACAACATACATCCTGGTGACTTGCCTTAGATTCAGTCTCATATGACTGTGTGGCATGTAGCATGGCCCTGAGTATGGCAGCTGCATCTGGCCCATTCTTCTGTTGTACCATGTCAATGCAAGCTGCATGCCTGCATGCCATCACTTCAAAGTCAGATGGTCTCACCAGCTTTAATCTTGCATTGCTGATGTCATATGACAACAAAACAATGTGGCAGTTGACAGCAGGTTACTGTCAAGGCAGGCATACAAGGATGAGGGTGAGGTAGGGTCAAATTGTGTTGCTAGCATTGTAGCATACAAAGAAGCTGCCGGGTGCAAGGAACTGCTGCTGCTGCTGCTGCTGCTGCTGCTGGACACAGCTATGAGCAAAAACGCCAGCCAATTGAGACAATTGCACCTCTTGGGACAGGCCGCCGCACAACAACTTGTACAAAAGATTTTGAGCAGGATGCACAAATGCAACTCCGTTCACGTGAGGCAGGTGTGTGAGAAGCGGGAACCTGAGGCGTTTGTTGAACTCGTCTCTGTTAACACGCCACAGCACAACTTTCTCCGTGTCATCTTCTTCCTTGACTGGGCCAGTGGCAGTGGACCCTCCCATGCGGCGCTTCTTCTTGGGGGGCTCAGGGCCGGCCCCATCCTCCCTGGCTGCTTGCATCAGGCTGCTAGGCAACTTGAAGCGCTCCTTCTCATACTCAGCCTGCACCATAACACTGCTCACCACATAAGCTCAATCACAAGACACAATGTGACCGCGCGCACTATATCACTAATATGTGCATAACATCACAGTCACATGCATTGTGCAAATTATTGATGCACAGCATGACAGCTTGGAAGGCTCAGCGTGTTGATGGTCCTGGCACATGATGACTTCATGCTTGTATGGGCGCCTCGGTGGTAGCCTTCAAACTGCCAATGCACCAATATGCTTTGCATGGATGCCGCAAGCAGACAAGAGATCATCAGCAGCTTCAGCTGGGGTATTCATACTTCACATAATGTGATACAGCTTAATCACTCTCCAGAACATCATCACATTCAGTCAGAAGGGATGTGCATCCCAAAATGCTTAGTATCATATACAAGACTTGCTTCTTGACTTCTTGGCAGACTAAAATGCAGATTCAGGCCAGATAGATTGCAGCCCATACAGACACTGGTGTTGTGTTCACGAGCAAGCTGCAGGACTGATGTCGAGGCTGCAGAGTGAAGGGGAGGGCCCACCCTAGCAAGGGCCTTGGCTTGCTGGGCTTGATGGCGCGCCTCCTCTGCTGTGCCGGGCTTGGGAGCAGACTTGCGGTTCCCCTTGCGGTGCTGAAAGGGTACAGGAGGGGGCTCATGGCACCCTGGGGCCCGCTCTATGTACCTTTTCTGCACATCACACTCAGCAATGCATGTCTTGCCAACTGCAAAAGACTCCTTTGAGCACCCTGACTTCAGAAGATCACACTGACCTAAACATGACTGGCTGATGCTGAATACTGAACCATCACCTGCTTGTGTCAGCAGAAGACATGAACTGCAACAAGCCAGTGTAGCTGATAAAGCTGCAAGCATTGAGTCACATATTTTCTGACAGATGAGCGCCTTGCACATGAATGCCTTGCAGATGAGTGCCTGTCCGACCCACTCCGTCTCAGGCAAATCTTCAGTCTCCAAAGATCACATGTAACCAGAAACAAAGAGCCATATAACATAGCAGCGGCACATGGTGCAGCACAGCGGTGCAGCGGTACAAACCTGCACAAGGCCAAGAAAGTGTCGCTGCAGCAGCTCTCGTGCTTCATCCACAGACTGCTCTAGATTCTGAGCTGCTGCTGCTATGACTTGGTCCAAGTTCAGCCGGCCCTGCTCAAGAAGCATCTTCATCAAAGCCTCGTTCACCTCACCAGCTGAGAGGCCCTGATCTGCCTCCTCACCAGCAACAGCAGGGCCTGAAGACTCATCTCGGATGTGCACCAGCAAGCTTGGCTTTCTACACACAATTCACTGCATGTTTGGTCACGTGATCCGATGACAAATGGTTTTGATATTTGTGTCTGCAAGCGACTTTTGGTAAGAGGGTGTCATGCCTGAGATTCTGAAGGATTGCCGGCAAGTCTGCCTCATACAAAGTCTGTGATATGGGTGGGCGACGCGGGTTTGCCTCCTCAGTTTCAAGATAGCCATTGACAAAGTTGTGCTGGATCAAAACAAGCAGAGCACTGTGAAGCTGTGAGGGCTTGAAGCCTGCAGTTCGTCACAACAACAGTGATAGCTTGTTCAGTGCTGTGACCTTGATCTGCAGAAAATCATAACGTTCGTCCAACGACATACATACCTGTGCTGCGTACCAAGTCGAACGCGCTCAGCATTCCTCTGTCGAGCAAGCAGCAGCATGTAGTCTGCAAGAAACGGGAATCGTTCAAGCAGAGAGCAGCAGGCGGTCGACATGGGATTGATCAACCCAGCGATTACCTCACAGATGTCTCCAAATTGTGCTTTGACCAGGTGGCACGCTAGTTTGCAAGCAAACGGGTCTTTGTTGATGCCGTTCATGCTCGTAACACCGACCGGACTGTACCGCTGGGGAGATCGTCGAGGCACGGCCGTGAGTCTGAACTGATCGACTGAAGGCAAATACTTGGGACTCTCACACTACTATCCAAGCTGATGTCGTAGCCATTGCTCGAGACTGCTGAGCGGCGCTTGCGGTTGTTCGGCCGCGTGCGTTTCAAGCGATGCCATTCGCATTCGTCTTCTTCGTGAGACGTAACGCCAATTGGCAAGAAACTAGGTCTTGGGCCACTCGCAAAGTTCCCGAACGTTGCACGTGCATGCGTTCTAGCCTACAGTATCTGTTTTAGCTAGCCTTGGGCGCGCCACCACATCTCACCCAGCACGACCTTCGGCGCCGCAACTGTGTTAGGGTTCTCGATCCCTGCTTGCAGCTTGTTGCGTGGTGTGGTGGTAGCCTTAATTTCTTTCCGTACATTGGCATGCTTATTTTGTCTCATGTCGCCGATGATCATCACCGCCAACTAGTCAGCTTTCGAAACACGTCTTGCTGTCTCCTTTGACACTGTAAAGTTGCAGTTTTTGCTGAGAGCATACTCACAATCAGGTCTCACCTTCACATTCGTGAAAGCGGTGCTGAGACATTTGGAAGTTTCCCAGATGGCTTGGGACCAAATCCAGATGATTGATACCGCTCAAATGGTAAGGTTTTAGGGTTTATCCGGTCAATTTATACTCTGGTCTACAGCAGAAATTTTGCAAGTGAAATGAGGTTGCAACAAACAACAGTTGAAGTTGCAGTGTCTTCCCACTTACTCTTTACATGTTGGCTGTGTGCAGGTTGCAGATCATGACATCTCAGCTTTGGAGGCTGTGATTGATGTCTTGCTGTCCTGTGACATTGCAAATGAGGACCCATACAGCCTTTGCATGCACAACTACCTTCAGATCTTGCAGCCGTTGCAGCTTGCTTTGGAATACACATGGGATCTGTACAGTAGACACACAGCAATGCGTGAGCCTACAGCTAGATGCCTCACAGCGGCAAGCGCTTTCAAGGGTGCTCTGCAGCGATATGCAAAGGCAGCCCAAGCTGAAATAGAACATGTGGCAGTGACGCAGATCAGCCATGCAGGCAGTTCACAGTCTGGACAGCTGCGAGCACAACTGCGACCTCTCAAGAAGCTGCATGATGCCATGCGAGCAACCTTGAAGGTACTGCACAGTAGTGAATTGATCAGTCTTGCAATGCATCAGCACCAGCACATCTCAGCTGCCACTAGATACAAGTGTTGCTGGCGGTAGTGCAGCTCATTGCAAAGCTGCGGCAACGCAGTTGTGACTTGATGCAGGCAGAAGAAACCTCCAACCAGCACAGGCATTTTGTCTTCAGGTCACGCAGAGTAACAATTGATTGGGCTGCTCTGCACAATCTCAGTATTTCAGCTCTGGTATGCTCCTTTGATTGCCATGTTGGTCCAAAGCATATGATTGCACATTGCTGCGTTTGGCAATGCATCCCGCCAATGATGTGTTTTCTCAGATGAGCAGCTTCAAGAGCATGCTAGCTAGAAAATTCTATACAAAATTGCATCATCTTGTTTATATAATTGTGCGTCAAGTTGTAGGTCTTACGATGATCTGCCGCATGCCCCTTGACATATAGGAAGCATACATATTTGTCGCAAAGCAATGAAACACTACATGGGCTGTGAATGCAGGACAATGATGACAGCCTGGACGCATTGTGCAGTGTGCTTCCTATGCTTGCTTACGGAGACATCAGTCAGGAGGCTTGGCAAGATCTGCAAGCGGGTGACTGCATCCACTTCATACAGCTGGCACAGCGTGCAGTCAGATACATGCTGTCTGAGGCTGATGCTGCTCATTTGAGCCTGGTGAGACGCAGTGCAAAACAACAAAATGGCAGTGCATTAGACCCATTGCTTCACTGCTAGAGTACGTTTGCAACCTGAGAGTGTCATCTGCATCTCACGTGTCAGCTGTCTGCTTTTGTATCCTCCACAGGACAGATATCACAATGCAAATTGATACGTACTGATGATTGATGGTCCTGCTGCTGTGTAAGTGCATGCTGCTTGTGGCCTTCTGATGTTTTTGCCCATCAGCCAAACAGCATCAAACAGTGATTTCTGTCAGATCATAGCACTGACAGACTAGAGCAGAGCCTGCCTAAACGCTGTGATGTCTTCCTGCAGCATGAGGCACGTCAGCAGCTACACAGACAAGAAAGCAGTGCAAAGCAGCTGTACCAACACAGCAGGAACTGCTTCCACCAACTGAAGCGGGCGCAGCAGGCAGACAGGCTACCAAGGGGAGTTCCTTCAACTGACGAGGCTGAAAGGGATGAGATGCAGGCTGAGCCTTCAGTGTTGCCAAGGCCAAGGGCAGATGTAGAGGTACAGGTGCAGACAGCAGTGTGTCAGCCTGGGCCACCACACCCCTCTTCTCCTGTCAAAGGTGAAATAGAGATTCAATCTTTAAAGTCTTTTTTGCTGAGCACTTGTGCTCTGGTCATAACTGTCACATTGGAGTGACTGTGCTCCATCTGCTGTTTCACATAAATCAAAGCTGAGAGGTCTCAAACGTGATATCTGGTGCTGAAGGCGGTCAAGTCCGGTACAGGGCATCTACAGAGTCACCTATTGTAGTGCAAGGCTGTACGGCTGCGCCTGCATCAGATTCATACGCTGGAGCAGACGCTTTGGGTACTGGCCAGCAACCCAGTGTAGTTCAGGTGTGTATACACGTTTTGCAGTCAAGCTCAGTCTGCTCTTAGTAATTTTGCTGTTGTGTCAGCTGTGTTCTGATGACTGATTGTGATCTTGTTCAGCCAGCTTTGCCGCTGAAAAACCTGGCATGCATTCTTTTCATGCAGTTGATCATTGGCCATGGTGCAGGACATGGGCAGTTGTGAGCAAGGAGGTAGCCTGGAAACAGCACAGCAGGGAAGCGTCACCTTTGTGACACAGCAGCTGGAAGGTTCGCTCAGGTAAATATTACCTTTACCTTGCCACTCAACGCAACTACGCTGTCCACCCAGCACTCTCGCTCTCTTGTGTGAAGATGGCTTGCTGAACAGGTTGTACACAGCAACGAATAACAAACAGGCAGTATGGTGCAGACATGAGCAGAGGCAACTGCATGAAGCCAGGAGTCAGGTTGCAGACCTGTGGGCAGTGATGGCTTCCTTTGATCAGGAGGTCTGTCTTGTTGGTGATGAAGAAGCACCATCTGCACCTGACATGGACTGGGATCCCGCAGCAATCAGTATGCCTGAACCAGCCCAGGACATTCTCACCTCCACCCACAATTCAACATCAGTGTAAGTCCTGCAGGCTTGCATAGCCTACATGGTGCAAGCTGTGCCTATGCTTTGTATCGGTGTAATCGAAATGATCTGATAGAGGCGTGCAATGTCGTGCAGGAGATTGGATCTGGAAGCTTTGAGAGCTGCTGAGCGCAGGCATGCTGAGGCTCGGATCAGAGCAACATTTGCTGACATAAAGCAGAAAGCGTTCTTGGACATTAGCCAGCGACTTAACAGCAGCTCTGATGAGCTTCATGCAGCCATGCAACAGGACAGAACACTCAGAAGTGCGCTATCAGGCGCTCAGTCTATTCAAGGCACACCAAGGCATGCCAGCATCACAAAGCCGATACAGCATTTCAGTACAAGTGCTCCGGTTAGCCAGATGGTGAACTATTTGCGCAGCAGCAGCGGTATGGAGAGACTGTCCAGCTCAAGTTTGCCAAAGCAGTCCAGATTTGCGCGTCCTCCAAAAGCAGCAAGCTTTCAGGCGCATGCGACAAGTATGAGCAGTCAAGATTTAAAGCAGCTACATGGTCAACCTACGGCGAGGGGTAGGCCAGGTGTAAAAGAGGTGCCTTGGTCCATGTACAATGCAAGCCTAGCATCTAATGGACTGATGCGGTTGACATCCTGTGTGAAGTTGGACAAGTCTGGCCTATGAGGCTTATTTAGATCGTTGCTTACTGTAT
>JAABUW010008264.1_pt1 | contig 12215 bp, 15 predicted proteins | sample 5560081 | NCBI WGS metagenome assembly JAABUW01 (sample SAMN10711882, study PRJNA513363) | rock metagenome | isolation source: Antarctica rocks | place: Antarctica: Victoria Land, Knobhead sud | reverse complement strand
TCTAGCTCTTTCCACTCTACTCAACTGACAGGGCAAGAGCGTTCTCTTCGAACCAGGGCTTGTATTCTTCGTTGATCCATCTCGCCAGTCTTTTCAACGCGGCAACAATCTGATATACGCCCAACGCAGAATTCGTTTTACCCAAAGTTATCTCTTTTAGAAGAACGATCCTTCGATCTTCCGTCGCCTCAGCCACCATCATCTTCCACTCGTGACCTTGCACAGTGATGAGTGGTAGTGCCGGTAAGGGAGATGCACCACCTGTCAGTTGGCGGAGCCTGGCGAAATGGGCCGAGACCCACAATCCGAGTTGCATATCCGCGCCGTCCTCATCGACGTTGGCGCGTTTTGTCTCGATGCTTACAGCAATGGGCGAGTATCTGACCTCGTACATTGCCGTGTGGTTGATGCTTGTCTTTCCTTCGTTTTGGAGAGTTGCGATTATTGCGTCGTGAAGCTCTTTGTTCACATACTGACTGGAATCCATGAGAAGTACGAAGTCGACCATCTTCGATTGCGTGATGGAACCAGAGACAGTGGGCAGGAGCCCAGAGTCATGGATTTTGGCGGAGGTGACATTACGGTACCAAACACCCGTTGACTGCCAATGGCCGCGTAATGCAAGTCTAAGCAGAGTTGAGTGCACCTCGCAATTCCAAGCCGCTTCATTGTAGCCCTTGGTGTGACACTCTGATGCCGCACCCAATATCTCCACGACCCGCTCCCAGAAGATTTCATGACCCAGACCCAGTTCGAACGATTCCCTATGCTCTTCCTCAGCCGCAAAGTTGATGTCGCGTAATACAGAATTTTTGGAGTGAGCCATGACTTTACTTTTGACGGCTTGAGGAATCACATGCTCCCTAGCCTCAATCAACTGCATGTCTCGACACAATTGCTTCACACTGCTTGGAACAGCATATGTCTCCAAGTCCTGTATTTCCATTGGAGTGTTCGAGAGTTGAAGATCGCCTATGCGTTTCACCGGACTTCCGGAGCGAATACCACCGCGAGATGATGCGGTTGTATCTGAGCGAGAAGGTGAAGAGGCGATTGAGCGCCGAGGTGAAGGTGGCTGTGCGAGAATATGGGTAGCGGAAGAAGAAGTAAGCTTCGGTATTGTACCTCGGTATTCTGGTCTTGGCGTTGACTCTTCATCAGGATGAGTTGATGAACCGGCGCGTTGAGAGGTAGGAGTGGAGGGAGGAAGAGCAGGCTTTCCAGAGCGCCCCTGGCGTCGAGGAGGATTTGAGAATGTTGATGGTAGGTTCGAGTCGACAGCCTTTCTAGGAGAAGTTCGACGAGATGGTGCCATGCTATTACCGGAGGTATCAACCAGCCTTTGCCGTTTGGGCGAGCCTCGCAACTTGTCACGCTCTTCCCGACTCTTGCGCTTGGCTGGTAGTTGAGGTGACAGGTCCTTGTCGTAGCTGTGGTCCTCGGGATCGGGCAGATTGCAAAGCCAGATGCTGACACTGCTTGCGCTTGTGGTACCCTCAGGTTCGTCGTTATGAATTGCAAATCTGTTGGACATACTAAGCTGCACGAAAGTGAGTGCTGAGATGTAAAAGGATAGAATGGATGGTAAAAGGCAAGATGGCGAAACAAAAGTAAACAAACAGAGGTGATGGCTAGTCAGCAGCCGGTACAAATAGATAAGATAAGATTAGCTTCCCGATCTTAATTTTCAATGATCTTATCAGATCAGATCGCTTACAACCCTGCCACCTATTACCATCCGTGCCATCTACCTTACATATGAATTGTCTTAAATCGCGAAACATTGCCAGCGCTATTTAGCGCTGCGAAACCTAGCATGATCTGATTGCTCTGACAGTTAGGTCGGAGAGTGCTCCAGAGCGAGCTTCCCGACCCTATTGTCGTTGCCATTTGCCATTGCCAGTTTCATTTTATACACCACTCACCAGACTGGGGCGACATGGGTGATGAGCTCTACTGTTATGTAAGCGGGGCCTTTGCTAAACGAGCCCTTTATTTGACAATTGACCTCTTTCCATATCTCACAACCACCACCATAACAGACCTACAACCTGTCGCTCAAGTCCTCGTCGTCATTATTTATCTTGTTGATCGCGCTCAAGCTTTCAAGATTCATTAGCAGCGGCGCAAATAGGCTGTGGGCTGCGGACTGACTTGAACGTATCTCTTTCCCCCTCGTCCAAACCTGCATTGGAGGCTGTGCACTTGGATGAATATTGAACACCAATAGCGCTCGTGGTGCCTATGGCCGTCCGGGCCCGATCTCATTTATCTCCATCTCCATTATACCCATCTCTATCGCGCCCCTTACCTGTGTCTGCCTTTTCTTTTTCTTCACAGGAGGACCGGAGGGACCAGATCCGATATTTATGAGAACTCCGTCACTCCATTCTGTATCAAAGCTTATGAAGTTCGCAAAGTGGCGAGGGCTTGGAGCCAAGACGTTTAAACTCAGCTGGGTAGACGCGGATGCTTTGTGTGCAGGTGAGAACGTGCCCGATTCGAGATGGCCCCAATGCCATTTTTTGAGGCCTTCTCACTTGTTAGCTTTGGCGCCAGAAACGCGAAATCAATCGAACGGTATTGATCGGTAATTTTCAAAGCAACTCGCTAGGAACTACATGGCAGTGCAGGGGCGCAGCATGTGGGAGCCTCACGGGCCTCAGCAACATCATTGTGTTTGCTGAGAACCAAATGAACCATATACCCACCATAGCCATCATGATGCGCGGCCGCGAGATCCCAGAAGGCTTCTTTCGATCTAAGAAATTTTTTTGGGCAGGGGGCGTGGTGGTTGCTTCACCTGCGGCCCAAGCAGGGCACTTGTATGGGGCGAATTGCTGTGAAGTCTTTGACAAGCTGATGCACGCTGCACTTCTTTACCTTGGTAAGGATGGGTGGGAGGATGCGGTACATGTCTTTCGAGATGCCTAACGCCTTGCAGAGAATGTCTTGGTGCCTGATGACCCCATCAAGGAGAGAATCACCAATTGCCCCTCGACGTGAGTCCATTTACCTAGCTGTCGTCCTTGTAGAATATGATGGACTAGGTTCAACGCGCCTATAGGCTTCGCCTCGCACATGTATGGCTTGAGGTACGGCTTGAAATCAAAGTTCGATACCGTTGATTGGGTTTAAAATCGAAGGCCTTGTTTCTACATTATCATCAAGCGGTTTTCCCTTAGACTCCCAGTCATCTTGACTAAGGACTCCAAGTCTCCTCGTTTACAATCACACCAAGCCACAAGCAATGTGCTAGATTCTCTGTTTCAGCTTCGCCCTTGACTTTTCTATCCTTTCCGCTGTCTGACTTGTTCAGTAGATGACCTATCACGACGTTTCACGACTATGGCATCAATGTTATTGAATGGTCCGTCCCTAGCCGTCTCTCTTTGCCAGCGTTCCAGCATCGGGGAGCTACCCGCAAATGGCTGCATTTCTTTCGGCTTCTGGGCCTTCCCTCCTTTAGAAGCACTGCCGTACTCTCGTGCGCCATACACAAGTTCTTCGTGCTGTCTAATAGATTGTTGAGAGGACTTCTTGGAAGCAGTCTGGAAGTCTGGGGCCTACAAGATCATGAGTCAAAAGCTTATGATAGGGGCAAAGAAAATGGCGTGGGAAAATACGAACATCATACTGCTTGCGCTCCTTGAAAGAGCCTTCCTTTGCCGAAGTTTTGTTGTTTGGGTTGGCCATCTTGAGCTGAATGGCGGTCATCCGTAACTAGAATCGTATTTAGCATCTTTCAGTACAAGAGACGACTTGTGGTATACTTTGAATATTTCCAAGTCGTCAAAGGAAGCTCAAAGTTTTGTATGAAAAGATGAAGAGATCAAGTCCCTGGCTCGGAGGCTATCTTTATACCCTTCCAAAGACGCTTGATCGTCCCATCCCATGGAGACCCGATGCAACCCTTTTTTTCCGGTGCCCATGCTATGGGACTTTTGAGCATGCGGACTACAAAGGTCCTGACCTATCATCCTCGCTTTTCAAGAGCCAAGCATAAGCCATGTCACCCATTATGGCAACATCTACCGGCTGCATGGGCTCTGTACGGTTTTTTGAAATGTAGGGGACCTTTTGAGACCATTTGCAGTGACATCAGCAGCCTCGGATCGGATCGTGAGGGCGGGTTGTCACAGGCTTAGGACCTTTGGGAACTTTGGGGAACTTTTGTCATACGACGTTACGTTGCTCCTTTCAGAGAGGTGTCATGACGGTTAACACTTGCTAGAGGAGGTGTGGTCAGCTAATAGGATTGGAAGAAAACTTTGCTAGCAATATGATAGAAGAGAACAATTCGACAACGCTTTGCAAGCGATTGCTTAAGCAAATCAATGGTTTTTATCTATCTCTGTATGTATTGTGCTTAAAACTAAAAACTAGAAACCAATCTACTTCTGCCGTTCTTTTCTACTCAGCTAGGTCTTGATTTCGACAATTGATTATGTTCCATTTTTGAGCGCAAGAGCACGATAGACGAGACGCAGTCAAGAGCGTGGGAAATTTACGAAGGACTTCTAGAGTCTCCTGAGCTCGGGCCTTCACAGCCCAAAGAGATTCCACTATATTTAAGGATAGGATTGAATATAAAAGAAAAAGGGTAAAAATTCGCGTAGCCAACGGCTGAGGTGTCTACCGCTAAAGCCGGGTCGTTAGTGTAGTGCTCACTGGCCTGCGTCTTCAAGGGCCTTGACATCTTTATTCCTCCTTTGTTCTGACAACCTGTTGAAGTCAGTCTCAAACTGCTCCAATGAGTCCAGACCCTGTAGGAGGTCTGCGGCCTTCATATCACGTTGTTCATTATGCGCGAGGGACCGGCCCACGCGAACAATGTTTCTAATCTCTCTACCGTTTACTTTCTTCTCTGTGAGGTAATCCAGAAATACTGTCGTTAGCCACTCGGGTGTCTTGCCGCGGTTGGCTCTCAGAATAGAGCTAGTCCATAATTCGCCTCGAGCATCTGCCGATAAGGGAGGATAGGCAATGGAGAGATGGATGCGAGACTTGAAGGCATGATCAATCGTCTCGACGCGATTTGTTGTAAGAAAGAGGATGCCCTCGTAGTACTCTAGGACACGAAGTAGTACTATAGTTCGTCATTTATTAGTCCGAGACCATCAGAGGAGGAAGTTCACTGAAACTTACTTGAGACAAGTTTGTTTCTCTCCAAATCTTGCAACGTTCGTTCTTGCATGAAAACATCAGCCTCGTCCAATAACGTGATGCCGGTCCACCTGGTCGCTAATAGAAACACGTCGGCTAGTCGCCTCTCTACCCAAGACCCTGGTCCGTCGAGTTCGCCAGAACTAACTTTCAGTAAAGGTCGACGCGTACGGTCCGCTATGCTCTCTAGCAGTCATTCAGTACCTTAGTCGCGCCCTTCAATATTCCAATATCTGAAGGGCAATACGAACCGGCGGTGTATGTTTTGCCAACTCCCGGAGGCCCGTGGAGCAAGAAGATGAGCCCTTTGCCTTTTCCTTGGATAAGATCGTCGAACCCATCATCCTGCTGGTGGTCTTGCCGCTCCAAAAGGGAAGAGATCAGCTTCTTTTGGTTTTCTGAGAGGACCAGGCTTTGGAATGCCTTATCATTGTAGGCAACTTCTGTAATATCGACGACTGAGAATAGGCCCCACCTCTTCAATTCCAGCGAGTAGCCTGGCAAGTGAGTATAACATGTCATAATCTCTTCATCTGACAACTTCGAACTGGCTTCCATGCCTGAACGATAAACTGTCGTCCCAAAAATAAAGCTCTTTGATGAATCCGCCACACTGCGGCTATATTGCTCAATATCAAGCATTATTCTGTGCCTGACCTGTATCGATTAGACATTAGTTAAGGAAAATCTGGGCCGAATACCAATCGCTAATACATACATTGAGGTATGAAGAGTCGCCGGCCGTCGGCGACGTCGGGTGGCATACATATGCGGCACCATCATAGAAGCGATGATGAATGCCACAATGTGATAGGAATTTCCTGCCTCGCTCTACAAGATCATGTTGTATTCTCTCCTTTTCAGGATGGAAGTGGAGAGGAACAGCCGCCAGCTCGCAAAGCGGCTTGCACCCGTCATATCGTTCGATTTCAATACTGTGGTGGGTCAAACCAATATCACTCCCGCCGTGATTGATGAATTCAGTAGAGAGGCTCCATGACATTATCTGCTCGGAATCTTCCTCCTCAATATCCCAGATGCTTCGAAGCCGTGACAGTCTCTCAAAGCCCAAATGCTTCTCGTACACTAAACAGCCTGGCTTGAAGACCATCCACAAGTGACGATGCTCCAGTTCAGAAGACGCGGATACGTTGGACATAGACGCCTTGATCATCTTGATTTCCTGATGCAAAATCTTTTTCATATATTCGAGACATAGTTGTATGTGAGACTTTAGCTGATCGTTTTCTGAAGCTTCGGCATGCTGCTGAAGTTCATCTTGATAGTGGAAAATACAACGTGGGGGCTCCTGAATGGTTACGAACTTCGCAGCCAAATCAACACCAGGGTAAGTGCCGATGACTTTTCGCAGAGCCATTACGATGTGCCGCGATTGGATCTCTAGTTCTGTGTAGAGTAATGTCCCCCGGCGACTGAAATGACGATTCAATACAAGACAAGCTCTGTGACTCTTCCGCTTGGGGGGCATAAAGCTCGATTTGGTACCGGCTCTGAGAAAAATCTCTTCCCCACGAGTGTCGAATCGCCTCTCGTAGACGTGCAACTCACAGTCCTCTCCATCGCTGTGGACTTCCTCCTCCTGGATAACAGAAGCAAGTTGCTCTTCCCTGGTTTGCTGAAATTCTTCCTTATTAACCAATTCCTTCACATCAATAGATCCTTCCTCGTCCACAGATTCTTCCCCGTCAACAGATTCTTCCTTACTAACAAGATTGCTCTCATCAACAAGGTGTTGTGCTGTTTCCTTGAATTTCCTAAATGGGAGTTTAGATAAACCGAACCTTTGCGATTTCATATTTAACGCGGAAGAGTCACTGTACGGTACGTAGATAAGTTTAGGCCGAAGCTGATATGTCAAAAATAGGTCTCTAAATCATCAAGGACGGTGACCTATCTAATGGTGAAATACACGCAGAACACGGATTAAAAGTTGGTACAAGGTATTTGACCCACCGTCAATTGTGGACAGCGCATTGGGATGGCGCGGGGTATCCCATGAGGTCACTGGGGCAGACATAGCAATATTGCAGCCTAGAAAGCGACCGTCCAGCATGCAAGTCGAGTCAGGCTGCATGTCCACTGGTCCGCCTACAAGGGAAGCGGTGAACCAAGTGAGCGTATCATGTTCCATGGATAAGCATGCTGTGGCGCCTTGGGGACATTTTGTGATGTTCATGCTGCTCCGGGGCTTGCGCTGTACGTTATACGGAGGTAGCCAGGGCCCTATCTGAGCTCCTCGGGGTTTGGTAAAGGTACCTAGAAGGATGTGTCTGTAAGGAGAAGGTGGAGTGGCTGAACTAATGCTCGAAGCAATGGCAGCGTTCGGAATGTATCCATCAACGCAAGATCACTCTTCTTAAATGCTATCACTTTACGTGATTAGTGCCAGAATCATAGCAACTACCTATCCTTCTAAGCTTGACCGCTGGACGACACAAGCTCCTACCCATTTTCTCTGTCAATATTGAAGGGAATCATGGATCCGCATCAGTCATTCCCTTTTGACTGGGGCAATCACGGACCTGCCTACAATCACCAAGTCCATGGTCTGCTTGGGGGGCCCCCGCAACCAGCCTCCAGCTCATCCACCTTCGAAGCGCCATTCCAGAACCGCTTCCAAGCTGGCATGGTGAATGACCTTCAGCCTAACAACGATATCTCCATGGAAGGCAATGAAGCGGAGGAGCCACCAGCTCCATCGGTCGCCATAGCACAACCAAAGACTCGATCCTTTCGCCGAGTCAGAGGTGAAAACCTTGACTGGAATGCTTACAAAGACGCGATCAGGAGCCTGTACATAGACCAAAACAAATCCTTGCCTGAAACCATGCAAGCTATGGATAACCTCCATTCCTTCAAAGCCTCGTAAGAATTTCCATCCCCTTGGTCCACTTAATAGGCTTTTTTTACTGACCTTCCAAAGCCAAAAACTCTACAAACTCAAATTTAAAGAATGGAAATGGCGAAAGAATCTTCCTACAGAGACAGCTCTTCTAATGACACAGAAAGCCAAACGACGGAAACTCGAGGAAGGCAAGGAAACCGTCTTTAGCCTTGGAGGAAAGCTCTGGGGCAGAGACCGGATCGCCAGCACGCTTGCTAGGGTAGAAGAATCCAGGGTCAGCGAGAATCTGGCAGGTGAGTTCCACACCATCGGGCTGCTGCTGCAAGAATCTATTAATTCACGTCACTGAAATTGACAGACGCTGAAACGCCCGAGAGTCTAAGCTACAAAACACCCAAAGCGCTTGTAGATCCCCCTTCGGCCAACGGTGTTGAAGAACGCTGTGACGCGGAGAGGATTGAAATCTCAGACGATGAGCCTGAAGATGGTTTCGATGACCCTACAAATTCCAGGCCCCTTGACGGAAGCAAGCTTACGCTCACTTGGCATGGACACTCAAGAGCTGATCTTCAAGACATGTGGCGCACGGCTATCAGCGATCGAAATGCAGGCAGAGCAAATGAAGCCGAAGACATGTTGCATCAGGTGTTTCTCGGCATGGGACACGTCTTAGGGAAAACCAATGAGGACACAGTCAAGGCCGCCTACAATCTTGCTGACTTGTACGCTGATTCCGGCCGAATGGATGAAGCCATTGCTATGATTGAGAAAGTGATCGAATATCATCGCACCACATACGGCTACGAGGACCTGAGAACCCAACAAAATGTCTTACATGCAGTTGAGCTTCTGAATGGCTGGAACAGGCAAGCTGACGCACTAGGTCTTCTTTCTCTGTCCAAGGAGCTGTTGCAATCTTGTTCCGGCGCCCCCAATGCGCCGGAAGCTGACAATTACGCCAGCAAGAAGGGGAAATATGGTCAAATTTCCACGCACAATGGCTCCCAATCAGAAATTTCAGAGGCCATGCGTTCTGTCTTCGATGGTGTGAGCCCCGCCAGAGTAGACTACGGGCTTGGAGTCGTGCGCACACACGTCGCGGCAAAAGATCGAGCCGCGGAAGGCCTTCTCCGGGCTATAATATCTCAGTGCGAAGATAACTCCGAGCTTAACGTCCAGCATCTAAAGGCGCAGGCCGAACTTCTCAGACTTTATGACAGACTGGGTGAGGCACACGAACATGAAGATGTTTTCGAAGCTGCTTTGGAGTCTTTAGACAGAGCCTGGGAGGCTTACAGCTGGAAAGAAGACTCAATTGAGAGCTTCGACTTCATGGAAGCGGCACTACAACTTATTGCTAATTCATTGAAGTGTGGCTACCAGCTCCAGGCAAAGCGTGGGTTCCGTGTGGCGTCTGAAAAGGCTTCGGCTGTCTTTGGATCCGCCGACGAGCGGACAGTATGGGTTCTTATTACAATTGGGCTCGTTTATCAGACCCACATGACATGGGATGATGCAGAAGAGTGGTTTGAGGAAGCTTTCGCGGCTGCTCTTGCGAACGAGGAGTGGGGTCCGAAGGATGGGATCGTAAGATCACTCCAGAATGCCATGGATCATCACCATTTTTCATATGTTTCGGACGAAGGAAGGCCTTTTCGAACTATTTTCGGTGTCTCGGGCGTCACGATTAGGCCAGGGAGACTGCATTTGGAGTGAAGCGCCACCAGCGGAAGTCCATGCAGCCGTGCCTGAGCCCTCTCTTTAGGGTGGAGTCATTGGAAGTGCAGACGATCTTTATGCAAAATTAGTTTCCCACACGGAATATATTGTAAGCCTTGTTTGAGAACTTCCCTTCAAAATTTTATGATTAGGTCCTTGCGAAATTCCAAAAGAGTTGAACATATTCTTGACAATTCAAAGCTTATTACCAAAATTTTGCGAGTCTTTTCGAGCAGGTGAAAACTCTACTAGCGGGCCCCAGCCCTATCAGCCCTATGAAGGCGGAGATTACCATCTCCCCTATTTCCAACAGAAGTAGAAGCCCTGCGGCAAGCTGTACGCGCTCAAGCTCGAGAGTGAACATTTCCGTATCAAGCCTCTAATGGTAGTAAAGGGCGCTATAGAGGCTATCGTGACCATGACGGGTTTGTGCCTCATGCCCCTAACTAGGCCACGCTCATAGCAGAATTGCCCGTGTAAATACTTATGGTCGGTCAAGCATGTGTATTCGAATGCACTGGAAATAACACACATTTGTGATCTCTTCGCCAACATCCTTGGCAATCACTTTGTAGTATGTATCATAGTATACTTGACGCAACCATTTCCATACGCTTTCAAAAGTGCTCAATCTCCGGGCGCGGAGGTGAGTTTTCTGGTACCATATGAGGAAACCCTTGAACCACATGATCGAACAGGACTTGAGCAGCTTCAAGTGATCCTTGCGTACAGATTCGGAGTAACTATCACGGGAGGAAGAATAGTTCAGCTGTTCTTATAATGAAGTGCGGCTAGGACAGCATGAAACTCATACCGTTTCCATCGTCGTAGATTCGTCTCTTAGAGAGCAATCGTGGCATCTGCAAGCTCCCATTGTGCCTTTCCTAGGCTCAGCTTGTTCGGCTCTAGAAGATCTGCATCAGAAATGTCCGAATCGATATCGAAGTCCGCCACTTCATCATCGATTTCCACAGCTGATAAACCGCCCTTTTCATGATGTGGGTCCTGCAATGTAAAAGCGCCCATTGCGACCAAGGAAGCTCGTTACTGGGGACAGAGCGTTATGAGGAGGGAGAACGCGAAGTGAGAGGAGGGGCACGGTCCGAGGGGGGATTCGAGGGTAGAGTAGGAAGTGGGAAAGGCCAGGAGGCCTTCAATAAGGCTGGTGCCATCGTGATAGCTGTACCGCCTCGAGGGTGGGTAAGCATGGAACTTTTGACTGTATTACAAGAGGGTTATGATACGAAGATGTACTCACACTGATGGGGAGGTGAGTCTGAGAACGGTGCCAACGGCCGAGTAATGATGGGAGGATTGATTGATTGATTATTTCGTACACGGTTCCAGGTGCCTAAGGCTCCTATGCCGGAATACTACTTTCGCCGATCTAGACAGGGTAATCGAAGCCCTTATGTCAGGACATTGTTCTGGTACCAACTACGATAGTCGGTATCGGCCCAGTCGACCAGAAGGCTTAAGCCCTTGATGACCTGGAAAATTCCTGGAAGCGTATCCGTTCCGCCCAGTCTCAGTCTTCCATACATGACCTGGATATTCCGTTAGCGTCTCCTCTCAGATTGTGCTTGGCGAGGACGAAGGAGGCGAGAGCGGTGACGAAGAAGCAGAATGAGGAGGTTGGCATTTGAATGTCGTTGGTTGAAGATTTGAAGGGTAAAGTAAAGGTCGCTGAGACTGGCAATATATCCACTGCACATGGAGAGGCAGAAACATTGGAGGAGCCAACTCACATTCTTGTCTTCCTGTTCCTCAAAAACCAAAAGATGCACATCGTGCCCATGCATTTGTACCACCGGCACAGTCGGAATTTGTGTCTTGGCCCGATTGTTGGCAGTCAACAACTGTCTAGTCTTCATCAAACCTGCTCCAGTCCACACAGCCGACTGCACATCGGCTGTTTCTTCACCACTGAAGGGAATTTTGGTCTCGATATTAATGGCAATAGGACATATGCAGAGCTGGGGAATGTTTGTTTGATTGACAGTTTGACATTCCATAGGCAGTTTGGCGAGGCATCTGTAAATTTGAGTCTCCATCTGGATATTGGGTTGAAGGTAAACGCAAAAATCGACCATTTTGGCTTGCACTTTGGTGTCAGTTGAGTGAGGGGTCAACAAGGACACTGGTGAAATCTGGGCGCTCGTTCTGAAAGCATGTTAGTTGGGAAAAGCTTGAAGGTTTGAAGGCATACATGTTCAGACTGCCCACAGTACCTTTGTATGGTTCAACGATCAGATCTAAAAGCTTTGAATGTACGCGCGTATTCCACTCTGACTCCAAAGCGCCGTTCTTCTCACATGTATCGGCGTTCTCGTATATGTCCAGCGCTTGCTCACCGAGTTTGATGTCACTTGCCTGTGTATCTGGATTGGTGGGAACCGACAAGGAGTACACATGGTCTACTGGCCAGTCGGCTTGATGGAGATGTTTTTGAACGAAAGGCTGC
>JAABUW010008258.1_pt1 | contig 12220 bp, 17 predicted proteins | sample 5560081 | NCBI WGS metagenome assembly JAABUW01 (sample SAMN10711882, study PRJNA513363) | rock metagenome | isolation source: Antarctica rocks | place: Antarctica: Victoria Land, Knobhead sud | reverse complement strand
TCACCGAAGGCACGCTCAAAGGCTGGCAGGTCAAGGAGGGCGACTATGTCGAGTTGGACCAGGAAATAGGCTCGATCGAGACCGACAAGATCGACGTGGCCATTAACTCGCCGGCTGCAGGGACTATCAAGAAGTTCTTGGCAAACGAGGAGGACACTGTGCAGGTCGGGCAGGATCTGATCGTGCTGGAGCTGGGTGGAGAGCCAGGGCAGTCTGCGCAGAAGAGTGGGTCAGAGCCCAAGGAAGCCGCAGACTCCTCACAGACGACTTCCTCGGACAAGGGTGACGCGAAGCAGTCTGAGCCTCAGCAGGAGGAAGCTGGTGCTGGACGACCGAAGGAAAAGGAGCAGAAAGAAGACGCTCCATCAGCTCCCCAGCAGAAGTCGCAAGAACCCAGCCAGCCTCAGCCGCCCAAGCAACAAGAGCACACCTCAACACCGAAGCAAGAGCCGCCGAAACAATCGAAGCCTAAGCAAGAAGAGTCCTCCAGCAAAACCGAATCACCCTATGGACCTCGTGAGGAGCGCAGAGTCAAGATGAACCGCATGCGTCTTCGTATCGCCGAGCGCCTGAAGCAGTCGCAGAATACCGCCGCCTCGCTCACGACCTTCAACGAAGTGGACATGTCGAACCTTATGGAGATGCGTAAGCAATACAAGGACGAGATCCTGAAAAAGACAGGCATCAAGTTCGGCTTCATGGGCGCGTTCGTGAAGGCTTCAATCCTGGCAATGAGGACCGTGCCGACCGTCAACGCAAGCATCGAAGGACCTGGTAGCGGAGACACGATCGTCTACAAGGATTACGTGGATGTGAGCGTGGCTGTTGCGACCGAGAAGGGACTCGTGACACCTGTGGTAAGGAACGCGGAGGCGTTGGACATGGTTGGGATCGAAAGCCACATTGCAGAGCTGGGCAAGAAGGTGAGCCAACTCGTAACCATACAAGCTTGTGCACCTACTAACACGCGAACAGGCTCGCGACAACAAACTCACAATCGAAGACATGGCCGGCGGCACCTTCACCATCTCCAATGGCGGCGTCTTCGGCTCTTTGATGGGCACACCGATCATCAACCTTCCGCAGACCGCTGTGCTCGGCCTGCACGCCATCAAGGACAAGCCGGTGGCCATCAACGGCAAAGTCGAGATTCGTCCGATGATGTATCTGGCATTGACCTACGACCACAGGCTGCTGGATGGACGAGAGGTGAGTTCATGATCCTGATGCTGATGTTCGGAGAAGCTAACGTTAGTTGGCAGGCTGTGACGTTCCTGGTGAAAATCAAGGAGTACATTGAGGACCCGCGGAAAATGTTGATTCCTGTGTAGTTGGAGTATGAGGAGTATGCATGAGTTTAGGAGGATGGATGGGGGTGGTGTAGACAACGATTGTTCCTGTGTACAGAAGTTCGACCTTTTATCTTCTCTTCGTGTTTCGAACGCGTGATGTGTGCTCCAGCGTCCATGTGGGCTATTGCCTCCTCGCCATTGTCGGTTTTTGTCGTTTCTGAGAGACTTGTGTTCGCTGAGGCTGCATGCACTCGCCTTGACATGTTTCGATGGTTTGATCGTTTCGGTGGAGTAGGATATTGTTGCATGTCAAACGCGAAGAACATCAAGAACGACAAACTTGAAAAGACTGGAAAGGTTGCATGATCGATCAGACTGCTCTCCATTCACTGTGGTATCATCATAAGCTGCTCAGCCTCTCTGGCGCCCGTGGCCATCTCTCTGCCACCATCATCAGGCCGCGCTATGTTACACATCTGAGATGCATGCAGGCAGCAAGCAATAAAAAAAAAAGACACAACCTCTGCACCCCATGACCATTGAGTGCTCATGCCCAACCCGTGCATTGAGCCCCATTATTCATTCGCAAAATCACCCGCCGCGACGCCTGTTAACCCATCTTGAATTCGCACGAAACAGCCTCTACAACTCTTGGCTGGGGCCCTTGCCCTTGGCGCCGGAGGTCTTCTTGGGCAGGAGGTCTAGAGGAGAAGGTCAGTGGATGGAAGTGGTGGGTGGGTGGTGGATGTGGCTTACTCTGGTGGATGTTGGGGAGAACACCACCCTGGGCGATTGTGACGTGTCCCAGGAGCTTGTTGAGTTCCTCGTCGTTGCGGATGGCGAGCTGGAGATGGCGGGGGATGATACGGGTCTTCTTGTTGTCACGCGCGGCGTTGCCGGCCAATTCGAGGATCTCAGCGGCCAGGTATTCGAGGACGGCTGCGAGGTAGACGGGGGCGCCTGGAATGGAATGTCAGATGTGCATTGAGCAGATTGGTTGATGAATAGAGCTTACCGGCACCAACACGCTGAGCGTAGTTGCCCTTCCTCAACAGACGGTGCACACGACCGACGGGGAATGCGAGACCAGCCTTGGACGAACGCCTGAGATGGATGTCAATTTGCGCCCGATGGAATAGTGAGGCCAAAACGCGTCATTTTGGACTGAAAAGACGCGTCACAGGCGATGGATGAAGGTAAAAGGACTGCATTCAGTGAAGACTTACGATTGCGCAGTGGTTTTGGCACCGCTGGCCTTGCCTCCGGACTTGCCTCCAGTCATTTTGATGGTTTTGGGTGGTGGGGGTGATTTGGGTGAGGTTTTGAAGTCGTTTGGGTGAGTTGGTGATGGTGGTGAGCTGCTGTGATGGAATGCTGATGGATGAAGAGAAGAAGCAGGAAATCGCAAGTCGATGGGCGACGTCCCTCTTAAAGCTGCTGCGTGGGGTCGCCGATGCTGCTTGTTGATTGCAGCCGATTGGGTTTAGCGCGAAAACCGCGCTTTCACAACATTCGCAGTGATACCGCGGACGTGCAGGCGCATCCCGCATTTTAAGTAGCCAGCGACGCCCACCTCTCCCACCTTTCTCTCTTCTTCCCATCCACATCACTGCTCATCTCACGTATCCATCAAGTTTCATCAACAAATCACATCAACCTCATCACCCAACCCAAACAACATCAAAACCCGCGTCGAAATGGCACCAAAGGCAGCACAGAAGGTACTTGCACCTGATTTCTCAACCGATCGCGTTCAGAAGCTGATTTTGACACCTTTCACAGACCCCTACCACCGCAGGCAAGGCGCCAGCAGGTAAAGCACCAGCAGCGAAGGAGGCCGGCAAGAAGACCGCCGCCGCATCTGGCGAGAAGAAGAAGCGCACCAAGACCAGGAAGGAGACCTACTCTTCCTACATCTACAAGGGTACGCCTTCACCGTCGCAATGTGATCCAGATCTCGTCGCCTGATCCAGATCAACGCATCTCTCACTTTTGATCCATTACTGACGCGTCGTCTACAGTCCTCAAGCAGGTGCACCCAGACACCGGTATCTCAAACCGCGCCATGTCCATCCTCAACTCCTTCGTCAACGGTAAGCCTGATTGCGCCTCCCAACCAAACCACCTCCAGTTTCCTAACATGACTTTCAGACATCTTCGAGCGCGTCGCAACCGAGGCATCCAAGCTCGCAGCCTACAACAAGAAGTCCACCATCTCCTCGCGCGAAATCCAGACATCCGTCCGGCTGATCCTGCCCGGCGAGCTCGCCAAGCACGCCGTGTCTGAGGGCACCAAGGCCGTCACCAAGTACTCCTCCTCCACCAAGTAGACGTTGCTGCACAGCGACGTCGATCTTCACGCGGGCTTGGGTGTGTTTTCATCTCTGGGGGGCTCATGATGGGCAGAAGGCGTTTCGATAATGCGATCATGGGATGGGTGTGTTCTTTATCTTTTTACTGTTGCTCAGATACCATGGCGGCCGCGCAGGGGTGCGGCAGAAGCATGCAGTAGAGATGGCAGCAGATGAGCATGATGGTGGTGCTGTATAGTAGAAAGCAGCAGACAGATCGGTCTTCGGGTTGCTGTGATCGAAGACGAATGGCATGAACTGAACAAACTCATATCTTCCACATTCATCTCTCCTCACATGTCGCCTTGCAACATCGAACAAAACGGTATGAACGCCCCCAGCGACAGCAGAACCGCAGCAAACGACAACTCCACCACGACCCTAGATCACTATAGGCAGCTCGATTCCAGTGACTTCGCCAGCAGCGAAACATTAGCTCTTGTTGTGGTCGTCTCCTTAGCGTGTCAGGTTCGCGATCTGGAGTCGAAACGAAGAAACATCACATGCACACCAATCATGAGGTCCGAGAAGGAAGCAAGAGAAAACAACTGCGCCGCAGCTGTACAAGGACATCTAGGGTATCTCAAATCCGCTGCCTCCAGAGCGCCTCCCAATGTCCATCCCATCGTAACGCCCTCATCACTCATACAAATCATCACCAAGTCATCGCCCCCTTAACAATCATCCCCAGTCTCATCCCAAGTCTCCACCTCATCCACCGCCCCCGGCCGCTCCCCCTGATTCCGCCCTGCGGCCATCGAGCCCGGCTCCCGCTCGTGCACATGCACAATCTGCTTCCCGTCTCCGCCCTCAATCTCCTTCCTCCACTCCTCAAACTCCTCCCTCGTCCGCACTAGGAAACCGATCAACATACTCGGATCCATCTCCCCTAACCCTAGTCTCCTCACCCGCCTTGTATGGCACGCTTCCACCTCCTCGTCCGTCGGCTTCTCTGATAGCGCCAGGCGGGTGGAGTGCGGGTCTAGGTAGAAGAATTGATCATTCTGGTGGCCGATGAAGTAGTGGGATGCCGAGGGGCGACCGCCCGCGATCCCGACGGATTGTGGCATGGAGAGGGCGCGTTTGAGGGCGGCGTGGTAGACGGGGGTGATGCGGTCGATGCCGAGGCGGACGCCGAGGACGATGAGGGTGGGTTGGAAGTCGTCGGTGGGGGATTTCTGGGTGGCGGTTGCGAGGAGGGAGTCGATGTAGACGTCGCTGTCGTCGGGGCGGGCGTAGACGCGGAGGGGGGAGTGGGCGTGTTTGTCTGTGAGAGATCTTCGCCCTTTGTTAGTACGTTGACGTCTGTGGAACGTGGTAGAACGACACTCACTTCAGGCATCGTGCAGCAGCGCTTGGGCCGAACCATTCTCCGGGATGCTTTCCGCACGCCTGCGCTCCGTGCTCGACGAAGCGGTGGATGCTGAAGGGTGCTTTTGGTATATCCGCGAACAGTGCGAGAAGAGCGCGGTGAGCTTCAGGTTGCTCGCCTTTCCTCCAGTCCCTGCCGAACTCTTGTATCGACAGTGCGTTCGCCAATAGGCTCTGTCCGCTCCTTATCATACAGCCCCAACCAGTATCACTCGCGAAGCCACCCTGATTCCCAAGATTCCGCAGCTTCGTCGCAAAGGACATTCCAGCATTCGCAGTCGGGTCTGGCGACCGCTGTATAGGTGCAAAATTGCTCCGATATGTCAACCATATCCTGCTCTCCAAGTCATCCAAGAATTCTGGTGGCCATCCGAGCTCTTCTTCCTCCGACCTTGAGAGGTCTGCCTGGCTTTTCGCAAGGGCTTCATAGTTCGTATCATCCTCGTGTTCGACTTTGATGGGCGTGCTGTCGGTGACTACAGCTGAGTCTGCTTGCGAGGCGCTTGAATCCGAGTTCGCTGATGGAGATGTGCCCAGCTGCTTCGGCTGTCGAGCTTCCTGGTATCGAGAGTCATATGAGCGGCCGAGGCACCATATCGGGGAGGAGTCTTCGTTCTTGGGTAGGGGATCCCAGAAGTACTGGACGACCTTTCTGCTGAAGCGCGCGAAGTCGTTCTGAGCCATGTTCGTATATGAGAGCTGATGGGAGGCCCGAGATAAGAGAAGGCTATACCTGCACGATATGGGTGTTTAGTAGGGTGAGCAACTAGGATTCAGACATGTAGACAGGTTGCAAGCGACTAGCTATTCCAACTGGCTGGTGGCACTGAATATCGATGTAAGGTACAGCAGCTTGCGGAGCCGGTGGTTGCCTCTGGGGAGAGTAAGGTGGGGCAGATTAGCGAGGGCACCTGCAGGGCTGATCGCGAATGACGAGCCGCATGTGAAACTAGTGCACTGCAAAGGACATCGGCGTCGATGTGTCATTATTGTCTGGTATCGACTTGATCCCTTCTCCAACACACTCGCTTGTGTAGTCGTTGTAGGCGGTGATCTGCTTGTTGCAAGGCGAATTGGGTAACACAGAAGAGACAGATACTGTACGCCACAATGGGCAAGAAGAACAAATCAAAGGCGCCCAAGGGCAGAGCGGCAGCGAAGGAGAAGGCAAAGAAGAGTGGTGCTGGCTCGCAGTATTCCTCGCCCATGGCCCGATTCTCGAGAGCGGGAGTTAATGACGACGATGGTAGGTGCTGGCCGCGAGGGTCGCTCCTTCTTCACATGCTAAACACCTGCAGATGACGCACCCTCTTTCAGAGGCTTCACTCAGAACAACAACTTCAACTCGACTCCCAACAAATCCTTCAACACCCCCCGCACCGTATCCGCCAAGTTACGGCACCAGACAATCGCTTTCGTCAGTGGCGGAAGCAACACACCCCAAGAGTTCCAGCCCAAGCTGCAGGCTGGTGAGGACGCAGAAGACGACAGCGAGGGCGAAGACGACGAGGACGATGAAGATGCGTTGAATGACAGCAACATCCAGACCAACATCCTCATGTACACAGAGGACGATATCTCGGAGGGTGCGATGGCGAACATGAACATCCAGAGCTCTGCCGAGGCCACAGGTCCAGAGACGGAGGACACCAGCCCCGATGTCGAAATGCTGATGGACCAGGAAACCGCAACGCACCCAAACCCAGCAGCTTCCGAAACGCCACTTTTTGTAGTAGACACCGAAGGAGATCCAAGTCTGGCAGTAGGATGGAAGTCCAGTGGCAAGCGGCCTCTGCGTCGCGATACGTCACCGACTCCTTCCGATTCGAGTGAAGAGGTGGTGCTTTTTCATGGCCGCCAGCAGCCCACAACGGCCAAGCAACCCACTCAGCACACCAGGCTGAATGGCAATGTCGACAGCACAGAAAAGACGGCACCTAGTCCGCGACCAACAGCGCAGCAGACCGCAACTTCGCCAGTACCTGCATCGATAGATACGCCCATCACCAACAAGGCGCCCGAGCCTGTGCAAAACCGCACGCCACACATCACAGACGATCTCCTCAGAGCTCTAGAACGATCCACACCACAGCCCTCGCCACAGCCGTCTGGTTCGGCCGCCACTGCTGCCATGGGCTGGGCAACACGACAATCGAAACTCGACATGGAGGTAGAGCACAATGCTACCTGGGCACCCGCACCAGCTATTCCGTATTGGCGGAAGGGCAGAGCGCGACCAGACCTCGACCCTTCAGCGGACAAGATAATGGCTTCTCAAACCACATCTCGAAGTGCTGGCGAGGTTGCGTTCGCAGAACCAGAACCAGATGCCGCGCAGACGATAGCAGCGCTTCAAGCTGACTGGAAAGCGGTCCAACGCGAGAAGCAGCAGGCGAAGCCGAGCCAAGCACCCGACGAGATCAAGCTTGACTCCCGCTCACCCATGTCTAAGAGGCGCGGAAAGCGAGGACGCAAGAAGGATAACCGTTCTTTGCGTGATCCCTTTGTCGAAGATGAAGACGATGACGACGATGATGGTGAGGCCGCGTACGATGATTACATGGCGAACCTGGCAGCTCAGCTTGAGGGTGAAGAGATCGACGTCAAGAAGCTCGCATCGCAGACGACCTTGCTGGGTGAATCTTCACTTTTCGTTGATGGTGAAGAGGTGGCTGATGACCAAGTACTGAAGAGCCATCTAAAACTGATGGCAGATGACGACGACGACTCCTGCTCATCCTCTGGATTCTCTGGTGTGATCGGACAAGATCTCAGCGAGCTGTCATCTTCTGACCTGGAGGACGAACTGGACTACACCGAGCGAGAGCAGTGGGAGGACGAAGAAGATCTGCGAGAGCGTCGACGTGAACGCATGACCGATGAGCAAATCGCTCGCATGTTTGCGAAGCAGCAAGAATTTGGCTATCACGGTGATGATCTGATCATCGACGATGGCGAGCACTCTGGTGAAGCTGAAGGTGTGGGCGATGTTGCGAGCGCACGTGCTGTGCTTGCGAATATGACAAACTTCACTTCTTCGGCGAACGGCACACGAAGACGCACACGACGCAGCGGCGGCAACGACAATTTCCCAGATGCCTCGATGCTGGCGGACACAGTTGAGCAGTACGGTGAAAACGGCTTCGACATCATGGACCTCGATCGACCTTCACTTCGCCCTACCAAGAAAGGCCGCAAAGGTCGGCTCCCACCAGAGATGGAAGCACTATCCGACGACGAACTGCGCGAGAATCTGCGCGGTACGTGGGACAACGATCGTCAGAAGAAGAGCGCAAAGAAGGCTGAACGCGAAGAGCTGCGCGCAGCAGGCTGGCTCTCCGGCTCCGGCAAGAAAGGCAAGCAGGACCTCAGCGTCAAGTACGGCTTCGGCATCTCCATGGAGCAGGTGCACACCGAGCTCCGCGTCTTCTTGCTCAACGAGAATCAGCAATCGCGTCCGTTTCCTCCTATGGATAAGAAAGATAGGAAGGTTTTGCACGAGGTCGCTACAGTGCTCAATCTGAAGTCCAAGTCTATCGGCTCGGGCAAGGATCGGTACTCCACGGTCTACAAGACCGACCGCACGCCGAATGTGCCGGGTGTCATTGATCGGATGCTGGGTCTGTCGATGGACGGGCAGTTCTCGCGCGATGCGCGGTTAGGGCGGAGGATGGCGAAGAAGAACGCGAAGATGGGTGCTGGAAAGGGTTTTGGTCAAAAGGGTGGTACTGGGCCGGCGACGGTGAGGAACGGGGAGATTGTCGGGGCAAACGCGCCGGAGTTGGGGAGAGGGAATTTCGGGCACAAGTTGATGGAGAAGATGGGCTGGAGCCAGGGGATGGCGTTGGGGAGGGAGGGTGAGGGGAGGCTGCTGCCTGTGGAGCAGGTTATTAGGTTGGGAACGACGGGGCTCGGTGGATCCTAGGAGACGGGCCCGAAGGTCCACCAACCGGCTCCACGGTCCGCTGTTCGTCCACGACACGCCAATGCATGGCTAAAGGGGATGGAGGAGCCGACACAGCGAGAGGAGAAAGTGGAGAAGCAAGAACCGCGAGAGGAGGAGGTCGAATGGCTTAACGAGCGCAGGGAGTGTGGTCTCTTTGATTGACGATTCTGGTGGCCTTTCTTTACCACTCGGCCGTCCAGCTGCAGACGACGGACGCATTCACGTTCGCGGGGAGGAGACGCAGAAGCACATTCACTCCATCCACTCGGCGCAAGGGTTAGGGTTGGGGTAGCGAACCGACTCAAGTGCTGAGTTGAGGGACTGCTCTTATAGACTTCGGGTATAGCTCAATGGCATACTGATACCTTCTCTGTATTGTTCTGATTGTTTTGGGACTGTTGTGTGTTGGTTTGGTGGTACCGTCGCCGTCGACGTGTTCGAGAGGCACGATTTTAGGTGAATTCTGGGAAGCTCCATGTGAACACACTTAGGTTGTTGGTCACATTCGAGACTCAAGCACTCAACAAGTAGAACCCGGTAAAACAACCAGGAAATCATATTGTCAAGGTCGTAAACAAGCACATAACCTATCGCTAGAGCATGTTGCGACGTCCTGTCATCGACAAGCTGCCTGCAGGTGTATAGGTATGCAGCGAACTATCCAGCCAAGACCTGCGCAACAATATGCACGAGACGAGACGAGCTTACGTGTGTGCACCAAGGGACTGTATCGAGGCAGAGGTACGGTTATACCAACGACATTCGGTGTTCTGAGAGAAGCGGTATGGTGCAATTGATAGTACATGTGTCCTGTTGCCAATTCACGTGTGCGTGATGACACTGCAAGGTAAGGTAGCAGGTCGTTTGCGCTTGGCTGCATTCCTGGCTCGCACCTGCCCAAACAACCCAGTGTGAACCTTGCGCGGAATGGAAGGACACCTCCGCATTTAGGCCGTGAATGAAGTTCTTCGCTCGTGGAGACGACTTGTGAATATACCATCGCGGCAGGCAAAGGGCAACGACACCACCGCCACCTCGTCCCATCCACAACCTTGAAACAAACGAGGCGGTTGCCGAGCACCTACGACATATCCTGGCAACCACGACGCAACGATGTTCGCCTCCACCCTCACTCTCGCGATCAGCGTTCTCGTCCTCGCCTCATCGATCCCGGCTGCTACACTGCCCATGACGTCCCGGAATCTCCAGAAACAGCAGATACTGCTCGACTCCGCACTCCAACCCTACCGTCCCACCGACAGCAGTAGAGGCGAGGACAGGTACCTAGACGCGGAGCCGAACACGGTCGGGGTCATCTTCATGAACAAGAAAGACGAGGGGGTGCACCTGTGGCTGCCGGTGGGGAGGCGGGTGTTTGTCCGTACGTATTCCCACCACTCGCAGCGTCGCCGAACCGTTCTGGGGAGCTTAGTGTGGTCGCGTAGCTGACTTTGATGTAGGCGAGTCGCGCGTCCTTCCAGTCCGGCCCATGACAGCCCGCATCACGAGTCTAGTCGGTGCAGAGTCGCGGCAAGCGAGTAAGGAGGCGCTGGACCGGATCGTGTGTCGCGTGTACCCGAAGTCGAGCGGAGAGGAGCCGACGGATGAGGATTTCGCTGTTCAATTCTCTCGCGCGGATGATTTGGTTCGGTTGGCGGCGAAGGGCGGGTTGGTGGATCGGTTGGAGGGGTGGGAGGTCGAGAGTTATGAATGTCTTTCAACCGTGGCTCCTTCTCGTGTGGTTGGTGGCAGTACCATATCGACCAACGTCACTGAAGGCTGGTCCTGGCGTAGAGCGATGGCAGCTCTAGTCCGCCACGCATGGCGTTGCTGATGAATTCGGATCCATTTCATGACATAGCTTCAAACAGGCTCCTTGGGCGCCATCCCAACCATCTCATACGATCCTGCTCCATCTCTGCCCTTGCCTCTTGCTGCGCCCATCTCATATCCTTCTCCTTGATCAGCCTCCGGTAGATGACCATTCGCAGCACCATCAGTTGCCCGCTCCTTCCCTTTACTCTTGCCGCCTCCACCACCGCTCCCACCAAACGCCATGGGCTTCAGCTCCCGCCACTGACACGCCCAGATCCCCAGCGCGATCATCAACGCCGAGGAACAGATCTGTAGGCCCCACCAGTAGACGTTGGTAGGGATGGAGCGGGTGTAGACGGTGGTGACGAGGAGGTTGATCATGTGGACGGTGATGGCGAAGTCCGGGACGAGTTTGGAGCGGGCGATGAGGAGGAGGATGGGGATGACACTGTACAATAAACGTCAAATTAGCACCGTTGGATCTCACACATATCGTAGGTAGTGTTTAGATGAGGAAGAACATACGTGATCAAACTATCAAGCATCCAACACAACCCCAACGTCCACCCCGTCGTCACATCACCGCGCAGATTATGCCAGTCCAGCAACAAGCCAGCATCTGGATGGCGACCGGCGACAAAAGTTGTAAACACAATAAGGATGAGCGCGACGCCGTAGTAGGACGCTTGTAACGCGACTATTTGGGTGAGGATGCGCAGCGGAGCCAGGTCGGCCAGCGCGCCTGGTCGTGGGGGGCGGCGACGGCGGACCATCGTTGTCGTAGAGGGGGAGTGGGTGTTATCGTGTACGGCGGGAGATGGGCATCGTGGTGAAGCTGGGAAAGGAAAAGGAGGTAGCTGGACGCGCTCACATTTCCTTTGTTCCTTCCTACTTACAGTCAGCGAGTCTCGAATCGGCCGTTGACAGGGTTCGGCTTCTGAAGCTCCGGCGGCAGGAGCCGTAGTAGCCATATCGAGGTACCTCCACCTCGTATACCTCATCTTCAAGTACCTAGTTTAGCTACTCGTCCTACTCCTACACTCTCTCCTGGCTGGTCCAAACATGGCGCACATCGACCAGGACCAGATAGAAGGCACCTACCAGCCCAAAGATGCCGTGGGCGCATCCATCAAAGCGACCGGCGTCACCTCCCTCGCCGGCCTGTTCGTCTCGACCATTCAGAATACCTTGACCAAGCAGAATGTCGGCGCGCTTAGTGTGTTTACCAGGACGGGGAGGACGATTGCCGTGTTTGGTGAGTATATGCATGAACATCTGAGAGATCGAATGTGGGGCCTGCGAGGACATGGACATGGTGGCAGCGACAGATAGAACGAACCATTGGGTACAACATGCACATATGCTGATACAGTCGTGATTTCCAGCGGCCATGGGCGGCTCCTACGAATTCTTCAAATGCGCCTCCGCCAACCTCCGCGAAAAAG
>JAABUW010008257.1_pt1 | contig 12220 bp, 16 predicted proteins | sample 5560081 | NCBI WGS metagenome assembly JAABUW01 (sample SAMN10711882, study PRJNA513363) | rock metagenome | isolation source: Antarctica rocks | place: Antarctica: Victoria Land, Knobhead sud | reverse complement strand
CCAGGCAGTTGCTGTACATTTAATTGATGTACACATCTTATACGCTACAAGGTGTGTCAAGCAGCTCTGCATAGGTGAGGGTAGCAGCACAGTTGTGGCGCACTGGTAGTGAAAGGCCATTGCAAGGACAGGTCATGTTACAATGGAGGGGGTCAGTTTAACAAATACAAGTGTACTGATCTTTTCTCAACTGTTGACAACTGCATGCTCCCTACAGGAAAAGTATTGCAGGTACACTGACTTTACGCATCAAGTCTCAAACGCCGACCATGACCTGGAGCAGCTTTTGTTAAAATGTCGGTCTATAATGTGTTGCTAAAGAAGTCTTCTCTGAACCATCAGCTGACAGTGTGCTAGTTGATCAACTCTACTTCTTGGGCTGGAAGGAGTTTACTCTGCAGACCTTGGCAGATGGGTTGCTGGCGCAGATCCTTTGCTTGGCATTTGTGTAACTCTCAGCAGCAAACACTGGTGACTGTGCCATCAAAACTGCTGCTGCCAGACCTGCGGCTGCGAACTGAGCAACCTTGTTGCTCTTCTGCTGGTTGGCCTGTGTCACCAGCGGGAGGGGTATCAGAAACGTCCTTGCACAGCCGCTGGCAAAACGACGAGATTCTACTGCGGTAGCTCACCTCTGGGCGTGCAGCAGCACACACAACTCGTGTCCTGCAGGCTGGTCGGTGCACAGCTGACCTAGTAGCAACGGGCCTGACGGACAGAAGGGAGGCAGTGGCAGCAACCATGATGACTGAAGGGAAGTTGAAAATGGAAACGCAGACGCGAGCAAAGGAAACAGTGCACCTAAAAATGTACTGATACCTTATCCCGTCCAGATCCAGCTTGACTCGGAGTTGCTTGATGAGGCGTGCATAGTTAGTCATAAATGTTGAGAGACTAGACATATAAAATTGCAGCCTGGTGCCATCAAATCAGGCCGTTCCTACTAGGAACTTCCTAGCTCACAATCACTCACAAAGAACGATGTGATGATGGCAAAGAGCATACATAACCACTGAACCAAGTAGTCTTATTTCATGACAACACCCATTCTTTGTTTCTGGCTGACAGTAATGCATGCAACATGCTTGTCATGATCACTGCCACATGAACCCTATAGTTTGTTCATTGTGACCTAGAGCGCAGCTGAAGCTATTTTGTTGGTTCGTTCAAGTTTGTGAAGTTGACAGGGTGCAACAAGCAACCCCTGCTGTGCAAAAGGAGATCTTGCAAAATCTAAACGCCATTTTAAAGATTTGATATGCACACTGGAAACAAGGTAGGCTGTAATAGTCACACAGGCTGCATTGTCATCAATGCCGCTTGATGTCTTCGTCACATTATATGACCTGTGCAGAAGTGATTCCAAACGTGGTTTGCATGCAGCATATGTATGGTACAAGCCTGCTTGGCCTTGCCATGTGATTCAACACACACATGAAAACGGCAAAGCTATAAGCAAAGCAGTAATGAACTCTGTACTGGCTCCTCAGTACAGCTCCCAATTGTTTGCCGACACTGTGAAAGAGAAATTGCTGCGCCAGGATCGTTTTTGAGCATCAGCTTCTTGCCCAGCTTCCCTGTCAAGGCTGGACTGACGCCTGGGGGGTCTGAGGGCTACATCAGTGACTCTTGGGGGGTTCTTGGCAGTGTTGGCCCCAGCACAGCTCACCTTCCGCACCAGCTCTACGCCTGCAAGGGTGCAACAAGCTGTGTCAGCTGAGCACATCAGGTCCCCGCCTACAATCAAGCTCATGAAAGCAACCTTCCAAGCAGCAACTTTGGATTGCAACAGCACATCACCAAAATGCAGCAACTGGCTCAAGGCCTTCTGCAGGATCTCTTGTATGTAATGTCAGCCTGCCCAGTAGAATTTGAAATCAGCTTGCAGCCGATAGAAACCTGGTGGGTACACGCACATGCACTGATGCAGCATTGGTAGGTGACTGCCTGTCAGACCAAGCTGCAGGCAGCAGCCTACAGTTTTTGCACAACAAAAGCAGAGGAGCTGGCACAGCAGCACAACTGCCCAGGAGCAAGGCGTACCTAGTGCCGCATTGTAAGCAGAGAACAAGGTAGCCTCTGCAAACTTGGTGGCAGCCTTTGGCCAGTCGCCAGGTCCCATTTCAGCAGCATCCAGCATGCGCTCTGTTGCTGCTTCCCAGCTCAGCTCCCTGCAACAATACAGTCTTGATGCGGTGGACCAATGAGCTGTGCACAGCCCATTTTGCAGCAATAGGAAGCAAGTGTGAACACACTGTGATGTTGATAGATAATTGTCACTCTGGGGCATACAACAAAACCAGGCTAGTCTTGCCAACACATATCTGCATTGATTTGCAGCAACCTTGGACATGCAAGCATCGTTCTAGACCAGGCAAGCAAAGCCTGTGCTTGTAGTTGCAATTATGCTGCAGCACGGAAGGACATGAGCCTTCCACAACTGCACCCAGCTTCACTTGACGCCTCTTTGGGTACCTTGTTTCATGTTGCGTCAGAGGCGCAGGCTGGTGCAGCAGAGCGTACTGAAGGTGCTCTGAGAACTGCTGAGGGTTGTGGTACACCAGGCAGTTGCCAAAGGCTGCAATGAACTGGTTGCAGGGGTGATGCGCACAGATGACCCACTTGCCCATCGCTAGAGCCTCCATGGACGTCGTCGCAACCACATCACTTGTACTGCAGTTGACAAACACCTGCATGAATGTGATGCATGCTTGGCAGCATGCTTGGCAGCATGCTTGGCAGCATGCTTGGCAGCATGCTTGGCAGCTACATAGGCTTGCAGTTTGATGTGCAGAATGCATTGCGAGAGTCCTTCAGCAAGGAGACATCATGCAAGGGGCCAGCTCAAAACCATGGACACCCCTGAGTTCTTGAGAGATGGCTGTCTGATGGGCTGTTTTGACCTCTATGTGGGCTTCTGCCTCGAGATGCTGATTTTTCAAAGTTTGAACTTCAAACCATAATCACAGTTGGTGTGTACCATATGAGCAAGATGCAGGTCTGACCTCCTGACCTGATAGGCATGCAAGTCTTCATGTATGTGATCCTTGGCACCCAGGAACTTGAGACAAAGGTCAAGCTTGCGAGCTTGGCTTTGTATCTGCACTTATCTCAAGGTCTAAGCCTGTATGCAGCTGGTACGATGACAACGTACATCTGTGGGTGGCCGGAATGTCACAACCACACAGGCTGGCATTGTATTGGCATGGGCCACGGTACACAGTTCAATAGCAGAGATTTGATGCCAAACACACACTGCACAATGATCACATTGTTTCAACAGCAGTGCACAGATGTCTCACAGTCACAGGTGTGATGCAACCTGACAGCAGGCTCCTGAACTATTCAAGAAGGTGTGCGGGTTCAAGCAGGGTCTGGCATAGACAGCAGCACAGCGCATGACCTACACCTGATTCACAGGCTGCAACTTCATGTACAGTAAGAAAAGGCAGCTTTTTGAACAGGCAGCTATTGGAACAGGTAGCTTGTTTAACAGGCAGCAAAATATGCAATAGGCGGCAGACCTCAGTAGCAGCTTCTCCAGTGCCGTATATGTCCAGGGGGACTGATACCACCTGGCTGCGAGCTTCACTGTGCTGACCCAGCAGGGCTATGAGCTCCTCCCAGCCCTTGCCCCACACTATCTTCCCCAGACAGTAAGCCCCCAGCGTGAATGGCTTCTTTCCTTCTACAGCACCAGACCTAGCGTTACTGGCTTTGAGAATTGGTGAAAGACATCTACACATGAGACAATGCCAAGGCAGGATACAGCAGCATGACCATGAGGATCCTCACAGTACCACAAGAGTCACACAGCAGCTGGATCTAGAATGAGCTGTCTGTCTGGTCCTGTCAAAGTGCCTGATACATGGGACACACAGCATACGCTAAAACAACCCCATAGGAAACAACATGTCTAAGAAGTACCAGACTCACCTGCAGCGGTGGCAGCAGAAGCCCTGCCAACATCCAGAAAGCACTGCGCTACTCCATGCACATTGGAGGTGACCTGCCTGGGGAGCGTCTGCACCGTGTCTGACAGTTTCACCACCTGCACATCAAGGTTGAGCTGAGCCTGTGGGATGCTGGGGCTGACACGCTAACAGGAACTGACAGACAGGAAGATGTTGTGAATAGACAGTTCATGCATGTGGCTGACGTGGCGATGCTGCAAGCCTAAGATTAGCAGATGCAGCTGCAAGTCCAGAGTGCATGAACATGCATGCTGAAGGTCAGCATGAGACATGGCAATGTCGTGGCCATGCAGCACGCACATGCACATGCTTTGGCATCAGCATTGTGCGATTTTGCTCAGTCAGTTCAGCCAATGACGATAGAGCGTGTGCTGCTGCTTACCTTATGGCAGTGCATTGCACAGAGGCCAGCAACTATGGCATGCAGGAAGGGCACAACCAGGGGGCCGGCAATGCGCCGACCTAGCTCCTTGTAGTTAGTGTGCATCACTCCTACCTGCAGGAGTCAAGTAAAATTTGCCGACGGATATTAGCTAGATGCGCTGTATGCAGTATTCCTGAGGGGACTAGTCCGCCACGCATGCATTATGTTGGCTGCCATTACCCAGTCAAGTACAAGTAAGCAGCTCACCACGTGGTTGAACTTGTCAGTCCAGCGGATGCCATGATGGAACCAGGTCAGATGTTCAGGCTCGTCCAAGATGGCCACATCCGCCTACACATCATTGTGTACCTTCAGGCAGAGCTACCATGGCAGCTGATGTCACCTTGCAGATTCTGTGGTTCACATCAAAGCCACATGTGACGCCTGTGACTTTCAGCAGCCTGAGATCACAATTTGAGGGGCTGTCAACCTTGGCAAAGCATGCATTAAAGGCTGCCGGCATCAGGGCATCTGTGTGCGCCTAGGGTGAGCAATGGGATTTGAGCATGAGTGGTTGAGTGCGCCTGACCAAGCATGCGGAGCCTCACTTCTTCAATAGGAATGTAAACTGTGAGGTCGCCAATAGGAAAGATGCCCAGGAGGGATGTGTCATAGCGGCCAGGGTAGTATTGGATCTTGAACTGGGCCTCAAAGCCTGTCCGCTTGCGTACCCAGTCTTTGATGCATTCTGTCTGCTCCTCAGGCTGTTCAAAGGAATGTTTTCCATGGAAGACCAGCGCTTGGTCTTCCTGGTTCAGCCATGGAATTAACAGAGTCACCTGCACAAAACAAACTGCGCATGCAGGACAATGAATCATGATGCTGTGACTATGGCTGGTCTGAATAGGATTGTTTGCAAAGCTTCTGAACTGCTGAGCTGGGAAGGACAGGCAGCTTTTGACCAATGCAAGCTGGACCGACATAGCTATGCGACCTTTGTGAGAGCTGTGAGAGCCATAAATCACAGCGCAGCATGCCAAGAGGTGCTGCAAAATGGTTTTCACCTGATGAGAGGTGCAATGCGCCATGTATGCGGCACGCAGACAAGGGTTAACAGCTGTGCCTGTCATCCAGGGGATTGCTGCAGTTGTGACAATTGCCACATGCCTGGCAGCCCCATGTAAGCTGCTCACTCCACCATGCATGCGTGGTGGTATATTGTCCTGAGCGTCAAGTGTCTTGCCTCTCAGTAATGCAAAAGCTTGAGGTGCACACAGGAACAGGAACACTTGAAACAGATTTTCAGCACTCAGTTGACTTTTACCTTGCGTCCTTTATGAGCATTTCTGAAAGCCAGCCCGGCCACAGCAAAAGCTGCCAAAGCAAACGTCTTGGTGGGGTCAGAAGTCATAGGCGTTTCAGCAGGTATGTGTTTGACAAAGGCAGAAATGATCCTGTAGCTCACTCGCCGGATTACACGGCGGCATCAGATGTGCAGTGGGGAGCAAGAGCGGTACGGCGCAACGACATGCAAGCTGCCGACAACGTTGCCGATGCATTGGGCGGAAATCGCATTCAGGTGTTATTTCCTGACAGAGCAGTTTAGGGGAATTTGAATCCGGGTCATGCTGAGCTGAATCTGAGCACGGTGCTTGCAACTATTGCAAGCACACACGTACATGATAATGGTGCGTTCACGGTGCTTTCCAGGTGTAATAGGCATACACACACAGTATGTCACAGTCTATGTTATGTAGGGTGTTGAGCAAATGAGTCAATTTTAGCAATTCTATCATATACCACCTTGGTATGATACACCTTGGTATGATATTCCTATGTATCAATATTGACAACATGTTGCAAGATCAGCAGCCTTGCGCATAGTAATTCAATGAAAGGCTTGTAGAATTGTAGCAGTGCGGTCAGGAAAGTCAATGGCAGCAGCTATTGTGTCAGAATTGGCTCAAGACATGAACTCAATATGCAGACAGTGACTGCTGACAACAAGAGATCAAGGCATGGGGAAGTTTGACTTGTCATGGGAGTAGGAACAGAAGGCAATGTTGTGCTCAGCAGGTTTATGTACCCGGCCAAATGGTGCTACTGACATCTTGAGCAGCCAGCACATTGTGAGAGCCAATTGACATTGTGTGCCTGGTGAGGCAGTGACACAAACCCTGATGCAACTCTGCACTACTCTTGTCATGCTGCCGATTTGCTCTTGGGTTTCTGAGGATGCTGCTCAGCATCGACACCATACTTTTCTTGCATCTTCAGAAGCTCCTCTTCTTTGTCTTTGGTACTCAGCTGCATACAGCATAAAACATGCTGAGCCACCGCATAACCACATATACTACTCTCCTGCAACCCTTCTTTGCAGACTAGCAAGGGCTTGGTGAATCTGAGCAAAGGCACAGACAATGACCTTGTGAACAAAGGAAAGTTGTACTAATGCCGCATAGTTTCAGGCAGGAGTGCTGCAGACAGGGCATACCTTCTTGCTGTGCTTGTTATGATTGTAGTACAGCACGATCAGATATCTGTTTGCTACATTGAACCCAGACAAATGTTCCACAGCTGTCTTAGCATCATATATGTCCTCGTACACCACATAAGCTGTGCCTCGTGTTTCCTTGTTTGAGCCCCTGCACAATGATGTGCATTTTTAAGCGACATGCTGTTGTCCGCAAGTCAACATCATTGAGCCACTGCAGTCAGCTACACAAAGCAGGCATGCTTACTGTCGTATCTGCCTCACTGCTCCAAAACGCCCAAAGATCTCGTACATCTGAATCACACATCAGCATGTGATGATGCATTTCCTAATTGCTGCAGATGGATCTTGCAGCCAGCACATGATGGTCTGGTTACCTCTTCAGCAGATATGTTGAAAGGAAGATTTCTGACATATAATATCCTGCAAACTCACACAGCGTCATTCATTGTGCTGCGTAAGGACAGAAGAGAACGTGCTTGGTCTGGATGTCATATTAGACTTTACAAATGTGTCACCTTGTGACCTCAGGTGGCAACCGGTTGTTTCTGTTCAACCGAGCCGTAGCCATGGTGCTCCCGCTCCGAGGAGGGCTGCACTGATTTGCAACGGGACTTGTCCACCAGTGCAGTCAAGTATACTGGTCAAGACCAGACAGGGCAGCAATGAATTGAGAAGCGCTTATGCTGTGCAAGTGCGTGATCGCACCGAGCTGTCCCGCTGCTCCTGGGCAAACGAGAACTGCACAGCGTACGTCAGTGTGAACAAGTCAGTAACGTTGTTTGGAGACAACCTGTAAACTTGGGTACGTGATGGTCTTCCCCATTTTCGCTAAGTGCTAGCAATTGCAACCCTAAGACTCCCGAGGGTTGCCCCCAAGGCCAACATAACGCTCGTATCATGCTTTATGTCACGTAAGTGACCTTCAAGGGGAAGGTTGCTTTTGCAGCACTGAAACAAGCACTTACGCGAGCACCACCGCAGCTTTCGTCACCAGCGTTGCTGACCTTATTGTCACAGAAGGCTCAAGTTTTGTGCACGCCTCAGCTGCTCTGCGTGCGAGTTGACGAAGCTTCCCTTGTACAAAGCGACGTTCCGGTCTTGCTCACCCGCTTTACTGCTGGCCAATACTCGCATAACCAATACAGTCCTTTCCCCAGTCGTGAGTGGTCTTTGAGTCGACTGGCATTGAGTCAGCGCCAGACAGAGGCATCTTTCGGTTCAGATGGCGTTATTATCTTCGTGGAAGTTGCCGCGAGCGCCAACATTGGGAGCTCCAACACGTGCATGTATGTGGTCTTCGCAAGTCTCATGTCAATTGTGGCTCTCTTTATGACGCATGAGTCGCCAAAGTTTTGGGCCCTTGATCACAGCTGCAGCGGTCCGCTGACTTTATAGGTCTTCGCGCACCTGCCAGTCGCATTGTCCCGAAAGCCACAGCTGCTGTTCAAGATGCTCCTGCTTTGGGCGAGCAGCTGCTGAATGCTCGAAAGGTTGCCATGGATCTGTTTGTAGCTATTGAGTCCAAAGGTATCGTCTCTGGTGAATACACCTCTCTGCAGTCTGCCCGGACACCTCAGGGCACATCACTGCAAAATTCCACACTGCAACATACAACGGGCGTGTGAAATATCGTCTGTGAATGCCTGCTCATTGAAAGGCTGAGTTTATGATGCACAAACAGCATTTGATGTGTTCCACAATAACCCATCTGTCACACAGGCATCTTGGCGCCAGGTTGCACAGAGACAGACATAGACAAGCAGGTGTTTGATCTAGCAGCAGCAGACTTTGGCACCCGAAAACACTGGCACCAGCGTTTGCCTCGTGTTGGCGAGAACACAATCCACCCAATTTATGACAAGGTTGCAGACGTGGCACTCCAAGAAGATGACATCGTGTATGTCGACCTAGGGCCAGTATTTGGAGACATGGAAGCTGATTTTGGGCGCACATATGTTTTGGGTGAGCCCAAAATGATATGCTTTCCCTCATGTATTGCCTCATCAACCGGTGGATTGACCCGCCACAGCCTTCTTGCCTCAACATATTTCAAAGACTTTATAGTCCAGTGAAAATCAAAGGCTCATGCCAAGAATAGCAGCTGCGTTGTACTGCATACAGCAGGTCATGATCCTTGCCTGTGACAGCAAGAGCACATACCTGCCCTGACAGGTGATGATGCAGAGAAGCATAAACTGAATGCTGCGCTGGAGCAGGTGTTTAACGACTGCAAGCAGCATTATCTTTCCAACCCCAGCATGACTGGTGCAGAGTTTTTCGAATTTGTTCGCAAGTAAGCTTCCTGGCAAGCAATCCAATGCTCAATGTCTTCTGAAATCATGATCACAAGGGAGTGATGTTCACCAAGCTGCGTTTTTATTGTTGCCCATGAATGTATAGTCTGCCCCAGAAGATGTCTCGCAGCGTTTCTGCCTGCTGCAATTGAAGGCTTGAACTGCCAAATTTTTGACCGCTGCATGGCTTCGATTTTCCAGCAGTTGTCAGGTTCAGCTATGACCTTTACGCAGTTAGAGCTTTTATCCATTAGCGTTTGGCTTGTGGTCAATATATGCAATGGCAAAGATGGCTTGGTGGGATATCCTTTTTCCACATTTGCTCTGATGCTGCCACAGGACGTCTTCAGGAAGTGGCTATGAGTACGCCAATCCCAACTACTGTGCACACCTGGTGGGCAAATTTTCACATGATTTGGAGTTTGGTGATGACCCTCAGCACTATGCATGTCCTGAGTGCAGTACGCCCATGAATGCCCCGGGCCCTGATGGTCAGGAACGCATGTGGATCCTTGAGGTTCATCTGCTGCAGGACCCTGGCATTGGCAAGTGAGTGCTCAATACCCCCCAAACTAGGATTTTGTGCCATATGTGCATGCTGCAGCTGCTCTGGGTGTTGGAGGTGCAAATTGCTAGACGAATGCTGACAGCATAAGCGTACGCCAAAGCCTCATATAGCGAGCTACCCAACACCAGGGGCAGACATATGTTTGATGAAGTCAATTCAATGCCAATGCATGCCTGTGATTGGTGCCAGTATGCGCAGGCTCTGCTGAATGCAGGTTGCGCAGTTGCTTACAGGGACACATGCCAGTGACATTGCAAAACCTGCTGCCAGTCTAGTATACAGCTTCCATGCTCCAAATCTCAGCTGCAGGCAATGTCTGTCTTGTGCAATATGTGCTGAGGAGCTCGCCGAGCTCAGCTCGGACACCATCTCTGCTGTATCTACAGAGTATAGTTGAATGCAATAATGCTTCGCTGACATCCGTGTGACATGTTGCACTGCTGTGTAACAGGTATGGCGGCTTTTATGAAGATCTCCTCAACCTACCCACGTGAGGTGCTGAATGGCAATTGCAAACAAGATCACATCCAAGGATCGACCAGCTTCAAGTTTGCTGATCTGTACTAATACTCACATTCCAACTGTTTCAATACGCACCTGTTTCACGCTGCGTGTCATGCAATCTCAAACACCCACTAGCAATTTCTGTGAGTCAGGTGTCCGACAGACGGTCTGAGGTGCATTACAAATTTGGAAAGCATCATGTGATTGGTTGCTGTATGCAACAACTGCTGCCAGTCCCTCAAACGTAATCAGTGCTGTGTACACATTCCCGACAGCCGCAAGTGACGGTACCAGTTGAGGGCACTGTCTGGAGACAACAATTCAGGGTGTCTTTCTTGAACCAAGGGATGTGCTCAGATGCTAATTGCCGAAATTACGACTCACATGCCACCTTTAAATGCAGCAGCTTCATCCAGAGCTCGGACGATATGCATGCCTACCCGTCCGCTGCTTGACCAGAAGCCTGCCCTGCCCCATTTGCTGGCTGAGCGTGTGCCTCCAGACCATGGCTCCTGAACTGTGCGTCAGGCTCTGAGAGTGGCAGGTGCAACCGATGCTGTCCCTCAACGATCAGTCTTGCATATCGGTCCATGGGTAATGCGGTGTCAGAGCCAGTGCTGCAACGCCATCTTGTCGTATTGAGCGACTTTGCTGGAGATCAAAAGGCAGATCAGGACAACCAAGTTTGGCGACAGCTGTTTGCATTCCCTGTTTCGCTCAGCCAACTGCCTCCAAGCCAGGTAGAACAGCACGTTGCAGGGTGCTGTGATCAACTAGGTATGATAGTTATCATGTCGTACGCTCCTTGTTTGACTGACGTCTTTGTGCAGTACACTTTAACAGAAGTTGTTTGTGTACACTATAGTCAGCAACAACGGACATACACAGAACTTTCAGACATTACTGCTCGAGACACTAGACTTAGTTGCTGGCAGTCAGAAGAATGAAGCCAAAGCAAGTGCAGCCACAAATGGCGTTTACCTCCTGCGAGTGCTGTTTAAGCGCTTGTCAGAGAGCCTCAATGCTGTACAGCTGGCAGCTTTCAGCACAGATACACCATATATCGCTGCTGACATCCAGCCAAGTGAGCATCTAGCTGCGTTGTTTCCTTCACAGATGGTACAGGCATTGGGTGGCACTGACTTATGCTGCTTATTCGTAGTGCAGCGGCGCCATTGTTGGATCAGCTGTTGCAAACGCTCTTGAAGGTTCTGACAGCGTTCCCCATCAGGTAGAGCAACTTCACCTCACAAGACATCACAGGTCGTTCCTTGCTTTGCATGGTACACCCTGCCGGCATACAAAGAGTGTTTTGCTGTTTTGTCCCCTCACATTCAAGCAGACTCAGTCAACTCACAGTAATCATAACACTGCACTATCATCAGCGTTATCGCCAGCATTGTCTGATAGCAAGGCTCTTGTTGCCTGTGAAACATCCCCCTTTGCTGTACTACATGTGCTGAACAGCTGTGCCTGGTTTGCAGTGGACAGTACTACCTGCTTCATGTGGAGGTCATCAACCTGCTGCTGGTGCTCACTAGCACTCAGCTGTACTCCACATCACCGTCAGCGCCCATTGGCAGCCATCCCTTCATTGACACGCTCATGCAGCAAAGGCAGTTGGCCCCGCAAGTGGTTCAGCAGGCCCTGAAGCACTACAGCTGCAGGCCGCCGTTGCCCTCCAAAGTCCACTTGTGGAGCCCATCTCCAGATGCTGACAACAAGGGCGTGCTCAGACTTGTCAGATCAGCTGCTGGTGAGAGGACCTAAGCCATTCATATTCACTTCTCTGGTGTTGTGTATGTTGAAAGCGATGGTCAGGTCATCGCAGGTCACATGGTGACTACACACCCCATGAATGTACACCAACCCTTTTGGTTCTTGAGCCACAGCTAGAAGGGCTTGCTGTCGGAGTCATTCAGACTCACCCTGCACATGGCACAGCAACTGTTGAGCTACAGGCACAAGGGGCAAATGCAGTTGTGGTCATCATACATGCAGAGTCATTTGCAAGCCGTC
>JAABUW010008255.1_pt1 | contig 12221 bp, 15 predicted proteins | sample 5560081 | NCBI WGS metagenome assembly JAABUW01 (sample SAMN10711882, study PRJNA513363) | rock metagenome | isolation source: Antarctica rocks | place: Antarctica: Victoria Land, Knobhead sud | reverse complement strand
TTCGGCAACCTGATTGTTATCGGCAACATTGTCGAAGTTCAGGTGGCAGCAATGCACAGCGACCCCAGCAGACCGCCACTGAAGCCATGGGGACATCATACGATCTCGACGTTGTGCGACAACCCCAGGATCCTTCTTGATGTTTTCGGTGATGAGAGGGTACGTACATATGCTGACGAAATGTCTCGGGAGGCAGAGATGGTCGAGTTTAAGCATTGCTGACCTTCTCTAGCCGCCACAGGTGCTAATCCGTGCGATGGCGCTGAGCGGATTTCCAGTGCAAAAGCTTTCTATTCTACACCGAGACTGGCTGCAGACCTTGATGAGGCTCAAATACTGTCACGATTTTGCGTCGGCCTCACGCTGCGTCCACGCAGGACTTACTCACTTTGAGATGGACTTTCACTTGGATGGGTGCATGGGAGGATTGACGGAAGAAGTGGCGTACGCCACCGAAGTCCTCGAGTCTGCCTCCAGCCTTCAATACCTTGCGATCGGCACTGCAACTACTCCATCGCTTCGTGGATTTCGCATCATGCCCCAATACGACCTGCAACGCAGTTGGCGGTATGAGACAGCACAGCATAGCGCAATAGTCGACTGGTACCTGCAGGGCGGCATCACTACACTGCGAGAAGTAAAGCTGAAAGGAATGGCCATCGACCTTGAAGGCCTCTGTAGCTTCGCCAAGCGCAATCTCGAACTTCGCTCACTGCATCTACAAGGGATCAACCTATACTGCGGCGACATAGCAGGGCCATTTGCCCGAGGTGCTGGAGACGAGGAGCGTCAGCAGCGGGAGACATACGCGAAGAGTCATATTGAGGAAACGACAGGAGTTGAAGATGTATCACTTACACTCTGTGATGCGCGGAACGGCGAGATGCCACCACCACGGGAGGATCATAGGCTGGAGATGGAATGAACACTCACGGAGGTCGAAATTGCTTGGTAACTTGGGACGTTGATACGCGCAAAGCGTTGTCGAACGAGGGTTTGAGGGAAGGTGTGGACTGCAAATATAACGGAGCATGAACATCGGTATGCCATGAATGAAACCTTTTGAATGCAAGAACTCACAGTCCTCTTGCGAGCTCCACCTTGTCAATGTCTCAGCGCATTAGCCGGTCGCATAATGTCCAATATACATTGCCAATATGTTGCCAACATGTTGATGATACAACACCTTCAACTACTCGCGTTAAGTACGTCCGTGCACACGCGCCAACTAATAAACCTTGTTTTACTGGACCTACTCACGATGTCGATATATGGTGACCGTTCCGTCAACCAGGCTCGGATACAACAGTCTCCGTCTGTTGTTGGCCCCATCAACACCACGGACCCTTCCCATCAGGACCATTTGTCTACGAGCAAGATCTGCAAATGGCTGAGAACCTTCTCACAGTTCCACCGGACGTCTTCGCACGACATTGCGCGGTTCACGGTTTCTTGGAACTCCAAAGACCTCTCCGCACTCCGCCTGGTGTGTCGAGAAGCGAGTGACAAGGTGTTTGACATCTTTCTAGATGTGCACTTCTCTACCTTCACAGTCTTGATTACTCAAGAAGAAAGCCTAAGAACTCTGCTAGCTATTGCTCAGTATGAGCGATTCGCACGTGCCATCCGCAGGCTTGTCTTCTGTACCGATATTGTCGCAGAGCGGCCTCCCGAGCAGTGTCGTCTGAAGATGGACCCTGAGATAGCAGCCCTGCCCCGTCCCTCGGACAAGGATATCAAACGGAACCAGAAGCAAGCTGTGGCAAGGCAAAGGCGACCGCGGCACTGTGCTGTCGACCTCGAGCTGCTCACCGAAATCTTCACTGCTCTGGCACGCGTGGGTGGTGCTTTCGAGGTCGACGTCACGGTCATGGAAAGGAACGCAGGCTATGCGCCACTACGGCCATGGGGGTCCAAGACGTTGCAGGTTTCTTGTGGACAGAAGCTCCATCCCGACCACAAGGATAAAAGGGCAAGCTAGCTACTTCGTCACCTTTGAACCTCGCGTGTGCGAACACCGAGCGTTGCATGTCTTGTTATCTTCAAGTAAGGTAGTGCTGACTACCTTTGTACAGACACCTATAATATTGTTCAAGGCCATGAGGAAGACCAAGTTCCCCATCGAGAAGCTGTCAATGCTGCATCACCGGTGGTTCGAAGTTCTTTGGGCTATTACGGAGGACTCGAAAAACTTCCCGGAGTTTGGCTATGTCTTCGATAGGATAACGCACTTCGAGATGGACTGCGTCTGGCAGGACTGCGAACCCAAGTTCCCGAGGATGAGTCAAGATCTATTTGTTTTTGACCACACATTTCATCTGCTACATGAGCTCGAATCTCTTACGGTCCATGCTGACAACGATGACAATGTCCCTTGGAGTGTACACCTTCACAGTGCCGTAGTCCACAACCATCTCCTAAGGTGCTGGCCAAGACTACTCGAGCTGGATCTCAATGGCATGGTGCTGGACTGCGAAGTTCTCTGCAGCGTCCTCAAGAAATGCAATCGTGTTGGCGGTTTCCGCTCCTTGCGTCTTGCGTTTGTCAACCTCTACTGTGCAGACCATGTCGGCGCATTCACAGAGGGGGGCGGTGAAGCTCATCGCCGCTTTCGCGAAGGGCAGGTGAAGGAGCATCCGGAAGAACGCACGGGTATCGAGAACATTTCCCTTGCAATGTGCGATGCACGTAATGGGCCGATGCCTAGTTTCGAAGGCATCGAATGCGGCCCCAGGGGATATTCGACGATGAAGGTAGGCAATTTCATGGTTGGCTACCTTCTGTAGCCACGCGAAGACCTTAGTTCTGTGTATAATTTCATACCTTAGTGTCAAATTATTGGTAGTCGTATGGCTTTCCTTGATTGATCTATCATCTAGAATATATTAAACTGGCAGTATCTTGGGCACAGCCTGGGATAACCATACACATTGCCCATACCGGACATCCGAGGATGATCATGCAGACAGAGCGTAACAAGCACACTTCATCGTAGTGCAAGCCGCGCTACCCAACATCACTACACCCCATACTTCTGCTTACGCATCTTCTCCAGATACTCAAACTCCACCGCATTGATATGATACCGCCACACGAACCATGCACACAACACCAGGATGAACAGCGTGACAATTGAGATACCAAGAACCGCCAAGCAATAGATGATCGGGTCTCGGAAGGTTTCTCTGAAAGTCACAGGCTGTGCTTCGATCTCGGGCGTAGGTCGATCGTTGAGTGTGTCGTCGTCAGCATCATGGTCGTCCCAGCTTCCTGCGGAACTTGATGCGCGTGGTGGCTGTTCGACTGAGCTCGGGGTGGGCGATGCTGGTTGCTCGAGGTGACCGATCCAGCTTTCGACTGTTGAACCTGGTCGTCTTGTTGATCGCGATGGTTGCTGAGAAGGTGCGTTGGATTCTGACTCGCTCTCTTCGTCGTTCTGGTCTGGCTCGGACTCTTCTGGGTCGGAGTCCGAGGCTTCGTCTTGGGTTTGTACGATACGGCGAGCCGCTCGGAGATGAGTTCGGGCATGAGCTTGTTGTTGTAGGGCTGTAGCTCCACCCCGGCTTTGAGCAGCTGTGCCGATGTTGTGAGCATACTGCGGCTGCTGCGGCTGAACATAGATGACCACTTGCGGCTGTGGTGGTGCTGCCGGTACTGCTTGAGGTTGTGCTGGTGGTCCGGCCACAGCCTGTCCTGGGCCTCTCGCCATCACTCGTGATAGCGTGCTGAGTGTGTCGAAGTGGTTGCTGTGGTGTTTCGTGCAAGTGCCTGCGGAGGCCTGGCTGGTATGGAATCTGTTACTTGCGCAGTGGGGCATCTTTTCGTTGGTGGTGTGGGAAGATGCGGATGGTTGATTGCTGGAAGCGCCAGGACGCTGCGAAGGGCGGTCGCCGGACTCATATCGACGCATGTCTCGCATGTATTCAATGTAAGACAGCCTTGAAAGCAATGTCTTACCGGGGACAGCACTGTGTCGTGAGCCCTGAGACCTGAACAGAGCAAGCATTGAGACATCTTACCCATTTGTCTGGATGCTATAGAATTCGGGGCGATGAGATCTGTTCCAGATCTAAGAAAAGTCGCCTCTCATCTCGTTGAGCACAGCCCTTTGTCTTTGCGTGGCCATTTTCTCGAACCGGTCCACAACCATCGTAAAGGTCCCTCTGCCGCCAGTAAGCGACCGGAGGTGCTTCAGGTAGCCGACCATCTCCTTCAAAGGCACACGCGCCACGATTTGCTTCATAGCCTGGGCGCTGTTACCAGCAGAAGTGTCTGCTGTAGCATGACCACCCGCAAAAGGATCTGGTGGCGCGTAGATCTTCGAGACATCGATTGCTGATCGATCTGAGACACCCTGTTGATCATCTTCGGCGCTGAGCGATACGACAGTCCCGCCACGAGCGCTGGAGATGTCGTGGACAACTGATCCCATGCTGGTTTCGTCAACAGAAATGGTGACGAGCATAACTGGCTCCATCAGTACTGTCGGGCTTGCTTGTACGCTGTCTCGCATTGCCCGTTGTGTCGCAAGGCGAGCCGCAGATGAGAGCGCAGCGGGCGTTGTATTAGCAAACAAGTGTTTAGCGGGATCGAACGTGACCGTGATGTCGACGGAGTGGACAGCGTAGCTGTGAGCCGGACCACGAGCCAGCGCAGCAGAAACACCATTCTGCATCGCTTGATGTATGGTGTGGATAGGGAGATGGTCAGGCAGGCTAGATTGTTCTGGATCCGCCGAAAATCCGCCGAAATCGAGCGTAGGCCCGACGATGGAGAGGCGATTGTTGTCCGCAAGCTCAAACACATGAACTTCTCCAGTATCTTCAGCTTCACCAGTATTTGGCTTGATCACAACAGTACATGCCGCCTTCGAGCTCTTTCCTCCCATCTCTCGCTCGAATATCTCTGTAATTACTTCGCTCGCGGCCGTGGGAGATTCTCTGTACCCAATCTCGATGTTGCCGATCCTGGCTTTGGCTTTTAGATCGTTGATCAAGCGATCACGAGCAATCTCAAGATGCAGCTCTCCCATGCCAGACAAATGGGTCTGCCCGCTCTCTTCGTCAATAGTAACGTGCAAGGACGGATCCTCGCGAAGAAGCAGATTCAAGCTTTCCTTGATATGCTTCTCCTCCGAAAGACTGTTCGGCTCCACGCTAACAAAGAACACCGCTGGTGGTACATCGATTGGTCGTAGCTGTAAGCTGTTGATGGGAGCTGGTGGACCGACTTTGGGATTGGTTCCAGCATACGAGATCAGAGTGTCGCCTGTCCTGGTCGCCTTTAATCCAGGTATGACTCCAATCTGACCGGCTGGGATAGAATCGACATCGACTGAATCGTTCGCATACATCTTCAGTAATTTCTGCGCTCGCTCGGCGATCTGTAGATTTGTGTTCCACAGTACTGAGTTCCGTTTGATTGATCCTGAGTACACTCGTATGTAGACAAGCACGCCTTGCTTGCTGTCCGCGACGACTTTAAAGGCTAGCGCGCAAGCTTCGAGGTTTTGCAATGCGAACGAGGCTTTGTCGTTCGACAAGCCTTTTCCTCCTTTGGCTGAAGTCGAGGTGGCGATAGCGATCTTACCGGCGAGCACATCTGCGAGCCCGCCTTGCACGTTTCCGCCAAAGCTGATCTCGGGATCAGGTCGCTGCCCGGGCGATGGCAAGAGGTCAACTACAGCGTCCAGCAATGGCTGCACACCAATATTTCGGAAACTCGCACCCGCCAAGACAGGGACCACGTGCTGAGTCTTCTGCAAGACGCAACGCCGTAGACTTTCGGTGATGTCATCAGACACGATCGCCAAATGGTCCTCGTCAGCCTCAAGAAATCTTTCCACCATCACACCATCGTGCTCCGACAGTAATTCGACAAGTGCTACCCTCGCCTCTTTCAGCTCCTGTGCAAGTCTCCCGTCCTCAGCCTCTAGCTGCTGTAAGCTGAAGACAGAGATGTCCTTCCCATCGCCACCCTCAGCATACTTTAGAGCCCTCAAGCCAATAACGTCGCCAACGCCTCGCAATTTGCCATCAGCACTCCACCATGGAATACCGCAGACAGCTGGCCAGGCACCTAGTCTTGCAGCGGCTTCCTTGACTGTGCGGCCAAAAGCTGCTCCCTCTCGATCAAGCTTGTTGACGTAGACAATTCGTGGGATCGCGTATGCTGAAGCTTGCGACCAGACTTTCTCGGTCTGCGCTTCAACTCCAGCTACACCATCGAGGATACATACTGCGCCGTCTAGAACGCGCAGGGAGCGAAGAACTTCGAAAGTGAAGTCTGCGTGGCCGGGAGTGTCTATTAGATTGATGTTATGAGGGGTTGATGAGCGTGGTCCAGAGCTATCAGGTGACGCAGCATCCGCGGAAGAAGGTGGCCAGGAGAACGTGATGGCTGCAGACTGGATCGTGATGCCTCTCGCCCTCTCGGCGGGCAGGAAGTCAGTCACCGTGCTCCCGTCATCCACATCGCCTATTCTTCTGGTGAAGCCCGCGTAGTATAGCGCGCGCTCTGTGGTTGTAGTCTTACCCGCATCTACGAAAATGAATGGATAGGTTAGTCTAGATCTCAGACCTGATGCCACATGATGTCTCAGCGGAGGGTATCCTGGCCATTGGACCTACCTATGTGCGCGATGATGCCGATATTTCTTGTTCGTTGCAGATTGTTGTTGACCCGCGTTGCATGATAGGTCCGGCATAGGGTCTTCGCATAAGATGATTTCCTGAGCGAGTGCGTTTGGCGCAACAATCCTAGAATCATTCCAGAAACCGGACACCTGGCAACGCGCAACAATAACTCGCTTTTGTCCTCTATTCCATGTTGTACTTCCAATAGAGGTCAAAGTCCAGGAGTGCCAAGGCCCGGGCGTTAGCGTTAGCGTATCAAATGTACTCCTCGAGCCTCCGTATCTACTTACTAAGTACTATTCCTTCTCCAGCGCAAAGACATCCTGACTATCCGTCCTCAAGCAGTGCATGATACTCTTCGCGTCCATACTGTGCAGCGGCAGGACGACCTAGCCAGCTGGACGACTGGCTGCTTCTACCACTACCTCTTCGCTACATCGACTGGCAGCGCTGGACGAAGCATGTGTTGACAAGAGTTGACGTGTGCTCTACCTCTTGCGCCTACTTGTGCGATCGAGTCGAGCACCGAGCAGACGTGCCGCGGAAGAGCACCGAACACATCAACCAGGTGTAGCTGTGAGAAATGGAGCAGCATGATCAAGACGAACCCTCGAACCGTCTGACCAGGACAGCATCGAAGTCTTTCAACAACCGCTGGCCTCGAGCAACTGCGGCCAGGCCGCGCCTCGCCACCCCGAATGCCTCCACAACCGATCTACCGACCTTGAGCATCAAAATTTCGACGCCGTCACCCCCCGCGAGTCCGCCAACACCCGCACCGTCTCCCAGAATCACAACGAAGGCGCCAGACTGGTCCACCGCCGACCCACGGGAGGATTGTGGGGGCTTATCACTAGACGACGATGATACACACTCTGCGCAGACCAACGGGGTTGGCTACCGCCAGATGCGGGCGATGTTCCAAACGCTCGACCACCATGAACGGCAACGTATGCTGGCTGAAATTTTAAATATGTGCGACGGGCGGCTACTCAGCTTTGTTTCTGGCTTCGTGTCACCTCGACTAAGACACGACCCCATGCACTATTTACCCGATGAGCTATGCCTCCGAGTACTAGGCTACATAGACGACGTCCAGACCCTGGCGAGAAGCGCGCAGGTCAGTCGCAGATGGCGAGAGCTCGTCAGCGACGACATGGCTTGGAAGAGCCTATGCGAGCGGCATGCATACCGCAAGCTTTCCAACGAAACATCTGATCCGACAACCCAGCTCACAGCAACGGCGCACAGCTCCAGACTGGAGCAGAAATTCCAACATCCATACGGTTATCTCTCAAGGACTTCTCAATTCCACAATCCCGCGCTCGCGGGCCTTTCGAGCAGCGCTCCTGACTTGACAATGCTGCTGAGCATGACTGCAGATCCAGTCAATCCGATTTCTACACTCGCTGCTCGCGGAACACCATCCTCACAAACCCAAAGGCGTCCCAAAGTCATCACATACCGCTCCCACTTCAAACAGCGATACCAAGTCGAAACCGCGTGGCGAATCGGAGGCAGTCTGGACACGCGACAAATCACGCCTGACCAAGGTGTTGTGACAAGTTTGCATCTGACGCCGAACTACATTATCGTGGCGCTCGACAACGCCAAAATCCACGTCTTCGACCCCGTGGGCCGACATCTACGTTGCTTGCAAGGCCACGTCATGGGCGTTTGGGCAATGGTCCCTTATGGCGACACGCTTGTGTCGGGTGGGTGTGACAGAGACGTCCGAGTCTGGGATCTGCAGAGCGGCCAGGCGGTCCACATGTTGAGAGGGCACACCAGCACCGTACGGTGCCTCAAGATGTCCGGGACAAACATTGCGATTTCCGGATCACGAGACACTACGCTCAGAATCTGGGATATCACGAATGGGATATGCAAGCACGTGTTGGTGGGTCATCAAGCGTCTGTCAGATGTCTGGACATCCATGGCGACCTAGTGGTCTCTGGATCCTACGACACCACCGCCAGGATCTGGTCGATTAGCGAGGGCAGGTGTTTGAGGACACTGCAAGGTCATTTCAGCCAGATTTATGCCGTTGCATTCGATGGCAAGCGTGTTGCCACTGGATCTCTCGACACCTCCGTCCGCATTTGGGACCCGAGAGACGGACGATGCCTCGCTCAGCTGCAAGGTCACACCTCTCTTGTCGGCCAACTGCAGCTACGCAACGACATTTTGGTGACCGGGGGTTCCGACGGCTCGGTCAGAGTCTGGTCACTGCAAACTTACTCCGCTATCCACCGACTTGCAGCGCACGACAATAGTGTTACCAGCCTCCAATTCGATGATAACAGGATCGTTTCCGGTGGCTCAGATGGCAGAGTGAAGGTGTGGGATCTGGAGCGTGGCGTGCTGATACGCGAGCTTGGCAGTCCGGCAGAGGCGGTGTGGAGGGTGGTGTTCGAGGATGAGAAGGCCGTTGTGCTCGCAAGCAGGAATGGGAAGACTGTCATGGAGGTAAATGCCCGCTAACGCACCTCTATCTTGCATTCAAAAGTGAAGATGCTAACTCTGCTCATCAGGTCTGGTCATTCGCGCCACCTACCGAGGACGAATTCGGCGTGTCTTCTCGACCCTACAGCCACTCCCTCGCGCATGCCAGCAGCTCAATGTCAATGCCTGCTATCACTCCCTACGAAGACCCTGCGTACGGGGAGCGACCCAGGTGGCTTGGCGGTGATCCCGAGAAGGCTGATGCAGCGTTGGCGCAACAACAAGACGAAAGTATGAGTGACGCGTATGATTGGCATGCGAGAAACGACCAGGACGATGCAGAACGCTTTGAAGAACATAATGTGTGAATTTGTTTTGATCTTGTGGGCAACAGATGCAGCACAGCGGGATGACACGACGGAGATTACCATGCAGCACTATAGTGATGAAACAGGAAAGACACGAGAGCATGATTCAGCCTGCGTTGGGCATTTGTGGTGTTCGGGCGCACGACGACGATGTCTGATGATGGGTATATGCGCTGGATGCGCTTTGAGGTGTCGGGTTTGGTCTTCTGTTCATAACTCCTGAGGCTTGTCGAGGCCGTTACATAAGGTATTTTGGGCTTCTTGCCCTTTCTTGCGAGTTACCTGAGCAGGCTTGCGTCTTTCTAAGTTGTGTGAGGAGCATCTGGACCCGCTTGGGGTAATGAGGAAGACGGAGATGAGGTCAAATTAGAGTTTATAAAGGAGCATCCTCGCTCCTTCCCTCCCCAACATGCATGCGCCTGCTCTCGATCACAGTACAATCAAGATCCAACGAATCCGACATAATCCTCATCCGTGGACCAACGCCATCCCTCCTCGTGACCATGGCAGAGCTGCTCATGGGCGGCCTTCTCGGACTTCTGCGCCAGTGTCGATTTCTTGGAATCCACTTCCTTCTGCACCGACTCGTGTACGACAAGTACGCCCGCCCATTCACCGCCATCCAAGCGACGTCGCATCCCGCGGTAGTCTTCCCAAGTTACAAGGTTTTGGAACTTGCCGACCGTGGCTTTGTTGGTGTTTAGGCGCCGGCACAGCCACTTGCCATCTTTGAGACTATAGCCGTTTGCGTGATCGCGCGATTTAGCGAACGCGGTGGTGGTCAGTTTGGTCAGAATGTTCTGCATGTCGGCCCAGGAAGCGCAGGTGTCGAGGTGGTGTCTGGAGAGGCACCGTCAGCAGTGTTCTCCTCGGTAAGGGACGGACATTGGTGTCCACGGCAGTCGCTGTACTGGCGCTACTAGCGATTCGAGTCTGGAAAATAGGCTAAGTCACATACATGTTGGCCTCCGAAGCATGTCCGTCGTCTTCCAGTCCAGCAACGACCTGAAATTTGAATGTCTCGGGCTCGAGTCTAGGCTGCTCAAACGCCTGTTCTCGACGCAGCCGGACGAGCATGTTCGGAATGTCCTGCCGTGTGAACGCATCTATTGTCTCCACAGGCTTGAGGAATCTCGCACACTCCGCCGCGATTTGTGCTTTTGTCGCGTTGATGAGGTGGGTGTCGCTCAACGGGATACGAAGGCTGCTTCTGACCTGTGACAACTCGGATCGCTCGTTGTACAGGCTGGTGAAGTGCTCGTCCAGCGATAAGACTGGTAGATTTGTAGCGCAGCTGGGATATCGTCATCCGTGCAGTGGTCTCTGGCAGCGTCCGCAAGGAATGAAGTGACGTCTGGGCAGAACAGGGTCGCGCCTTTGTGGTAGAGGTATTTGTCTAGCAAGGCGATGAGGTCTTCGGGCGTCTCCATGGTTTCATCGGCTGGTGCTGCCACTGCATCTTGCGTTGACCCAACTGACTGCATCTCACGATGCCAAGAGGATAGAAATTTGGAGGTTCGGTGTGTGAATGACGCTAAAACTTTTTCCTTTCAATTTGCGAAGGTGGAAGTCAAGGGTCAATTCGATGAAGTGAAGTCAGAGGACGAACCTAAGTGTGGCGAAAACAGACATGAATTTGAGCACGAGATGGCGTGCAGCACGTATATCATTACATTTTCCCATGTCTCAAATGAATGTGTCTCTGGTAATGTTAGCGATGGCGCCAACCATCCTCTTCTGTAACGTGCAAGAATACGACATTTTTCGACAGCCTTGATCCGGAGCTTCAGGTTGGCTCCTGCGCAACGTCAGCTACCATGCCAGGACAATCACGGCTATGATCATACCTCGTCAGTGTCGCCGTCCGACAGCATGTCCTTCGGTATCTCGAAATGGCCCTTTTTGCGTTCCTCCAGGGGGGTTGGCTTCTTCTTGATACTCTTCACCGCACTTTGTTGCTTGTTGATGCACTCCATAACGTTCATCTCTCGGACCTTGACGCTCATGTGCACGACGGGGTTGGGGCCTGCCACTTCGCGGACACCGGCTTGGGAGATGGTGCACCTAGCTTGTTGGATAGAAGGCTCAGCGAATGTCTCGTTTGGTCGAGCTGTGGATATCCTGGAGCACTAGACAGCACGCTTTGTACTTGGTAGTGTCGCAAGGAGCTGACACTCATCAATACGACTTACATGGAGAAGTCGCCCTGCGCCACGAGGTTCTGCAAAACTGAGTCCTTCGAGGTATTGCCCTGCTGCAACATAAGGGAGAGTTTCAGCTGTGCTTCCTCGACACGCTGTTCGTTCTCTGCCAGTTTCTGCAGGGCTCGGTATTGGTCGAAGTGGCGGCGGTGGTTCGGGTGATCGTCGGCCTGGCGAGTGCTGGAGAGCCAGACCCTGATGAGCGTATCGGACGGTCCTGGGTGGGCTTGCTCGTTCGAGGTCCTATTATGGATAACCACGGCCATACGTTCCTTGCAGGTGGCTCCCTTCGCCATGGTGTGTGGAATGTTCGAGTCTCGGTGGTACAGGGATCTTTCGATACGCATGATGAGAAGCGTTCGGGTCCGTCCTGCTTAAGTATGACAGCCCAGAAGAATGAGTACGTGAGAATGCAACAAAGTTTGAACGTGGTGGGTCTTGTGGAGGGTAATACTACACGGAGAGAAGAGTAATATAGAACATGTATCTTTACAGGCGCCCAAAAAACTCCATCGCCATGCTTGAAGAAGGTCTATCCCGAGTGGTCGTTTCCTGCTGAGCTTTAATGCTC
>JAABUW010008251.1_pt1 | contig 12225 bp, 10 predicted proteins | sample 5560081 | NCBI WGS metagenome assembly JAABUW01 (sample SAMN10711882, study PRJNA513363) | rock metagenome | isolation source: Antarctica rocks | place: Antarctica: Victoria Land, Knobhead sud | reverse complement strand
AAATTCTCCGGCGTGAAGAGGTGCTGCCCGAACGCCTCCCCGCGCGAGCGCCAGTCCCACTTCACGAAGGTCGTCTCCGTCGTGAACGCTCCGGTGAGCAGGCCGTGCGCCATCGGGCCGTACGCCATCACGCCGACGCCGAGCGCGAGGGCGGTGGGGAACATTTCGCGCTCCCAGCGGCGGTCGAAGAGATTGTACCCAACCTGATTGGCGCAGATAGTCGCCGCCGCCTTCGCCGCCCGTAGTTGCGCCGCGCTGTAGTTCGAGACGCCGATGTACCGCGTCTTGCCCGCCTGCACGAGGTCATTCAGCGCGCCCATCGTCTCCTCAATCGGCGTGGCGGGGTCGGGCCAGTGGATCAGGTAGAGATCGATGTGGTCGGTGCCGAGCCGCCGCAGGCTGTCGTCCATGTCGCGCAGGATCGCCGCGCGGGAGCTATCGCGACGTTGCGGCCCGCCGACGACCTCCCAACTCAGCCCGCCCTTCGTGACGAGCACGATCTCCTTGCGCCGCGCGCCGAGCGCCTTGCCGAGCACTTCCTCGGAGTGGCCGTGCCCGTAGATCGCCGCCGTGTCGAAGAGCGTCACGCCGAGGTCGATTGCGCGATGGACGGCGCGAATCTCCTCGCCATCGTCCACATCGCCGTACTGGTTGCCGCCCATCTCCCAGCAGCCGAAGCCAATCGCCGAAATCTCCAGGTCGGACGCGCCCATCGTTCGGTACTGCATCGCTGCCTCCTCTTGCTACGTCCCTCGCGCTCACTGGTGATGACCCCGCGAGTGTACGACGCGCGCCGGGAGACGGAAAGAGGTTGAACCGCGAAGGCGCAAAGGACGCGAAGAGGGGAAGAGAAAGGAGAGAAGATATTCATCGCCTCCTCTCTTCTCCGCGTCCTTCGCGCCTTCGCGGTTCAAATTTCCCGGTTACAATGGCAGGGAGGAGGGCGCGACGATGCAGGACGAACCGATGACCAACGAGATTGACGCGCGGCTCTGGTCGCTGGCGCATGCGTCGCCGGTCGGGGAACGGCCTGATCTGGGGCGGATGCGGCGGCTGCTCGCGCACCTCGGCGACCCGCACATCGGGCTGCCCGTCCTGCACGTCGGCGGGACGGCGGGGAAAGGCTCGACCGCGACGATTGCCGCCGCGCTGCTGACGGCGGCGGGATACTGCACCGGCCTCCACACCAAGCCGCACCTGCGCCGCGTCAACGAGCGCATCGTCGTCAATGGAGCGCCGATCGGCGACGCCGACCTGCTGGCGCTCATCGCGGAGGCCGCGCCCGCCGCCCACACCGTCCAGCCGACGTGGTACGAGTTCACCGTCGCCCTCGCCTTCCTCCATTTCCGCCGCGTCGCCGTCGATATCGCCGTGATCGAGGTCGGGCTGGGCGGCACGTACGATGGCACGAACGTCGTGCGGCCGCTCGTCGCCGTGCTGACAAACGTCGGCCTCGACCACACGGAAGTCCTCGGTGACACGGTAGAGGAGATCGCCTGCGACAAGGTGGCGATCATCAAGCCGGGCTGCATCGCTATCACCGGCGTCACGCAGCCGCGCGTGCGGGAGATCGTCGCGGAGCGTGCGGCGACAGTCGATGCACCGCTCTGGCGATTTGGCGGCGATGGCGAGATCGAGACGAGCGCCATCACAACGGGTGCGGGCGGGTCGCGCTTCACAGTAGCGGTGCGGAGCCATCGGCACGATGCATTACACCTCGGCCTGCTCGGAGCGCATCAAGTGACGAACGCCGCGCTCGCTATCGCCGCCACGGACGCCCTCATGTCGCATGGCCTCACGGTTCCCGATGCAGTCATCGAGCAGACGTTGCCGACGATCCGCATTCCCGGCAGGCTCGAAGTCGTCGCGACATCGCCAACCGTCGTGCTCGATGGCGCGCACAACCCGGACAAACTGGACGCGCTGCTCGCCGCCCTGCCTGAATACTTCGACTATGAACGACTGATCGTTGTCGCAGCCTTCACACGGCGGCACGATGTGGCGGCGATGCTCGCGCGGCTGGCGGCGGTCGTGGATCACATTGTGCTCACCACGTTCGACATGCACGGCGACTTCGGGCCGGGTCAGGCGATCCCCCCGGAGGAACTGGCGGCATTGTTCGCCACCTTTCACCCGCGTGGCACGGTCGCCATCGTGCCGGAGCCGGTGGCGGCGGTCGCGGCGGCGCGGGCAGGGGCGAATGCGGATGATTGCATCTGCGTCACCGGCTCGCTCTATCTGATCGGCGCGGTGCGCGACACGCTGTTGAATCAATAGCATGGCAGCAGGACTGGTGCAGATGACACACGAGCACGGCACAACCCGTTGCGGCGACACGCTCCTCCGCTGGGGCGCGAAAACGTACGTGATGGGCATTCTCAACGTCACGCCCGATTCCTTCTCCGGGGACAGCGTCGATGGGGATATTGACGCCGCGCTCGCGCGAGCGGAGGCGTTCGTGCGGGACGGCGCGGACATCATCGATGTGGGCGGCGAATCGACGCGACCCGGCGCGCCCGCCGTCTCTGTGGCGGAGGAAATCGCCCGCGTCGTCCCGGTCATCGCGGCTCTCGTGGCGCGCCTGACGGTGCCGATCTCCGTGGATACATCCCGCACGGCGGTTGCGGCGGCCGCGCTGGCGGCGGGCGCGACGATGGTGAACGATGTCTGGGGCCTCCATCGCGACCCGGCAGTGGCGGCCGTCGTCGCGCGGGCGGGGGCGGCGCTCGTTGTCATGCACAACCGCGCCGCAACGCCGACGGTGGACGCGCACGGTGGCCACTACGACGATGTGACGTACACCGACGTGATGGCCGCGATCATCGCGCGGCTGGGGGAGAGCATCGCCATCGCCACCCGCGCGGGCGTCCCGCAGGCGCAGATCATCGTCGATCCCGGCATCGGCTTCGGCAAGACCGTTGCGCAGAATCTGGCGGTGATGCGCCGCCTGCCGGAGTTGCGGGCGCTCGGTCTGCCGGTGCTCGTCGGCACTTCGCGCAAATCCTTCATCGGCCTGACGCTCGATCTCCCCATCGAGGAGCGCCTGGAGGGCACCGCCGCCACCGTCGCGCTCGCCATCGCCGCCGGTGCGGACATCGTCCGCGTCCACGATGTCCGCGCGATGGCCCGCGTCGCGCGGATGGCCGACGCCATCATCCGAGTACTGGGTACTGAGTGAGAGTTGTCGATGTGGAGCGGCGAACAGTGAAAAGGGCAAGCCCGGAAGCCTGCCCCGTTCCGCACTCAGTACTCGTCACTTTTTGGTTAGCTGCCGAGGCGCAGGTTTTCGTCGCTGCGAATCTGGCCGCGCGTCTGGCCACCAGGGTACTTCACGGAGTGGACATTGACGTAGGCATTGCCGCTCTTCATCGCGGCAAAGAGATCGTCCATCGTCTTGCCCTTCAGCGGCCCATCGAAGTCCTTCGCGGTGATCGTGCCGGAGGACATCATGCCACTGAACGGGCCGACATTCTTGCCGCTATACAGCGGAACAACCACCGGGCCATTGTTCCCGAAGGCGCCGATGTGGATGTGACCGGCGACGGGGTCATTAATGGCGTTCATCCAGAGCGTCCACGTCATGCTCTGCCCATCATCATTGATATGGAGATACGCCCAGCCCAACGCATCCTGCTCCGCGATCGGCACCTCATCGCCGGACGAGAGCACCGCCATGTAGTTATGCCCCGCGTCCACCGTGGCGGCGGAGACAGAGCCACCAACCACGAAAAGACCCAGAAGCACAGAGACCATCATCAACCCGACAAACCTACGAGACAACGTGCGCATTTCGCTCCCCCTATCCACACATCCAATGAACGACGGCGCTATCCTACCATCTCGCGCCTCTGTTACACGAGTACGTTCTATTAGCGGAAACTGGTTTGTTTTTGTATACAGTGCCGTCCTCGCATCGGCGATGTGCGACGGCGCGTGCTCAGGGGCCTTCGGGCTGGACGAGGCGCATGAACAGAGGTGTTAGAACCATCCCAGCGCCTCCACGACCTCCACCCGCACCATCGCGTCCGGCTCCATCACGCGGCAGCGATCGAGCGCGGCCCATGCCTCCACTCCGCCGAGCCGACCGAGCGCCCACGCCGCGTGCCCGCGCACAAGCGGGGATTCGTGGTTGCACAGGGCGTCCGCAAGGGCGGGCACAGCGGCGGGATCATCGGAGTTGCCGAGGGCAATGGCGGCGTTGCGGGCGAGCATCGCCCACTTCGCGCGTTTGACCGAGCGGCCCCGGAATCGCGCGCGGTACTCCTCCACCGTCATTGTCAGGAGCGGGATCAACGCGGGATAGGCGTCGTCCACGCTGCGGGGCCGGAGCACGGGCGGTGCGAGGGGCAGGACGTGCCGGTTTGGTGGGCAGACATCCTGGCAAACATCGCAGCCGAAGACCCAATTGCCCATCAGCGGGCGCAGTTCGGGCGCAATCGCGCCGCGCTGCTCAATCGTCAGGTACGAGATACAGCGCGGCGTGTCGAGCACGTAGGCGGCGGGGATGGCGTGCGTCGGGCAGGCCACCATGCACGCCGCGCACGTGCCACACGACTTCCGCACCGGCGCGTCCGGCTCCAGATCGAGGTCGAGCGGCACCTCAGCGAGGAAGAGATACGAGCCGGTGTCGCGCGTCGCGATGATGCACGTATGCTTGCCGTACCATCCCAGCCCCGCCCGCGCCGCCGCCGCCCGGTCGACGATCCGCGCCGTATCCACGAGCGTCCCCGCCTGCAAGGGATGCCCAACGCATCGCTCAATTTCCACGATTAGGCCGCGCATCATGTCGCGCAGGAGGTCGTGGTAATCCATGCCCCATGCGTACCGCGCGACGCGGCCCCGGAGCACGCCATCGTCCGGCACGGGGGGCGCGTCGGCGTAGTACGAGACGCCGAGCACGAGCAGCGAGCGCGCCCACGGCAGCAACCGTTGCGGCGCGCTCGCGATGTGGGCGCGCTCGGGCGTGAACCAGTCCAGCCCGTCGAGGTGGCCCGCCGCGATCCGCTCGTTCAGCACCGGCTCCAGCCCCGCGAACGGTTCCGCCGTCGTCACGCGGGCGAGATGGAAACCGTGCGCGTGGGCAAGGGCCTTGATGTTGGTGGCGTTCACCCAACCCCCCAGCCCCCTTCCCCCGCAGGGGAAGGGGGAGCGGTAGCGCGGGCTTTCCAGCCTGCGTAATCGATCCGTCGCACGCGATGCGCCGAGGTGTCACCCATGCGTCTCTGCATAGGATACAATGCGGCGGCGGACAGGTGTTGCGAAGGAGCGTCCAATTATGACCGGAATCCGGGGCATCGCGGAAATTGTCCTCTCGGTGCACGACCTCGATGCGTCGTTGCGCTTTTATCGGGATATGCTCGGGCTGACGCTCGTGTCGGAGCCGGGGTTCCGGCCCGTCTTCCTCCGCGCGGGCAACGCCGCCGTGACGGTGCCGCAACTCATCGTGCTCGCGCCGCTGCCGCCCGACACGCCACCCTTCCCCGCCGCGAAGCCGGGGCGCACGCTCCATCACCTCGCCTTCGAACTCACCCCGGTGGACTTCGACGCGATGCGCGACCATCTCGCCGCGCACGGCCTCGCCATCCGCACCGGTCAGCACCCCGTCATCCCCTCCCGCACTCTGTACGTGGACGACCCGGACGGCAACGAGGTCGAGTTCATCGCGGGAACGTAATATGCACTGGCCCTGTCTGGAAGGATGCGGATGATGCAGCAGGCACTTATCCAGTCAGCCACCGCACATGTGTATCGCAACCGATGGTACCGCCGTAGATTGTGGTTTGCCTGGACGTACCCCCTTCTCGGGATAAACAATCTCTTCGAGGGAATTCGCGATCACTCGCGCTGGCAGTTTGCGCTGGGGCTGCTCTTTTTTGCCTTTATCCCGCTCGCCGTTTGGAGTTCACGGAGCGTTCGTCTCGTCGTCACGCCGGAAGGCGTCACGTATCACAGCGGTTGGTCATTGCTCCGTGTTCCGTGGCAAGATATGGAGTGTATCGGGCGCAGTATACGAGGGCGTTACAGGGGATGGGAGGGGATCATGTTGCGAGAAGTCTATTGGCATCATCCTCGCTGGCTGCCATGGCCGACTCGCTGGTTCCCGCAGTTCATTCCTCTCTGGTCGCGATGGTACGGGCCATCGTGGGACCAAGCATTCTTTGATGATCTCTTTCATTACGCGCCGTGGTTGGCGGGCGATGGGATGCATGGTAACGTCGCGCAATAGATCGTTCTACGCGGGGAGATTCCATCTGTGCTGAAGCATCTCGCGCTCGAAGACGGCGCGTTCGACATGCGGATGAATGTCCGGCAACTCGCGCCGGACTGCATTATCGATGTTGACCCCGCCAGTTACGCGGCGGAACTCGCGCTCAAAGATGACATCCTCGCCAGCGACGCGCACTATTACTACCAGACCCTTCCCGGCACCGAGGCGATGCAGTGGGAGACGGTCGAAATCCTCCTGCCGAACATGGCGCGGCACTACCCGGCGCACTTCACCCTCACGACGGACGGCGACCATTGGCGCTGGACGAACCGCCTGCTCGGCACCGAGACGGCGTTCACGCTCGGCGACCCGGCAACGCTGCCACTACCGCCGCTCGATTGGGTCGGGCGGCAGGTGCAGGAGGACCTCTGCGTGATGGACGGCAACGACGCGACCAGTCCGCTCGTCGCGGGGCACCTCTGCTTCGCCTCCGGCTGGTGCCTGGACGACAAGATGGGCCGGTCATTCCTCGCCATCCACGGCCCCGTGCCGCTTTTTGCGGAGAAGATCGGCCGCCCGGCGGACCTGATGATGCAGCGCGTCAAGGTGAGCCGCCCGACCGCGCGCGTCAACTGGACGATTCACCCCTCCGACCGCCTCAACTGTGCCCTGGTGGTGAAGCGGCGGTACGCCTTCGAGCACGAGGGGATCAACCCGGAGAACGCGGGAACGCGGTACTACCTCCGCTCTGAGTGGCAGACCTTCATCCGCTACCCGCGCACGAACGCCGTCCTCTTCACGATTCGCACGCGCGTCCAACCTCTCGCGGACGCCCTCGTTGGCCCCGACGACGCCCGCCGCCTCGCCACCCTGCTCCGCACCATGCCCCCGGCGATGCGCGACTACAAGAGCCTGACACGCCATGTCGATACGCTGCTCGCCTATCTCGAAGTGGAGTCGGCCCACCACCCCGACTCCTCCCGCAGTTGCCCTTTGGGCAGGAGGGGTTGGGGCGGGTTATTCTTCGGCCTGCCAGCGGCAGGAGAAGCGTTCGATGCCAGGGTGCTTCTCGCCGAGCGATGTGACCTCGAAGCCGCAGGCGCGGTAGAACGCGACGGAGTTCTGATCGGTCTCCGAGTAGAAGGCGTGCAGCCCCTCCTGCTCGATGACGCCCTTAATCATCCGCGCGCCGATCCCGTGGCGGCGCATCGACGGATCCACCGCGATGTGCAGCAGCAGCGCGGCGTCCCGCCCGACCCGCTCGACGCCGAGGATGCCGACGGGCCGCTCGTCCTCCGTCCAGACGTAGAGCTTCCGCTGGGGGTTGGTGTAGACGGTCGTGAGCAGGTAATCCAGCCCCCTGCCGCTCGGGTTGAAGACGCTCGGGGCGATCAGTTCCTTCAGCCGCTCAGCGTCCTTGATGTCGGTCACTTTGGTGAGCACAGCGCCATTCCCTCCTGCGCGCGAATCGCCAGTCCGTTTTCACACGCATGGTAGCACGCCACGCACCGATCAGTCAGGGACGAGATCGGTCGAGAGATATTTCAGGCCACTGTCGCACGCGACGGTCGCGATGATGCTCCCCGCCGGGGCTTCCCGCGCGAGGCGGAGGGCGGCGGCGACATTCGCGCCCGCCGAGAACCCCGCGAAGATGCCCTCCCGCATGGCGAGCAGGCGCGCGGTTTGCAGCGCCTCGGCATCGCCGACCGCGAGGGTGCCGTCGCAGAGGGCGGCGTCCCACTGGGGTGGCACGGCGGCGTATCCCGCGCCCTGCAACGTGTGGCGCGGGTTCGTTACGGGCAAGCCCGCGATCACCTGCGATCCCTCCGGCTCGATGGCGTAGCACCGGACAGCGGGGTTCCGCGCCTTGAGCGCGCGCGCCGTGCCGAGGAACGTCCCGCCCGTGCCGACGATGGTGCAGAAATGCGTCACCGCGCCGCCCGTCTGCGTCCAAATTTCGGCGCCGGTCGTTTGTTCGTGGGCGCGGAGGTTCGCGGGGTTGTTGAATTGATCCGGGCGGAACGCGCCGAGCGTGCGGACGAGTTCCTGCGCCCGCTGCTCCACGAGGGCGAGATCGTCGCCGGAGACCTGCCCCGGCACGCCGCCCGGCAGCTGCGGCACGAGATCGACCTCCGCGCCGAGCGCGCGCAGCATCTGGACGCGCTCGCGGCTGTTGCCGACGCTCATCACGGCGATGAAGTGGTATCCCTTGACCGCGCAGACGATCGCGAGGCCCGCGCCCATGTTGCCGCTCGTCAGTTCGACGACGGTTCCGCCCGGCGCGAGCCGCCCCTCCCGCTCCGCCTCCGCGATGCAGACGAGCGCGGCACGGTCCTTGATCGACGCGCCAGGGTTCGCCCCTTCGATCTTCAGCACAACCCGCCCCGGCAGCCCCGCGCCGATCCGGTCCAGCGCGACGAGCGGCGTCCAGCCAATCGCGTCGAGAATGCTGCTGGCGATACCGCTGGGTAGGACTGAGGACTCAGGACTCAGGGCTGAGTGGGAACCTTGGCTAGCGTCGTGCAAATGCCTTGTCCCTTCCTGAGTCCTGAGTCCTCAGTCCTGAGTCCTTCGTCCTCTTCTTCCCCATTATGTATCACCTCGGTTACGTTTCAAGGCCCGGTGCGCCACGCAGAGTATCGCGCAATGCACCGAGCCGGGCCAATGACAGACGCGGTGAGACGATCAGGCGGCGAGTGGGGAGGGGCGGGCGCTGATCGGGTCGATCAGCGCGTTGGCGCGGCCAATCGCGGCGTCCAATTGCGGGTCACGACCAGCGAGTACATCGTCGTTCGTCCGGTCCACGACGATGTCCGGCGTGATGCCGATCGCGTTGAGCGACGCGCCCTTCGCGGAGATGTAGACGGCGACGGTGATCGACAGCAGGCTGCCATCTCCCAATTCGGTGCGCTGCGTGCTGCCCACCGCGCCGGCCGTCTTCGTGCCGACGAGCGTGCCCCGGTCGAACTCGCGAAAGGCGAGCGCGGCGATCTCACTCGCCGAGCCGCTGCCATCGTCCACGAGCACGACGACCGGCAGCGTCTCCCGCGCGTGGCCATCGGCGATCGTGACGCTCTTGCGCTGCACCCTGCGCCCCTTCGAGACGCCTAACTCCGTGCCGGACGGGAGAAAGCGACCCATCACCCGATCGACGCTGACACCGCCCGGATTGCCGCGGAAATCGACGATCAGGCTGTCCACCTTCTGCTTGTGCAGGTCGGCGAGCGCGGCATCGAGTTCCTTCGGGATGCTGTCGTAGAAGGCGAATGTCTGGATATAGCCGATGTGCCCATCAAGCACCCGCGAGACGAGCGCGGTGCGGACGTACTTGTGGATATGGACAGCGAGGTCCACCGGGTTCGCGTCGCCGACGTGCTGCACGGTGAGCACGTAATCATGGCCCTCCTGCGGTGAGCCGAGCAGGGTGGTACGCGTCGTCGGGTTGAGCGCGCTCCCGTCGATTGCGATGGCGTGATCGCCGCTCCGCAGGCCCGCCTCATCGACCGGGCTGGAAGGGACGACGCTGCGCACGTAGATGCCGTTGTTGACATTGATCGACGTGAAGCCGAAGTTGACGATGCTCGTGTCGCCGTTGTCCTTGCGCCGGACGCTATCCGCCGCCTTTGGGTCGAGGAAATAGGTGTGAAGATCATTGACCGACCGCGCCATGCCGTCCGCGAGTTTGTGCGCGAGGTCGCCGGGCGCGAGTTTTGTGTCGCCGGACTGTGCGACCATCGTGCGGATATTCTGGGCGAAAATCCCCCACTGCTGATCCGCGCTGCCGTCGAGATTATCGAGCGGCACGGCCTGACCGAGCGCCTTCTGCGCCTCGCGCTGCGCGCTCATCAGGAGCACGACGGTATCCGGCTCGGTGTACAGGTTCCTGCGGAGCGCGTCGTACGCCGTCTTGGCGACGCGCAGTTCCGCCTCGGAATCAATTGCCGCAGCCCCGGCGGGCGCGGCGGGATGAGCGAGCACGAGAGAGAGCGTGAACAAGAACACCAGCACCATGCGGGCGCGCGAAACGATTGGCACGGACATCGAGTGAGCGGCCTTTCTCTAGAGGAGAAGACGGTTATTGCACCCGAACGAATTTTCCACATTTCGGGCCATTCGTCAAGGGCAACACGAGGGAAGCGTATCCCTGAATAGGAACGCTTCTCGTGCGCTCTCCGTTCCAACCGTTGTCAATTCCGTCATGCGCCTCTTCGTAGTGACGAGCAGACCCCTGTGGGAATGGATACAATGCGAGACGGATATTTTACCTGACGATGGCGGTGAGGCGATCGGCACTGAAGACGCCGGGGTGGGTGCCGCTGAGCATCAGTTCGGCGGTGCGCTCCGCCGTCGCGGGGCCAATGCCCATGCCGCCGCCCGTGAAGCCGACCGCGAAGTAGACATTCGACAGGTCCGGCAGTTGGCCGACGAGCGGCATGCCGTCCCCCGTGAAGCCCATGATGCCGCTCCAGCGATGCTCGATCTTGAGGCCGTTCAACTCCGGGAAGTATCGGTGCAGGAAGGATTCCAGCCCCGCTTGCAGGTGCGGCGTCGTCTCGTGGTCGTTGTACCCGACCTCCTCCTCGACGTGCCGGTTCCGCCAGCCACCGATGATGAACCGGCCATCGGGCAGTTGGCGGAAGTACTCGTAGCCCCATTCGCAGCCCATCGTCATCTCCATGAAGCGCGTCGGCGCGGGCGCGGTGGCGAGCATCTGCCCGCGCGTCGGGAAGACCTTGTCCGCGAAGTATGGATGGAGCGTGCGCGAATACGCATTCGTGCAGAGGCAGACCTGCGCCGCGCGGACGGTCGCGCGCTGACCGTGCACGGTGACGATGCCACCCTCCTGCTCGATCGCCCGCACGGCGCAGTTCGGGATCACCGTCGCGCCGCTGTGCACCATCACCTGCGTCGTCAGCCAGTACGACTGCGTCGCCATGTCGCCGGGCTGCCGGATGCCGCCGAAGAAGCCGCGCCCGGTGGGGTCGTGGTCGTAGTACTCGATGTCGTAGCCATCCGCGCTGAGGGCGCGGGCGTCCGCCTCGAGTTCCTTCGCCTCGCCCGCGTCCCACGCGAGCGTCAGGCTCCCCGGCTGCTCGTACCAGACGCCGTACGCATCGAGGAAGCCCTTGACGATCGCACGATTGCGGAAGCCGAGATCGCGCGCCTCCTTCACCGCCGCGCGCCCGAACTGCGCGACCGCGCGGGCGTACCCCGCCTTGTAGTGGACCGAGACATGCCCCGCGTTGCGCCCGGACGCGCCGAGGGCGACATCGCGCGCCTCAAGGACGATGACGGACTTCCCCGCCTGCGTGAGGAAGGTCGCGAGCGTGCTGCCGACGATGCCCGCGCCGATGATGCAGACATCCGCCTCCTCGCGCCGGTGCGGCAATGCGGGCCAGATGGACGTGTCCTGCCAGATCGAAACCGTACTCATCACTCTTCCCTTTCCGCTCCCCCGCGATCATTGCTTGTGCCGGTGCAGTGTACATCGTCCTTTTTCGGCGCGTCGAGGCGGGCAAGGGGCGGTTGGCGGTCGGCGGTCGATACCGGCGTGGTATTATTCTGTGCCAATGGAGCATGTGCGGAATCGCGGAACCGTATGCGCGACCGCCGCGTCCTATCGAATGAAGAATTGGCAGGCCCGCTTTTTTGCGGTGGGTCACAGGTATAGAGGAGGGCACACAATGACGACACATCTTCACAGGGCCACTGCGGCGCTCAATCGCCGTCGCTTTCTCGCGCTGGCGGGCGGCGCGGTGGGCAGTGCGATCCTCGCGGCGTGCGGCGGGAGCAGCGCGACGGACACGCCGAAACCCGCGACCGCGACAACCGGGGCGGCACCGGCGACCGCCCCGGCTGCGGCTGCGCCGACCACCGCAGCAGGCAGCGCCGCCGCCGCGACACGACCGGCAGGCTCCGCACCATCCGGCACGACGACCGGCAGCGCCGCAGCCAGCACGACCGCCCCAGCAACGACGGCGGCGGGCACGAGCGCGGCGAGCAGCGCGGTGGCGACG
>JAABUW010008249.1_pt1 | contig 12225 bp, 10 predicted proteins | sample 5560081 | NCBI WGS metagenome assembly JAABUW01 (sample SAMN10711882, study PRJNA513363) | rock metagenome | isolation source: Antarctica rocks | place: Antarctica: Victoria Land, Knobhead sud | reverse complement strand
GGTGTCAGCCTGATGCTGCATATGTTTGGAATGGCAAATAATGTTGCTGACTCATGCTGTTGAGTTGAGCTCGGAGTTGCTCTGGTGAGATCAGGGTGTTGCTGATCAGCAAAGGACTTGAAGCATTGCCCAGAGATATGATGAAGACACAATGTCAATCCTTTCCTCATGATACGACCGTTTGCAACTGGTTTGTATAGCAGTTTTGCAAAATCAGCTTTCCCTGCCAACTTTGCATTGCTGCAAGTACATGCAAGAAAGCTGGACGCATGAAAGTCAAGATGGAGGTGTCATTACTGGCATCACAATTTGAAATGCAGGTAGTGTGAACACTTTTCAGCCATCGAGAATGATGCTGAAGAAAGCTGAATGATTACATTCACTCAAAATGGTCTGATGAGTCAAGCAGCTGCATATCTAGAATATCGCTCAATTGCAAGCTGACCTGATAAATTTCTGCTGCTGAAGTCTTCAACTGCAGGGACCATGTGTCCATTGCTCAGCTCCTGACAGCGCTCACACAGGAGCTTGTTTAGGTGCTTGTGCTGAAGCCGGGTCGCATACTTCTCTGGGGTGACGTAGCCTGCTGCTCCTGGCTGCACCATTTGCAAACCGAGACCACAGCCATAGCAGGCGCCCTGCAACTAAATATGCCTTGTTATCTCTTTTTCCGGACAGGCAAACTGCGAAACCTGCACGCTACTACTACTGGGCAATGCATTTGCCTTTGGTGAAGTCTTTGGATGTGTTTCTTGCTCGAACGCTTGCTGCTGTGTAGCAGCTCTGGAGAGTGATCGTTGCTTGCAGCACTGTGTGCTTCGCAGTGTTAGCCTGCAAGAATTTCGAATGACGCATTGCGTAAGGTCTGTCTGAAATTTGTCGATAACAGGCGAAAAGAGCCAGGCAGGCAAGCAAGCAAGCCTACCCGGGGTTTTTAGAGCTTTGTGGCAGTGCAGTGCATTTGCGGGTCAGTAAGCCGCACGTCGACGCAGCACTGGCCCGAGCTATGGCCAGCCAGTCCATTCCTTGGTGCTGATGGCGCTGACCAGAAAGTGCTGTGCACAGGTCTAACTTTAGGCCAGCGCTTTCCGCTTTCTTACTGCAAAGCAGTTTTTGACCTAATCGCCCCCTGAACCCTTGAAACGCCCCACTGCAAGTTCGCCCTTCTTCTGGCAGATCTACGATGCTAGCTAAACTGTCCCCAGGCGTTTCTGTATTTAGATTCTAGTGGTAGGGATGACGTTTCTGAATTAAAACAGGCGTTTCTGTATCCCGAAGAGCTCTGATGCTACCTCAATAGCAACAGGCATCAGACTTTGCAGACAGACGTGGAGCAAATTAGAGCTCGCCTGCTCAGAAACAAGAACGCATCCACTCACAGTCTGACTGCTTTAGAGGAAAGCGTTGAGGCCCCTTGCTAGGAACTGCGGCAGGACGCTAGTAATGACAAAGCCATTCTGGCTTTAATTGCCGCTGTTCAGCAACGTCTTGAAGCCCTCCGGCGACAAGCATCAACTGTCTTCTCCCAATCATATGTCTTTATTCAGTTTAACAGCCCTGTCAGAGTGTGTGGCGAATTACAACAGCGAATGCAGGTTATAGAGAGGCAGCAAGACACTGTTCAGAACGGGGAGACTACCCTTAAAGATAGGATGGCTTTCCTCTCCTTGCTTCGTGATCATATTGCATTTTTTTGCACAAAGATGATTCCACAGTTGTCTTATGAAATTAGTAGCTAGGAGGAGCTTGCTATCCTACTGGCTGAGGAAGCTTCTGCTGCCAAGGAAAGTGGCTTTACCCAGCCTGGTTCGGTCACACAAGACCTTACGACCATTCTTGCTCAACACTACTTCACTTTGTGTGATTGCTGTACATGAGTTGTGAGCTGCATCAGCAACAGATATGCACCTAAGGGGTTTGAATTTGTGTACCTGTAAAATGGTAATCTGTCTGGTCAGCAAGAAGGTGGAATACAACACATGGGCTTGCTACATAATCCAATGTGCAGATTCAGGCTAGACACAGTGTAGGGCCAGGTTATGGGTGCAAGCTGGCCAGCTTTTGCAGACATGGGACAGCATGTTACTTGCAGATCATTTTCAGTTTGAATTTTGTAATAATGACTTGCACAGCTGTCTATACAGCGGTATACTCTGTACATGTAGTGATTGCTAACATTGCCACCTGTACATGCGTCGGTGTCCATCACTCTGCACAAAACATGACATGGCCTTTGTGCGATCTGCATCAGCGGCCACAAGTCAAAATGTCACCTGACATTACATTGTTCCAATAAGCAGCACTGAACGCAACATGTATGACGTTTGACAACAGAACACACAAGAAGTAATGACGTTTAAGGTTGGGGCAGTGATGAGTCTTTTTGCCGCATATTAGCAAGCAGATCAGGTCCACAACACAAACACACTGCTATTAGGTGCACTGCAGAACGTACTGAGACTGCCATGATTGCAATGTGCATGCACACCAAAAACCAGACCTTTGAAACTAAATGCTGCAGCAGAACTGTTGCAGGGCAATCATATATAAGGGTCATACTTGCAAGGCTGCGCCATGCCAAAAGTAGTCTTGTAAACAATACAGCTTGTTGCCATCTTAGCTGTACACATAAGCCACTCCAATGACAGGATGCCCAGAGCCAACACGGGGTCTTGGGGGTTTCTTAGGGGACCTTGATGGGGACAGCGACAGCTGTAGGGGCAATTCCAGCAGCAGCAGATGCGTTGGAAAGCAGATCCAGACACCTGCACAGCATTTAGAATTCGGAAACACAATCACATGTTCCGCTGGGCTCTGTTGATGCGCCTGCAAGCCTTTGTACATTGTTATGGTGATCTCCAGTGGTATTTGCTATTTGACCAAGCCTGAGCAAATGTGCTTGGGCTCGGCAATCTGCCTGAAGCTAGCTTGCGGTTTCTAGCAAGCAGCCCAAGAACATACCAACAAAGATGCAAACAACTCGTGGTGAGCTGTGGGCTGTCGCCGTGGGAGGCTGCCGCTGTGATTGCTGAGACGTGCAAAATTTTCTGATCTTTTCAACTTGTGGTGGCACCAAGCATGGCTTGTCAAGCCTTCTGCAAAGCTGGCATCAACAACAGTACGCAGGCAAGTGGTCCAAGCCTTGAGATTGCGCATTAAGCAGTCTTACCTGATAAGCTGAGCTTAAGCTGGCATCATGCATGGTCGATGCGGGCTCTCAGTCACTGTTCTCAATAACACACCCATGAGTGTCCAAGTTCAGTGCAAGTGAACGGTACCTGATGGCATCATTAACGGCGCGTAAGCGCTCTGTGACAGTCTCTATCAGGCGGTACTCATCCATACCCCACTCTATCAAGACCCCTGTGACGCCATGTACTCTTTCACCCTTGCTCATGCGCTCACTTGCCCTGAATTCCCCAAGAGCTTTGATTGACCTCGCCCTGCTTGTCAGCTGCACACAGCATGCAGTCAAAGGTTGAGTGACTCAAAAGGTCTGCTGTGTGCTTGCTTTCTTGTCATACAATCCCTGCCCTAGGGTGCCCCAAGAGAGAGTTGCTTGTTGCACTTGACCCTGCCAGCTGCAGACAGCGACACACTGGATCTGAGTGAGGGGCCATGTTGCATGAGTTCGGGGTTGTGGGGTGTTTGTCCCAGGAGAAACTTTGCCCATGGCATTTAGCTTCTCATGCAATTCCACTCATGTCACACTTAACACTTGCTATTATGCCCTGCGTTCACACTTCACATGCCCTGTAGTTACAATAGCGTCGGTGCAACCTACCCTTCTTGCAGTTTGCCAGCTGCAACAGCCGGGATTTGCATTTACATCAGCGCTGGCGTGTAATGGCTGGGGTATGCTTGTGAAGATACACACAGTATTCTGCTCAGGACGCTCAAACTTGCATGACCTTGAGACACTCAGCGAAAGTCACGCCAATTGTACAAAGAACCAACAAATGATGATGGCACTGTATCAAGCTTGCCTTGCTGATGACACACGATGCATGACATGCGACAACCAATGGTGGATGGCAGTGCAAAAGATCATCTTTTGAAGTTGCATGTTGTAATGCGCTTTGCAGCACTTTACATTGCTGACCCTTCAGACAGATATGCATATAAAAGTTCATCATCCACAGAAGGCAGCAAGAAAGCCATGCATGCATGTATGGCTGACTACATGCATCAATCATGCATTCAACAGCATGGCTTGCATAGGTACTTATTGGCGACCTGCATCGGCAGTAGCTCTGCTGGTGGACAAAACAGTGGACAACAGGCTTACCCTGTTCATGATGCCAACATCAGCATGGCCAGCAGACACTCTGTCGTAGTGTATGGCCAGCTTAGCTAGGAAGCCCGCCCACTGCAAGCATGTGTCTGGATAGGCGTGGTCACATGCCTTGTTTGCCCAGGCAATGACCTGCAGGGCATGCTGCCATGAGTCACCATTGCCACTGGTGATGATGGATGAGTCAATCAATCAATCATATAATTTTGCTTTATGCTTGTTCCTTCAGCAGAAAGTCAGCAGCAGTGCCAGCATGTGTGTCTGGATGGCTTCTACCATACGCCTGATGTAACAGGACCATGACCTGCAAAGAGCATTTGCTCAGTTCTGCATTGCAAGCAGTTGTCTTGGCGGCTGATCTCGTTTGTCTGTTGCATGATCTGCAGCAGATGGAATGAAGCCATTGCAATGGTTGTTATTGGGACATAGAACTGCACAGTTTGTGATTGTGATGCACACATGTGACAGGGCGTCTCTGTTGCATGGCTGAAGTGCGTTCTTGCAGGTGATCCAAACAAGGCTGCATCAATGGTGTCACAAAACGTTGCTGAGGAGGAATCGGTTGAGTGTGCTATGATCCGGGCTACCAGCAAGTGGCTGCAACATGGAGGTGATGCTACATTGATTGTAACAACCAGCGAACAGTATCACAGCAATCCAAGACACAATTGCCGTTGACTTTGTCAAGGTCATGCTGCATGATGACACAGAGCAAGCTTCTCTGACTGGCAGAACATCGCATGCCTTGGTGTATGCAAGGCAAAGTGACCTGACGTGTCATGTGTCATGCAATACTGTGAGACCAAAGACCAGAACAGGAATGCAGAGGTTTGCTGGTGATGGTCTCTTCGTAGAACACCTATGGGAGCTGCTGCAACATGCATCTTGCACCTGTAGCTGTTGCATTGCATGGCTGTCATCAACTTGCAACTCTTATGTTGAAGCACCTGATTGAGAAACGTTGCCATGAAGCGCCCATCCCTGAAGTGCTGTCCAATCACCACCATGCATGGGGCTTGATGCGTGTCCAGAAAGGCCAGAGGGGGCGGCGGGATTCTCTCCCCTCGTGCAGCGTCCTTCTGTATCTGCAGGGTCAAAATCAGCTGTCCTACTTATCAATAGTATGCTAGCTGCCTCAGCAAATGCATCAAGCACACAATTAGACTGTGTTGGCTATGGTAGATTTTGTAAATGCTGCCTGTTCGTGCAAAGCCTGCTGGAGTGCTTCAAGTCAGTGCATGAGGCCAAAATACCTGACCAATGACGTCCATTGCTGACTGCTGGGTTTGTTCCGGCTTCTCGGCAGGTACTGGTGCTCTGTTCTGCAGCTTCTTTTGACCAGCTTGCTCAGTTCCTGTGCCCTGATCAACATCAGCCTTGAACCCCATGGGCCCAGGCTGTGAAAACTAACGCGTGGCGATGCCCGCCCAGCCTCTCCCAATTAATCTGGCAGCGGATTTGAAAGTAACGCGCGGGCAGTGTCTCTGACCGCAAGGCAAAGCTTATAGTTCTTGGAGGCCCCTGTAGAAGGATTTGTTTGCTAGATTAATAGAATCCCGAAATGCAGGCTTCGGGACTGACTCAGCCTCCTCAGTATGGTTGAGCGTCCAAACATTTTGCCCGGTGCGCTGCTGTGATCTCTGCGCGATCGGATTTACTGCGATCATAATATCACAGTTTCCTGTCAAGTTTTGTTAGTGTCTGCGTCGGTGCACAGCTCTTTGCGGACTTGGAGCAATTCGACGTGGGTAGCTTCAGGAATGGGCAAAAGTAAGCAGGCTGCACTTCGCTGCTCTCCGGAATCCGCGTCCAGTACCATGCTACTGACTTTTGGATACCACCTGCAGAGAAGGGATCCAAAAAGAAAGGATCGCAGGCGGGAGACGAGGATTCAGAGAGTGCAGCTAGTGCAAGTACACTATCTTCCCTAGCTGACCTTGGCTTCGACGATAGCTCCGCCATCGAGGACGATCCTTTCGAAGCCAGTATTGACGCACTTTATGAGAAACGGCAAGCGTTGCACTACCAGCGGTTCAAATACCAACTGCTTTCTCTCACATAGAACTTCTGACCAGTAAGCTCTGCACACACATTTTGTGTCCTGACTGCAGAGGAACGACTCGTGAACGGGGCCTGCACAGCTTGGTCAGCATGTTCACGGCCTCATTCAACTATGAGGAAGCACTTGTCAGGTCTTCATCCCCCCCTGCCTCATTTGCTCTCTAGTTGCAAATGCCCTGGAGCGCCTTGCTTGAAGCTCTTTCTTGTTGCAGAAAGGAGACTCTCAGCACTCTGATGCTGGGTTGCATCAAGAAGGGCGGTGTGGTAGAGGCAGCCTTGGCATGCAGGGGAATAGGTGCAACCCTCGACCCTGTTCTCCTTATGTGCCACTGACTTTTATCCTTGCTCTGCACATTTCATGCATGTCACGTGACAAAGACTGTATTTCCTGCAGCTTTACTGCTGATCACTCTTGGAGCAGGCAACGATGCTGAAAGGTGCGCGCAAACCAAAATTCCTGCTGAGTCAGCGACAGATTAGTCAGCCTGACAAAAGTGTTGTGTCAGCATGCATGCAAGCATGCATATGCCTATTGTGGCACCTCACCTTCAGCTGCATATGTTTGCATGCATTGCATGTCAGTAAGCAAGCATTGTATTCTGCAAGCCTTGCATTCCTGGAACTGCTAGAGTCAGTGTCACGTAGTGCCTTCTGTGCCAAACATGAAAGGCTCCACTTTTATTCAAATGTCTTCTTGGCGAGTTCAACCATCAGAGCCTGCATGCATTGCAATCAATGCACTTTGGCCATGCAGCAACCTCCATGCTTGGGTTATTGCCCTTTTGACTCAGATCCTTCTCCGGAAGCAGTATCATTTTTATATTCCCAAAATCTTACACTCACTGAACACAGTAGCTTGCAACAGGATGCACACCTCTATCATCCACTCTGATGACACAGCAGGGTATCGCCTGTTGCCCACTGAGCAGCTTTGCTACTGGCTGCAGTCTACAGCAGGACGCACATCCAGTGTTTCAGCAAGCCGCCTGCTACGGCAAGGCAGTGGCAGTGAAAGCAGCAGCCATTGAAGCTCTGGCCATCACAGCCTTTGTGGCTAGCAACGACCCTGATGTTGTGGACAAGTGCATGACTGGCTTTGCAAATCTCTGGAAAGCGGGTATGCTTCTGCTGGTCACTCCCTTACCCAACAGCTGTAGCAATGCATCATCATGATGCATCGCTATGATTGCAACCTATGAACGAAAGCATGGGTTATGGTTGTATATCTGTGGACAAGGAGATGGCTGTATCTGCATACCCATGGGAAGCAGTTACTTCCCCTGTTACTGCAGTTATTCTGTAGACCTTCCCCTGTTACCGCAGTTACTCTGTACACCTTCCCCTGTTACCGCAGTTACTCTGTAGACCTTCCCCTGTTGCCGCAGTTACTCTGTAGACCTTCCGCTGTTACCGCAGTGACTCTGTAGACCTTCCCCTGTTACCGGACTTACTCTGTAGACCTTCCCCTGTTACCGCAGTTACTCTGTAGACCTCCAGTAACCGCAGTTACTCTGTAGACCTTGCCCTGTTACGGCAGCTCCTCCTGTCATTCTGCTGGCATAGCAGGCTCGTGCCATAGCTGTGTGAACATGCAGCCTCCTGCAGACATTCAGGCAGCAACAGACCTGACAGACAGACAGCTGAGGGGCCATATGCACAGTACTGAGGCTCAGACAGACAGCCGCATGGTCAGACTATTCATTTGCAATTTGCTGAAGTGGATTTTGCAGCGCAGGTCCTGCAAAGGTGTCCACTGCGGCCCTCAGAGGATGGTCTCTACTGCTCAGCACCGTGCCAACCTGGCGCATGACTACCAGCCGTATTGAGGCGTCATTACAGGTAACTCACAATGCTGATGCAGTTGACATCAAGCTGTGGTGCCTCAAAAGGCTTGTGTGCAGCTCAGCCAGGTGAGGGAGTGCGCGTGTGGAAGCATGTGTATATGAAGCGCAGTTTGCACGTGTTGCAGTTCTCAATGACAAATCATGTCAGGCCAGCCGTCTGGGAAACATGGTTGAGCCTGCATTGTGTATTTGCAGAGCCTGGCCAATCAGCTTCACAGTGGCGATGTAGAAGTGCGCGCTGCTGCTGGAGAAGCCATAGCTCTTCTTTACCACACCTGCGGCATCTCTGACTTGGATTCCTTCTTGGAGGACCAAGATGAGCCAGATTTCTCACCCCCAGCATCCCCAGTCAGTCATGCCCAGAATCCCGGGGAGCAAAAAGCAGCCTCAAGCAATCCATTGGCCTTGCCGACCACTCCCATGCAAGATCCTGGGGATCAGCCGCAGTCCCCAGATGCAGCGCAGACAGATTCTCAGCCAGTTGCCAGTACTCAAGCCATCTCACGCTCAGCTAAGTCTCATTCAGAACCTCAGCATGGTCAGCTCAGCCAGGGTGACTCCAAACTCATAGCACCTGAGCCGAGCAGCCAAGCCCTATCTGCAGAGCCTGACAGCAGTCAAAATGAGTGTGATCAGTCATCAGCTTCTGCCCCAGATGCTGATGCTGATCAGGTCTGTCAGAGCACCAACAGCATGAACAGCAATCCTGGTGCAGAGGTTACAGCACACCTCCAGGTTTTTCATCAGCACAGTCCACATACAGCGCGCTCACCAAGCAATGATGATGTTGGATCATCTGATGGCAGTCCTAGTCAGCATCAGCCTATGACATCACTTGCCAGAAAGCAGATTCCCTCAACAGGGGACGTAAGCAGTGGTCAGCTGTCTGCAAAGAGTAAGGAGGGGCATCAGGGTAGGTCCAAATCAGCAGCCAGGAATCCGAAGCAGCAGGCAGAGGCGATTAGTAATGGATTGGATGATGTAGTCAGCCGCATGAAGGATCTGGCGAGCAACAGGGGAGATAAGAATAGGAGAAGTAGGAGGGACAGAGCCTCGACAAGATCAACATTCAGGGAACTGTGCAATGTTGTTGAGGTCAGTTTGCTGTCCTATTCTTGTGTGCTCAGAGCTTTTATGTCTACAATCTGTTGTCTTTCCACGATTGAGCGTTTTCGTCACGATCACTCATTGGTTTTAACCATGAATGGTTGTCCCTTGGCACATTGATTGCCTGGGTATGCTGTCCAATCCACACATGCTGCTTTATGTCGACAAGCTTCTTGAGACAGCTTAAATTTGCTTCCTCGTTCTGACTGCATCCTTGGACTGTTGCCTTATGGTTGTTCCTTGCATGCATGTCTAGTCTGCCTCTTGCATGAGGCCTTGCCTTTTGTGCCTTCGCAGCTATCTGGTTTTCAGTTGCCCAGACATGCTTTGTTACCTCATGTCATCAACATCTTACTGAAAGGCATGAAAGGCAAAGTCATCAACACCCTAATAAAGGCAGTGAAGTTGACTGCCTGTCAGCTGAGTTGAACTCCAGTCAGGCCCTGACTCTGCCTTCTGACTCTGCCTTCTGACTCTGCCTTTCATGCCTTCTCACCCTGCCTTTCATGCCTTTCAGCAAGATGGCACCGTTGCTCAGACCAAGATCAAGCTACGCCACGGGGACACCTTAGTCATCAACACCCTAGTGGGCACAGTCCAGCTGAATGCCTTGCGGCGCTTTCTGGCAGAAGGATTCCAAATACACCTTCAGCAGAATCCCTTGCTGCACCAGATCTTTGATTTTGAACCCCGAGAGGAGAGACCAGAACGGTTGACGCCCCTGGAGAAGAAGATGTACAGGTATGGCCAGTTGGCACATGTGTGAAGCTTCAAGCAGCCTCGATAGGCAAATACAGCGAACTTCATTCACTATTGCTCTCGGCCCATGAAGTCCACTAAATATATTATGTTTGCACATACCAAACCCTTTCTAAAGACTAAACATCACGTGTTATTGAAAATACGCAGTGCTGCCTTGAGGAGACGCACTACAGCATGGCATGTAACTGCCGCCTTGTCTTGTTACATGCAGGCTGTCAAGTTTCTGTTCTGTGCCCTGTGGCCTCAGACAATGCTGAGTCTGTTAGTTGACATGGTCTTGATGCACTTGATCACTCGGTCTTTGGTTTAGCATAGACTTTGCATGGCTGTTGCATTTGTGACCACAATTCCGTGTGTGACAGGTCGCCGGCTTCTGCTGAGAGCAAGAGTCGCACACAGCAGCGCAACCATGACAGAGCTGCAACAAAGGCCTACAAAGGAGCTATGATTTCAGAAGAATGGTAGTGATAGAAGCGACCTTGATGCACTGCATGCCGTCATCTGGTCAGTTAGGCTCCTATCAGGCTGTGACACAGCAGCTGCAATGCATGTATGCAGCTGAAACTGTACTGACTGGCGGATTGATTGTTGTATTCTTGCATCAACTGTGCATGTGCAAAGGATGCAGATAGATATGCAGCAGCGCAACTTTGTACGCTGAGTCACTTGGAAGGTCCCTGGGTGCTGCAAGAAGCAAGAAACTGATTGATACTTTGTGATTTTTGGCTAGTTTGTAGCTTGAGTTAGTGTACCAGCAGAGTTGATAGCTTGTGTGAAAGTTGGCATGCACGTGCTCTGCAAGAACTCAAGAGCACAGTGGAGCTTGGGGAGACAGTAGGAGTTGCAGTATCTGCGTTGGCTTGAGTTTCATTGTTTTCGTGTCTGGAGCGTCTGCGTGAGGCTTTGCAGCAGCAGCTCAAGACATCAAACATGTGATTGAAATTACTGCAGCTGATGTGCAGCAGACCAGTTATCAGTGTTTAGACTGCTGTCCAGTCCAAACAGGCTGGTGATTGTTGTGGAGAAAGCAAATAGCCTACTAAGTGGGGTCTATCGGAGAGTTTTGCACAAGCGTATTGAGAGGCCCTTTTGCTCGTGAGTTAACATGTCCCAATCAGGGAAAATGGCATCTTGATCACACTCTCCTTGATTGTTCCATCCCTGGAGCAAAATGCTTCTTGCAGCACTCTGGCCTTGCTAGGCCTTTCAAGCCCTGTGAGCTCTGCTTCTTGGCATATGGGTTGTGTATAGTTCGTCACCAGCAGACTGCTCTGATCTTTGAATTTCCAGCACTTGTTTACCTGGGCCTTTTGAACAATCAAACAGCTCGGTCTTTATGGAGCTGATAAGGTTGCTGCGGACTCTTCTGACAGTGGAGGTCTCGTTTCAATGGCGTGAATAACCGCGCAAGTTCTTGTTCTCGATGATGGTACCAGACTGGAATTAAGACCGATTTGGACAGTCGAGATGATACGTACTTCTTGGTAAGCTGTGATCGCTAGTTGCTAGCTGTGTAACGGTCGTTCAAAGACTATCGATCGCACTGAAGAAACAAGCGCAAGCGTGTGATGACAAACCGTCATCGTGTGCTCAGAGTTACTAAGATACGCAAGTCTACTACAGCTGGCCAAGTTCCTCCTGGTGGTCCGTGGCAGTTGTGCCAAGTCACAAATCGAAGGTAGCGGTTGTCAGCGTTTATCAGAAAGCTGTGCGTGGCCTTGCTCGGAAACGCCCCTTTCGTCATGTGGTCGGCGTGGCTCAGATTTGTAATTGACGCCAGGCGTAAATGTTTGGCGTTTAGATGAAACAAACCCACGTCTGAAAGTCGTGGACAGCTCCGGTGAGAGCCAGGCTATGTAGCGGGATTGGCAGACACTTCCACGATCATTGCCTGTCTGTCTATACACTGAGTCATTGCCGACGATTTGCGGTCCTGTAGCTGCTCGCTGTGCGCTCTCACGAGGCTTGTGATTGAGTTCCGGCGCTGGTATCGACTTGAACCGCGTCTTAGACTGTGGACAAAAGATGCCTCTTACGCTTGAAGTTGGTTGCGGTGGCAGTGTACCAGACGTCGTTTAGGTATTGAAGTCCTCCTGCAACACATCTTTTACACATTAAACTTCCAGCTATCGATTCGCGTCGTGACCAGTGTTCCAG
>JAABUW010008247.1_pt1 | contig 12225 bp, 12 predicted proteins | sample 5560081 | NCBI WGS metagenome assembly JAABUW01 (sample SAMN10711882, study PRJNA513363) | rock metagenome | isolation source: Antarctica rocks | place: Antarctica: Victoria Land, Knobhead sud | reverse complement strand
GAGAGCACCTACTTTGTTGGCAGGAAGCTTGCCGAGAAGTACTCTACGCATCACTGGGGATGCTGGAATGGAGACCCAAGCCGGTTAGCAGTGCGAAAAGCACAATATCACTATGTATAATCTCAATGTAAGCTTTTGTTCCAGAGAACAGCTGACGAAGCGTAATCAGGGATGGGACTGGGGTCCAAAATTGCTCACCTGCGGTCCTTGGAGGCCTATCACACTTGAGATCTATACTGCAAGGATTTCGGATCTATATTTTACTACCGAGATAGATGAGTCTTTGAAGTCTGCTGAAGTTGTTGCTAAAGCGGATATTGAAGGGGAGGGTTCGCATGTCCAATTTGAGATCGTTTTTGAAGGCAAACGTGTTAGTACTGAGACGGTAAGTATTGAAGACGGCTTCGCGACTTCTGTATTCAGGCGAGAGAACCCAGAACTGTGGTATCCCGCTGGCTATGGCAGGCAGTCATTATACACTCTCAAGGCGTCCCTCTGGTCAGATTCAAGGAAAATGGATACGGCAAGCAAGCGCTTCGGCTTACGCAGAGCCAAAGTCGTCCAGCAAAAGCTCGACGATGCTCCGGGAACTACCTTTGCCTTCGAGATTAACAATATACCAATCTTCTGTGGCGGCAGTTGCTGGATACCTGCTGAAAGCTTCACTCCAAGACTCAGCCCAGAGAAGTATCACGCGTGGGTTCAGTTGGCAGTCGATTGCAACCAAGTCATGCTCCGTGTATGGGGCGGAGGCATTTGGGAACAGCAAACCTTCTATGATGCTTGCGACGAGCTAGGCGTGCTTGTATGGCAAGACTTTCTATTTGCCTGCGGAAACTATCCTGCACACAAGGACTTCCTTCATCTGGTTGAACGTGAAGCCATAGCGAACTTGAAGCTCCTTAGACACCATCCCTCGATCGTTATGTTCGCCGGAAATAACGAGGACTACCAATATCGAGAGTCGGAAAATCTGGATTACGATCCCTCGAACCATGATTCAGAGAGCTGGCTCAAAACCTCGTTTCCTGCCCGCTACATCTACGAAAAGCTTCTTGTCGACGTCACGCAGGACCTCGTTCCAGGAACCTACTACCACTTTGGCTCGCCCTTCGGCGGTGGCTCAACGCGAGATCCAACAGTGGGTGACATCCACCAATGGAACGTCTGGCACGGCACCCAGGAACGCTACCAGGACTTTGACCGTCTCTCTGGACGCTTTGTCTCCGAGTTTGGCATGGAAGCATTCCCCTCAATACGCACAATCGACAGCTTTCTTCCACTAGGGTCCAAAGATCTTGACCGCTATCCTCAGTCTTCGACCGTAGATTTCCATAACAAAGCCGCCGGTCACGAGCGCAGGCTCGCCACGTACATGACAGAGAACCTGCAATTTACATTCAAGCCCTTTGAGCAGTACATCTACGCTACCCAGCTCCTGCAAGCCGAAGCGCTGGGCACTGCATACCGTCTTTTCAGGAGACAGTGGCAGGGTCCAGGGAAGGAGTATTGTGCAGGTGCGTTGGTGTGGCAGCTCAATGACTGCTGGCCAGTCACAAGCTGGTCGATAGTAGATTACTACCTTCGTCCCAAGCTGGCATACTTCGCCATCAAAAGAGAGCTGAAGCCGATTACCATAGGCATGAAGCAGACTACAAGGACCTCCCCTTCAGACAAAGTACACCACCGTCCGGCGAAGGTCACACACGCAATCGAAATCTGGGCCTCGAATCTTTCGCTCGTAGAACGGAAAGGCTCTCTCACAGTCAAATCCTACGACATCATCACCGGCAAGCTGAAGGGCATGAACACATGGCCCATCCGCATCCTCCCAGCTAATCGTAGTACCGAGCTCGCCACCTGGGCGACCTCATTCCACAACGAAGACGAACATTACCGCACCGTAACTGTAGCCTATCTCTACGACGCGGGCCTCGGGCAACAACTCGCAAGTAGCACAAATTGGCCAGAACCACTGAAATACGTGCCCTTCCAGCAGCCCAAAAACCTGCACTTCAACGTCTTGAACGGCGTGTTGTTGATCCGCAGCGAAGTCCCGGTGAAGGGCGTCATGCTCGAGCTCGAAGACCATACCGATGATGTGAAGTGGGAGGACAATGGATACGATTTGATACCTCATGACATTGTTGCAGTGCGGGCGCACGGTCTGAAGGAGAGTGATGTGGGGAGGATTCGGGTCAGGTATCTGGGCAGTGAAGGCGAATGCGGGAGGTGAATGCGGGTATAGGGCGCGAAGATTGAGAATCAATATGCAGTACTGGGCTTTTGGTCTTGGTCAGAATACGAGATACAGGTCCTCAATGGGCCGAGCAGTCCAGCGCCATACCATCAATTCGTTCTTTCACCTGTTGTTACAAATCTGGGTGCACCAAATCCCGCCGCCCGTGTACGACATAGCCTGTCTATGGCGTTGCACCACAGTAAGTCGTAGGACAACGCTAGGAACCGACTACTTCTATCAAATTGCTTCCGCTCAGCGCCTCCTGAAACAGTGCCTGCAAACGACCGTTTATAGGACGCGGCTCTACAATGATTGCCCAAATATTCGTGGTTCAGGACAACCAGGATCTATATGTAACTCGACGCTTGCAATATATTACAATAAAAGCCCTGTACGCCAACACGATCCCCGGAAGCTGTTCCGGGGCGCTAAACCAAACACCTGATCATCTCACAACCAGACCGACATGCATGAATATACAAAAATAGGGTATCATCCAAATCCAATGCACTCGCGAAAACCTTCTACCGCCTATCATATCTCGTGACCCTCCTGACACTCGTCCTCGGTTCCACCCTCACCTCCCTGAAGCTATCATTGTCAGAATACACGGACCTCCTCCGGCCCCTTCCCCCATGATGGCTGTCACTGTAGCTACTCCCCGAGAACAGCGAGTCCGAACCGGAGCCATGCCTGCTGTGGCCCCTGCCCCGTGATCTGCTCCGCGGCCGCAGATGGGTGGGCATCCTCGCGCGCGGCTCGGCTTCGATGATGCGCGGTGGGAGTTGCACCTGGTAGTGCTGCTCATCGCGGGGCACGAACTCCTCGACGCGGACGATCTCGTCGCCGGGGTCGTGGTGCGGGTGGTGGTCGAGCTGGTGCTGCGGCCCGTGGAAACCTAGCTGGGGCTGGTGGCCATGGTGGAGAGGCGGGGCGGGGATGTGCCCTGGGATCTGCTGAGGGGGGAGGTACCGATCGCGGTGTTGGACGTCGTACCATGGCCGGGGCGGTGGAGTGGGCTCGACCATTTCGCGATGGGGTCGGCCGGGATGGATGAGTTGCCATTCGTCGGAGTCGCGGGCGGAGTGGCGGTCCTTGACGAAGTGGAGGCGTTTGCGGCGGGGGCCGTTGGGGTGCTTGCTCACGCGTTCTTCGATTTCGATGCCGCCTTCTAGGCTGGGCCAGCACATGGTTGGGGTTGGGTATGTGGACGGCTAGGGGATACTAGCAATGGGATAGGGCATAGGGCAGTAAGGTGATGCAAGCAATGAGAGAAGAGACGGAGGAGGAAGTCTGCTGTGATTGAATGGATGTTTATGCAGGACAGAGATTCGTGGTCAAGTAAGAATTCGAGGCTGTTGAGTAGTCTTGAGGATCTGAACAAATGAGAGAGGGAGCACGATGCAAGAAGAGAGGATGAAGCTTTATTAGTCGAGAGACAAGGCTACACCGAGCTAGTATCATCATTAAGTGACATGGGAGAGTGATAAAGGATTAACCCTACAGGTTGCCTTGCCTCAAGGCTACAGCATCCCTCAGCTTGCATGCTGCCACACTCACCTTCACCGGGCGTAATTGATGCAGTTCCTATTGGTGCAAAAGATCCTTGACGTGCGAAGCGGACGATGGAATCCTCACAGCACGGAGGGTTGAGCCACGAACTGCGGTCTCGTCGGCTGTCGCAGCCCGTCGAGGAACCATTTAGCGCTCCCTATTAGGCTAGTCGCAAGTCTTAGCGCAGTCACAGCCACCACGCTGTGAGCATTCGAGGCTGATTCCAACAACCCATTAGACCTCTTTGAGTGAAGCATGTCAGCTCCAGAACGAATAAGGCTTCATGGCTACCCTCGTTTGCGTGGATTTGAAGCCTTCCTTGAGGCTCAAGACGGGATGGTGTGGCGCATGGCAAACTGGACCACACCGACGGAGTCTGGCAGTGTGGAGCATGCGACGAAGTAGTAAAAGATGATTCGATTTAGGGATTTGAAAAAGGGGCTGTTTTGCAGTCGAACCAGGCTTCATGGCTGATTGAGAGACGGTTGCGTGCGACGATAGCAAGCGATCACTCTTTAAGGACTGCCTAGATGTCTGGAGTGTCAGCATGTGGAACATAGATGATTGGTGATATCAACTCCTCGAGCCGACCTTCTAAGAACAGAGAAGCAAAATGGTGGATCCTGGGCTTTTGCAGACATCATCGCGCTTGATAACAAGATCTGAAGGGGTACTTGTTCAAATCATCCCGGGCTCCACAATGTAACGTTTTTAGTAGGTCAGCATTTCGGTCCATCATTGCCAGGCCGACATTTGCTATCCTTTTCAATGACACGATGCACTTCTCATGGGTTCATCTAGCCAAACATATTGTCAGTCTCACACGGACCCCCTGTCGGGTGGATTAATCGAGCAAGACAAATTCTCCACTCAACTTTGGGTCTCGAGTGATCGCTCGACCCTTCCCAAAGCCGCCCACACGTTATACGAACGAGTGCCAAGAAAGATCGTAACGTCTCGTGCCAGTGGATGGGATACTAGTTAACAGACCTCAACCCCTTAGGTAACGGAAATTTCACTCTGCTCTCACCACGTCCTCAACCAGTTGAGAGTAATTGGGAGGCTTTCAGCAACGGGAGAACAGCAATAAAGACGATCGAGAGGAATGGATAATGCACAAGATTGGGAGCAATACATAACGTGATTACATACCGAGATATGGCAGCCAGTCATCATATCAGCAAACAGTTTGCCGATCCCACAACTCAATATGTTGAGCTCGGAAGCGCAGAAAAGAATCTACGCTTTCAGACTCCGATGACCTTGACCATTGAAAAACGTAGCATAGGATGTGTTAGTGAAGCACTGGACAAGTAGCCCACCGTCTACGAAGGGCTCATGTAGGTTGCAGGGGAGACTCCAAAGGAAAGTCCCACAAAGAGCTGATCCGTTGTGATTGCGGTAATAAGCAGGGAAGGCTCTTCCGTGACATTGCCTTGCTGCAGCCGACGTACAGGAGTTCTCGGCGATATGGGAATAAGTGCATCATCATTGGTTCGATCCGACACCAGAATTTCTTGTATGCGACCAAGGGACCCACCGAGAGGGTTGCGTTCGCTGCATAGTAGTAGATGTAATTGACTTGCCGCACGATGCATCTGACAGTCTTGCTTCGTCCATCAGCAGCAGGGCCACAGCATCACGACATACGGTGAACACGGCTCGCTGCCCGCTGGTACTTTAGGGTACGGAACGTCCAACTTCTGCGTCAGTCTGCTATTTTAAGATCCCTAGTTTCTTTTGCCAACGGAACTTCTCCGCTAAGTACGTCGGGTAGCCACGAACGCCAAAGATCTCATTTTCTTCACTACCATTGCTCACATCTCGCTACCATATGCCCACTTCCTTCACGCTTCACCGGCAACCTACTCACCACGCCCTTCTCCCCGAGCAAGCAACACCGCCAAAATTCTAAGCCCACCGGAACCCGACTCCGAAAGCCTGCTCAACTGCACTTGCAGAAAGCTGTTCCTGCCTCCGCTCTCATTGGTACAGCACAGACCCTTTATTGAGATACAGGAGCTTCAAGATACGGGCCTCAACGTTTTCCCCCCAGAAGGAGTGGGATCGGGGGTGGCTCCTTCAGACAAGGCACCGATGGAGAGGTGTTGGTGAGGGCCATGGATACGGAGGCCTCGTTGCATGGTCACACGCTTCACAAAACATCAAGATGCGAAGAGCGGGTCCTAGCAAATGGTGAGCGCATGGGTACGGCAAATGGTTCCTTGAGAAAGGATGTTGTCGCCGGTCCGCGTTGTGCGCCGCCACCGTCGTCAGATGCGATATTCTCGCGGCGGCGGAGCCATGGACCATCTACAAGTGGGCTGCTGTGGCTGCTAGTTGTAAGCGTCTTGCTGCTCGCTCGCGGCTCACACGCTGCCTTCATCAGCACTTTCACGGATTGCTTGAGCCCCAACACCATCAATTCCAATCCGAAGCAGCTCCAATTCACGCCACTGTGGGTATGGGCCTTCTTCGATTCTTCTTCGGCGAGCCATAATTTGAACGTCACCATTTACGGAAACGTCTCTGGGCAAACGACTGAGCAGAACCTACCCAAGCCTGACGACTCTCAATGGAAGAACCCCAATGACACTCTGGGGAAGCTCGTGGATGTCAGCAAAGTCACCAATCTCGCCACTACTTTACAGGCTCAATTCAATGTCCTTGATTACACGCCATACAATGCTCCCCTTACAAGATTCTGCAATACAACTGTACGAGGGCCATGCCCAATCGCTCCGGTTTTCCCCATATCTGCACCCAACGCGTAAGTGGAATCAATCAGCACCGTTCGTGCAGGCTCGCTGGCATACTGATTGACATGGGAAAACAGAAGCCAAAACCCCAACGAGCTCCCTGCTTTCTCTGTGGCACACGACCTCTATTCAAGCTATGCATTCACGACCTTTGGTACTAACTTCATAGTTAAGTCAGGCGATGCCAATGCTGCCATACTCTCATGCACTAACGCTGAGATAACACCGGAGCTGGGGAGCACACTTAGCGATGTCTTGAAGTACATCCCTCTTGTGGTACTCATCTCTGTTGCTGTTGCGACGGCCTGCGCGGCGATCTTCAGCCCTTGGGGTTCTACCGATGTGTTTCGCTTCACCAGTAATTACGGAAGAGATGCGGATCTCCTTCGACTTGTCACACCTGGGTTCGGAGATTGTCTTCAATATATCCAATTCATCGTTCTGGCAGGATCATTGAGCTTGAATTATCCCGGATTCTATCAACCCGTTGTGAGCCAAGTGAGTTGGTCCGCCCTCATGTTCAACGAAAGCTTTGTCAGTCATGGCAACGGCACTCAGAGTTTGATGGACGGTATATACGTCGTCAATGGGTCTTATGGTCTGGACAGGATGAGCCAACTCGTCGGTATGACGCACGTCGAGGACATTTGGGCGGGCATGGTGGTGTGGCTGCTCGTCATTGTCGCCGCTTTGGTTGTGCTCATACAGCTTGGCTTCCTGTGTCGATGGATCTACCGATCTGTCTCCAATACTCAGAATGAAGACTTGCGCGCCAAGAACGTACCGTTTAGTGCGGGCAACGCCATAAGGATCGTCTTCAACTACTTCCTTCTCCCGATCGTGGCTCTCTCGATGTATCAGCTGGTGATAGCAAAACGTTCACCGGCGGTGACCGTAGGCCTGGCATCTGTAACCATCGTCGCACTGGTACTGTTTGCTGCTTGGCTCCTTTGGCTCATTGCGCAAACGCGCCCGAGGTCATACCTGTTCGACGACTTGCCAACGGTGCTTCTTTATGGTCCCTTATACAATACCTACTCCGACAATGCCGCGACTTTCGCACTGATTCCTGTCATGCTTACCTTCGTCCGAGGCATTGCAATAGGTGCAGTACAACCGTCCGGCATCGCTCAGCTGGTCTTGCTAGCTATTTGCGAGGTCATTACTATACTAACCCTTAACGCCTTCCGCCCATTCCACTCGCCAACATCTATGAATGCCTTTCACACTTTCTTCGCGGTTTCGAGGCTTCTGTCAATATTACTGAGCGTTGCGTTTTTGCCGTCGCTGAGTGTCCGCGCCGCCGCAAGAGGGTGGATAGGTTATGTTATTCTTCTCATGCACGCGCTAGTGCTTGTCTTTGGGTTTTTTCTCAATGCTTGCCAGACGCTAATCGAGGTAATTGCTCGACTGGCAGGAGCAGGCGGTGAGGAAGGAGTTGGTGGAGGGGCTGCTAGAGGAGGGTTAGTGAAGGTATGCTGTAGTTTTCGACAGATGAACGTGTAGATATATTTCTTAATTCTAACTTTCGTCCGAACTGTAGGTCTTCGGCATGCGCCAACTCTCGAGGCGAAATCCACGGCGCCATGGCCAAGCAGGCCGTAGCGTTGCATCTGATGCAGCTATCTTTGGACCTGGTGGCGATCGAAAGTCTTTCCAGATGAATGGGGGCAGATCACGAAGCCTGTCTGCGAGCTCGGCCATCTTGTTGAATAAGCAGAGCGCTAGCGATCCACGTCGGAGCGTTGGCCATGAATCTGTCAGCGCATCCGGGACGGCGCTCAATCAAGTAGACAGCGAGAGCGCGCCTTATACTCCATCCAACGGTCGAGCAGCTAGCGCATTCTCATACCTACCAGGTTCGAGCCAAGCCGGCGGTGAAGGGGGCTCAACCGCAGCCGGCATTGTCAATCTCAAGAACGCTGAAGCAGCTGACCCCTATTACCGTCCTCCAAGGGCCCGAAGGCTTACTGCGGATGCTTACACTTCAGGACCGGCTAGTCGAGGCTCTTGGAACAGTGGCGACTGGGCAAATCGTAGATGGAGTCAACATAGCCCGGCAAATGAAGGATCGCCTAACCGCGTTGAGGGCTTGCCAGTGTCCGGGCGTGGGACTCCTGTACCTGCTCATCTCGGCGCATCACGAGAGCGGTCAGACTCCAACGCCGAAGACCCAAGACGTTCCAAGACCGACTATGCCACTAGAGAAGTCGATTTTTACTATGGCGTCCGCGGACCAGCACTCTCCAATCTCCCGACTCGTAGATTGAAAACGGGGCCGGCTGACCCAACGGGTTCAGTATCTTCCGCTACAGGATGGCTTAAAGGTCTGTTCGGCGGTAAGACAAAGGATACTGGTAAGGGGTTCGAGGTGGTCCGGAGCTCGCGAGCCCCACAGCCGCGCAGTCGAACCCCCTCAGGAGCGCTCGTACTCGATGAAAATATACCTTACACTGATGATCCTCGACCCACTGCTGAGAGGAGTCGTGATCTTGCTTTGGGCGACGAAGGGGATGCGATTGGTGGTGGGACTCGTCGTCTACCTGGGGAAGATCAACGAAGTGCGCTGGGTAGTGACGACGATCATGACAATGGCAGAACTCCCTCCGAAGATGATTTCTTGCCAGACAATCGAGAAAGTCAGCTATCGCCTTTCCCACCATCGCTCCCAAGTTTTGAAACAGGAGGTGGTATCGAACTGCCTAGTCGAATGGCTTCCACAATTAGCTCCACACCTACTAGGGATAATACTCGTGACCGAAGAAGGCCACCAAACGTCCCACCGAGGAGCTCAAGAAGGCAGTCACAGCATGGCGATCTACGCTACGCTGGCAGCGAGGGTGTGCAGCTCTCTACAATCTCCCCTTCGCCTCAGCCATCACCGCAACGCACAGCAAGGGTTTATGATCCCGATCAACCTGGTCAACGGAGACTGAAGCCTCCGGATACTACAACTAATCGATTGCCGTTCGAATCTCATCTTGACGCTTCGCAGGATGGTCGGCTTTCTACTAAGTCGAGTTTACTGATACCAACAGATGACGGAAGCCCGGAAGAGGCTGCAAGCCATGCCCGGCTTTCGTCATCCGTTCTAGGATCGCTGGCACCTGACCTTAGGCAAGACCGTCCGCAAAGTATGGGGTATGTCCAGCAGCATCGGGCCAGCGACAACATCCATACGGCTAGTCCCGATGATCCGCCGTACCTTGGGTCGAGCGCTGAAGTCGTCAACGATCCCTCTCAACGAAGCGTTAGTCCCGACGCCAGACCTCGGTTCCCGTGACAGATGTCACTTGATGCTTCTTCATTTGAGATACTTTAATCATATAGTACATGTTTCAGAAATGGTTGATGGGTGCAGGAGGATTGGCAAACGCCCAGAAGGAAAATCATGCCCACATGGCAATGCATACGGATCAGCCAGGGAGGCGTTCATAGTCGACGGTTTTCTAGCCAGCATGATCGCTTCGGCTAGAGCTTGGGGGTGGTCAAAAGGATCAGTTCACTGTACAGTACGGAGTATCGTAGGTGCCATACAGAGGCCGACGGAGGCATCGGGGTCCGGATCAAGTCTTTTGTGCTGGCATTGGTGATTAAATTAGACGATATTTCTGTACATAAATAACATAGGTAACCACTACAGACACACCACCATACACCGCTGGCACACCACCCTCCCCACTAAGCCTAATCGGGTAATCGGGCGACCTCGTAAACATAACTTTTGCGGATTTGAGAGTGTGGGCAAGAGACGCGGTAAGAAGTACAAGGTTTTGCGTCTGTTTACCATCAAATTTAATGTAGTTTCTTATCGACCTTCCGATGCAAATTTGAATCTGAAACATAACTTTCGCATGCTCAGAATCAACCTCTATTTGCACGTCTTATTTACATCTGAAAACTGCCTATGTAGGAGGCTGAAACATCTGCATTTTGACCCTCCGCAACTGTCTCGCTTGCACCTCGTCCACCTCGTTGACGACCCCCTCGCCCGCCGGTTATCGAATAGCCTTGTTTCTTTGCATGCTCATTAATCTCCTTAACCAATTGTTCAATGAAGATGTAATCGTATAGGCCTGCCCTAGGAGGCAGCATAGACATAATGAGGTGGATGCAAATATAGGTGGTAAATAGTAGGTGATGGTTAAAGCAGAGGAGGAGGACGGCGGCGGCATAAACAAACGACGCGTTGGACCCTGAAAATAACCCGATTAGGCTTAGTGGGGAGGGTGGTGTGCCAGCAGTGTAAGGGGTGGTGTGCCAGCGGTGTAGGGTGGTGTGTCTGTAGTGGTTACCTTTCTAAAAGTAGGTTTGGTCTGTTTCTAGAGTAAGATCTTGAAGCTTGGGCTAGGCACGCGTGCCGAGCTGCACCTTTTTACTGTCAAGTAGTATCCGAGCACCGAACTATGCTTTGAACAACACGACCATGAACAAATATCAAGTCACTAAGATTGTTGTAAGACTTTAGCGCTGCAGTGATTCAGATTGGGCTCATACGAACATCTCACTGGTGTCGACCCCTGTCAACGATTGAGAGCCCCCAAACACTCTCGGAGACAGAGTAAGGTGCCGAGTTGCTGGCTTCCAACAACAACAACAACAGCCTTGCTCCCCTCCAGACCTTCTGAAAAGACTTTGCTTGAACACTACAGGCATCGACAAATTGCACGCTGCAGAGGTATCTAGGTCCCCTCTCACATAGAAGTAGCGTTGCTGCTAACTTACAACAAGTCCAGATCCCTTGCTTCTACAGATCTTGTTGCATCGCAGGACGACTTATTAGGTTCTCCCATAGGGCCACCATATTCTCTTATCGCCACCGACGCTGGAGCACCGACGGCACCAGCTTTCACCTCCGAGCTCTTCCCCGACGTCAAGTGGTCGCCCAAACAAAAGGTCTAGGCTCACATTGGGTACTTGTATGGACCCGCATTCTGCGGAGTCCAGTTCAGTAGAACAGCGAAGTGCGGACATTCGCCGCCATGATCTTACGGGCCGCGAAGGCAATGACACTGGGAGACGAGGTGCCAGAGCTGGGGAATCGTTCCGGCGAGGGCACAGTGACGGAGACGTGCTTTCTCGCCGAGCTGAGATCTTCAACGAGCAGCTATTGGCAAATGGAGAGACATGGGTGGATTTTCTCAGAAACCCTGAGAATGGCCGAAGTGAGCAGGAGCGAGCACAAATCGCTATACGGAGAACTGCGATGATGTCGGCAGATCGCCGACGCAGGCTTACAGATCAACAAGCTGACAATACGGGAAGACGACCGTCAAGCAACCTCCTCTTCGGACAGCTCGCAAACGGGCGGCAACGGTCTGGCATACCATACCCAACAGATGATTTTACTCCTACTCCGCCGCCGATTACTGGCGGTACGGATAGCTCAGGCCGGCAGAGAATATTAGACCGTCCATTACCACGACGACCGAGCCATGGAATGCAGTACTCCAGTCGCAGCAAAGACATCAATCCTCCCACATGGCAGCCTGACGGCGAGGTGGCGAAGTGTCCAATCTGTGATACTCCCTTCAGTTTCTGGTATCGCAAGCATCATTGCAGGAAATGCGGTCGAGTGGTTTGTGCGAATTGCTCGCCTCATCGTATTACCATACCGCGTCAATACATCGTGCATCCCCCTGATCAAGATCCGAGTCCTAGTTCCGAAAC
>JAABUW010008244.1_pt1 | contig 12231 bp, 11 predicted proteins | sample 5560081 | NCBI WGS metagenome assembly JAABUW01 (sample SAMN10711882, study PRJNA513363) | rock metagenome | isolation source: Antarctica rocks | place: Antarctica: Victoria Land, Knobhead sud | reverse complement strand
TGTGCGGGATGTTGCCGGGTAGTAAGAACAGCTCGCCTTCGTTGATGTAGACGTCGACAAACTTGCCATCTTGGACAGTCTTGAGTAGCATGCGGCCTTTGTATTGGTAGAAGAACTCGGGTGTGGTGTTAATGTGGTAGTCAGTGCGAGCATTTGGGCCTCCGACGATCATAACTGTCAATGGGTCTTGATAGACGCAGTAGTTGTTGATCGGCGGTTTGAGGAGATGGGAGTTCTCCTCTAGCCTGGGGACGTTAGTAGGATTCTAGCTAAGAAAAGGCATCGAAGATGTAGTTTACCATTTGGGGATGTTGAGTGGGCTAGCAAGTACCGCCATCCTGCGTGATGTAGAGAAGTTTGCTTGTTGGGCACCTTGATGGAATCGATATATGGAAGGTGCAATGGTCCAAGTTCTTCGAGATAGTTGGCTCGCTGTCGTGAGTGGCAATCGTCGTATGGCTTGCATCCAGATGCTGTCGGTGGAGAGGTTTGAAGACGATCAAAAGGGAGATTTCGATGGCAAAAGAATCAAGACCCTTTACAATATCATCCCCGTTTGCACATGTAGTCGTCAATGAGTGATTAATATTAGGGTCAAGCGAAGTCCGATGTCGTTGCCTTCGACTTCGGCATGTTCCGGATGCTGAGTAAGTGACTACATGTATATTATAGTCTACCGTACCTCGTCTCGTCCAGTCGTCCTCTCTCCATCCCGCAACGTCTATCGCATGTCTACCCCATGTGGCTACTTGGTCCTCCGAAGATATGCCCCCGGGTGAGCTCAAGATCGGACCAATATACCTCCATACCAGACTATTCTTCACGCAGAGGCACCGCCCTAAAGCCCTAAACCTTGTTGTACACGCGCACGCATTCGGCTGTTCTGGACCGTAATCTCTCCGCACCGGAACTGAGTCTTTACTCTTCGCCCGGTCTCCATGCCATGGACCTGGAGACATCCTATGAGTGGACTCTGAACGAACCTCGACCCAGATCCAGTTAGCGAGGCCTATCAAACTCGACCACGGGATACCATTGTGCAAAAGCGGCGGCCGCTTCTTCCTACTCCCAGCCTAGTAGGTACGAGTAGCTTAAGTGCGTAAGGCTGGGTCGATTATGTCTGTCTCGTATCTCCAGCTTGATCCTGCTAGCAATCCAGGTGCTCTCTTCCTACTCTCCTTGTAAGATCATCTCAATCTCTCTGCCAACATGGACGTCGACCTTTCGAAGTATCCCAAGCTCAGTCCTGAGCAATTGGGCCATCTTCGTCACTTTCACAACCTCGCCTCTCAGATCGATGGAGAATGGAATCATATGGGTAGGTACTAATGGGCAAAACGGCAGTCATTCCTTCCTGTCTCAGACAGCGCTGATTCTTTTACCCTTCTGTTATGTAGGATCGCAGGAGCCCTGTCAGGAGTTCCTCGATGCATATCGCTACCAACTCGCAACAATGGCTTACGGTACTGCTGTCGCACACTACCATCACCAACCTATCCTGCGTAGCGTATATAAGCCATTAATGCGTCGTCTGATCCACAAGATGCTGCTGCGTGCAGTGTGGGGTTACTGGTTCAATACCAGCGTGGGCGGTACTATCATACCTTTGGCATACCTGATGCCATTCAGCTGATATGGTTATGCAAGGCATCTTGACCAACCCGGACATTAAGGAGCTGAGGAAGCCATGGGCCGACCCAATAGTGCGAGAGAACATCATGTACGTTCCATTCTCCGCGGTGCGCCAGGCGAGACTTATGCCATGCTCAGGTACTCCGGCCATCTGCTACTGATGGTGAGCCTCTACGCTATGCTCTTCGATGACGACGAATTCGAGAAGGAAGATTCTCTTGTCTTCAACTGGAACCCCATGTTCTGGGGTATGGGTCCGGAGCGCTTTACCTACAACACGAAGAGTCTGCAGGACGCCATCATGACGGAGATGGAGCGGAACAAGTATGTCGGAGTATGCTGCGAGCCGAACATGGTTTTCGTTGTCTGCAACCAGTTTCCGGTGAGCAATGCATCCATCTCAGTTTGTCTGTAACCGTCGTGCAGGAGCTTACCGTTCTTCCAGATCATCGCCATGCACTACAATGACATCCGCCACGGTACCACTGTAGCCGATGAACTATTGCCAAAGTACGTCGCAGCTTGGGAGAAGAAAGGCATGGTCGGGTCTGGATCGCTTTACCCAGACGCATGGCTGGAGCAGCAAGACGTAACAATGGCAGCCAAGGATCCCGCCTTCACAGCCTGGGCCAACGCATGGATGCACGCCTGGAGATCCGACTTCGTCGTCCCACTATACGAGAAGCAATCTCTCGGCTACATCACCAACTTCGACGGCGAGATCCAGCTCAACCCACACGAGCTGGGAAACATTTTCCGCGAGATGGTTGGTACTGAAGGAGCCGCCGCCGACAACAAGGACACTTACAGAGAAGCGATCCGTAGAACCAAAGATCTTCCTAAAAAGGCGAAGATGGTTCCGTACACGAAGCCGACGTTTGGTGTGATAGCTCAGTGGCTGTCTGAGCTCGGTCGCTCAGAACTGGACGGACTGCTAAAGTATGCGGATGAGCATTTGCAGCCGACGTGGGAGAAGGGTGGGTTGTACTATGAGAGGAATGATGAGCCGTATGACGAAGGTTAGTGTCTCATTGGCCCGAAAGACAATTTTCGATCATGCTGACTGTGTGCAGATCTGCGTTGGACGCATATGGATCCCTTCTCCGGCAATGGTTGCATCGGCTACGCACGACTGAACGTGGCTGGTGGGCAGAAGAAGATGTGGGAGGCACCGTGGACTGCGGCGACCCTTCAAAAGCGGCCATGGGTTGATGGTGTTGATCTTGGGCAGGGCGTTGACTTGATGAGGAGGCAAAGCTCGTGCTGCTGACCGTGCGGAGCTGGGATGGGAGTAAGAAGAGCATTCGACCTGTGGTGAAGAACCTGCCGGCCGGAACTTACCTGGTCAAGGTAGGGGCTGAAGAGGCGAGGAGGGAGAAGCTGGGGAGTGGAGATGAGCTTGCGCTGGACGTGGAGGTTGGTGGAGAGGAGGTGGATGTCGTTGTTAGGCTCAGGCATAGTCTTGACATGATGAGCTGACCTTGACAACCACTGGCTTCCACAATCTCAGCATGACATGAATCTTCGCCGGTCCTTCGTTGAACATCGGCACTCGCTATATTTGGAATCTATCGTCCGCTCATTCATTCGTAACCTCATAGTCTGGCCGATAGCCATGCTGCTGCGTTCTCGCATTACAACGTCCTCATCACTTCGCATGCACCAACATCTCCCGATAGACGTCCTCCGGGATCTTTCTCGCAAAATTCACCGTAAAATCAATCACCTCCCTCGCCCTCAACGGCTTGAAATCCGGCTTCGGACTCGCACTCCCCAGCAGCTCATCCCGTCTCAACACCACCTGACTCACGATACACAGCAAATTCAGATGCGTCCCATACGCGAACAGGAAATCCCACAGCTTCAACACCTCCGGCAGCGGAGGCGTGCACGCGCACAGAGTCAACACGCTCGGGAAGGCGTATATCTCCGCCTTCATCCCTTTCGACAGCAGATGGGAAGCGAGTTTTGGGTCGACTATGTTGAGGATGGTGTCCACCAGAGCGAGACCTTTATGCACGCCTTCCATGCTACCGCGAACGTACCCAGGGCATTCGGAGGTGATATAGCGGTCGAAGGCGGCGAAGGCTTCGACTTCGCTGCGGGCGGCGTAGAGAAAGGGCGCGGCCATAACGTTCATGCCTTGTACGTAGCCGACGCTTGTGTGGGTGGTGCCAGCCATAGATGCTGAGTCTCCTCCGGCTTCTGAGCCCTCTGTGACAGAGCCGCGGAGATGTCGTCCGTTGCCGCTTGTGACGCTGGCGGGCGAGTGGAAGATATCTCCTCCTCCATTGTCCGGGACGGAGAGGGAGAGGTTGAGCATTGGTGGGGAGCCCCAGCCTTCTCTTCGACCTTCTTCGCGGTCGCACATTTTCCAGGCTACGGCGTTTAGGATCCGAGTCAGACTGTTCTCGCTCACCCGCCGCCTGAACAGTGGGTCTGTTGTGAGGGTGCGGAAGGTGTCATCCCTAATCTTCGCGTACGCTGGACTCGCGCCTTGGCCCACAAGATCCAGATAAGCCTTCGTAGACAGTGGAGGCGCATTGAGCAGGATAAGCCATATGTATATCCGCAGCTCTGACAGACCGTCGGCGGTGGAAGGAAGAGGGTCGAGCAGGAGGGTGCGGCGGAGATCTTCGAGGCCGGAGGCGTGGGTGCTGAGGGCCGGGTTGGAGGGGTGCGGGGAGGGGCCTTTTTGGAGGAAAAGGTCGAGCTGCGACATTGTTGTTGTGGCCAGGATGGAGTTGTAATGGGTCGTGGTATGTTCACGAGTGCTTCTCTGTTGGACTGAGAGCCGGAGAGCGCATAGTGGGTGTGGTGTGGTTGGTAGAAACAGCGCGATATCTGGACTTTCGAAGTGGCTGCACTAGCGCCAAATCGCGAATGCAAGACGTTGTCACGTGCATGGATATGAGAAGAACGTCCGAACAACAGGTAGCACGGTGCTTTCTATTATTCGGATATGATCAGTTCGTGATTTCGAGCCATGTCTATTCTCCAGACACAAATTGGTGGAGCTGGCCGTGTCATCGACTGTAATGCCATGAAACCCATCAACAGCCTCGAGAACGAGCATTGTCCTTTCCGTTGCCAGATCATGTCCTACTTCTTACTTCGCTAGCAAGAGCATGACACAGCTCCACTCTCATACCAGCACCCGACAGCACATCAATCCACATGCGTTGCGTGTCGCTCAAGCGATCGTTCTCGCTTTTGACTTCAGCGAACATGACCTCGCCTTTGCCCTTTAGCACACCGTCTATCTCCTCAATGCGACGCTTGCCGTCATCGGCTTTGCCATCCTCCTCCTCCCCAGTCTTCCACAAAAACAAATCCGGCACTCCACCCCCTCTCTGCCCATACTCCTGCACCAACACCTTCATCGCCGCCGCCAGCGCCCCCGACGGCCACGCCCTCGCAATCTCCACCAAATCCCCCACCTCAAAACCCCAATCCAACCCCACCACGCAAGTCTTCCTCTCCGAATGCTCATCCCACACCTCCCTCACAATCCTCTCCGCCTCCCCGTTTGAGACCTCGTTCAATCGTTCATTGACCTCGCTCATTCGGCTCGGGTAGAACGCATCAGTATGCAGATCCAACGGACAAGTTTGGAATTCCGTCTGGAAGACGTTGGGGATATAGACGAAGAGGACGGAGTGGAAGAGGTAGGCGAATAGCGTGCGCAGGATGCCGCCTTCGCTGTGGTAGCCTTTCCAGCCCAGGGCGCGGTAGGAGGAGAGGCACATTTCTTCTACGCTGCATTCGATTTCTGTTGGTTGGGGGGAGCTGGTTTCGGGGTTGGTTGCGGCTAGGTGGGCAGGGTCGAGCCAGATAGTTTTGCCGCCGCGGTGGGTTGGGGTGGCGGTTGTGGCGGTTTGTTCGCTGTTGCGGCGGGAGCTGTTGGATGCTGATCGCGAGAGGGTTGGAGTGCGTTCGATGCGGATGCCGTAGAAGGTGCGTTCAGCTGGTTTGGTGAGGCGGACGTGGGCGAATTCGTGTTGTTCGCGTTTGGGGATTTTTAGTGCTTTCTCGAGCTTGATTGTGCGTTTTTGCAGGTCGTGGTGGTAGATCAGGTGGGTCAGCTGTTCTTGGAGTCCTGTCTCGCAGGTCTGGAGGGCCATGCGACGCCAGTGCTTCTTTTTGCTTTCAGTGTCCTTGCATTCTGGTGGCGAAGGGAGGTGGAGGTGCATATAGTGCTCTTCCAAGAGTGCTTTCCGCTGGTACCAGTCACCTCGACGGCTTGTGTGGAAGAGCCGTTGCTGTAGAAGTTCGGTGAGGATCTGATGCTCGCGCTTGTGGTCTTTGAACCGGCCTAAGACAAATGCGCCCTTGTGCATGATTCGCGTATACACCCATGCTGGGCTGAGACGACGCAGGTATGCGCCTTCTCCGGTGCAATAGATGCTGTCTTCTTTCGTCTGCTCTTCGGCGAGTAATGCTTTCCATCGATCGTACACATCGTCGAAGATATCCAGTATGACTTGCATGTCGTCTTTTCGAGGTGTGCCGTTGAATTCGAGAATGGTGTCGACCTTGAACTGAGTGCGGATGGCAGCTTCAAATTCCAGAAGTAGCGACCGTGATGCAAAGATGTTGGCTGAACGCGAGACAATGTACTGTGGAAAGTTACGACGGGCGATCCGAGCAAGGATGATGGTTGTCAGCGACTTCTCTGTCCATTCAGTAGAGCGGTAGAAGACCAGATGAACTCTTTCGAAGAGTCTCAAGACGGACAAAGACAGTCGAATACATGGCCCAGTCTCAGCCATGATCTTGCCGACAAAATACGCATCACGATTCTCGCCTCTACCTGGTGTTGCTTCTCTGCTGTCCTGTTCAAGATTGTCCGACGCAGGGGTCTCCTCGGTCTCGGAACGTTTCAGTGATGCAAAGCCTAGCCCCGTTTGAGTGCTGCTGGTCCTTCGAAAAGCTCTTAAGAGCTCCTTCTTGTTCTTGCCTTGAACCTTGAAGTCCTTGGCCAATGCTTTGAGCTCGTCCAAAAGCAGAAGCGACGACGCCTCTTCCAGGTCCTTGATACAATCTTCGGACCTGTCCGCGAAAGTGAACGCGGCACCCAAAGTGGTCCCTTCAGGTGGCTCAAACTCTCCTGCATGTCTCTCGACCTGCGAGGATGGAGCTGGTAAATGCCTCTCCACCTGCAGATCCGCTATAGCTTTTTGCAGCTCCGCGATGTCGCTATGATATCCCAACTTGTTGATGCGGAACCAACTCGAAGTCTTCCGCAAGAACAATCGCACATATAGATACTGCGCTTCGTATGCCAACTCGCGCCATGCGGTGAAGACTGTATGCTCCGCCCCATCGAACAGATGACTTTCATCCTCTAGCACCGTCTCAAGCGCGAGGTTGAAAGCATCGACATATATCGATGTCTTGCCCCTCACCCAATTCTTGCCGTCCAGGCGTTCTTTCAAGCCTAGCTCGGCTTGTTCGGCGGCTCTTGAGGCCTCATATGCATCGATGGCCTCCTTGTCCGTCTCGATTGGCGGTAGAGCAGACTCGAGGTCTGTACGTCTGATCTGTGGCTCTTCATTGTATACTTCGTCCTCACTATCTACATCCGAGTCTGGGATGATGTCTCTCTTCTTGGCTTGTCGCGACTGCAATGCATCTCTTTTCACCCTCTTCGCTGGTGGTGTCTCGAAGCCCTCGTCGCCTTCGTCATAGTTGGTAGATTTCGGATGGAGAATAGTCCTTCCTATCATGGCATTGTGTTTAGATGGACTACTGTTCTGCAGCATGGTGCTATCCAAGTAACACCATGTGATGATGCATGCACTAGGAAAACACTTAACGCGGTCGAGGTGAAGTCGCGCGTTGAGCAACCCTGGATGGCAGACGCTAAGCAATATTTGATTAGACTTCCCACGCGCTCACGTGTCAAACTTAGGAAGTGGTTGCATCGCCAAGCATAGCGATCTTCGAGGTTACAGATCTCTGGGACCATTCGACCGAAGACACCATATCACCTCACTTCATCACCTCACATCCTCGAGGACTGTCGACATTGTCTTGATGTCACGAGAAGCGTCATAATCATCGTGCACTCGCTCAAACGTGCCGAGATCAGGCAAGAAGCCGTGGTATGTGGCACCGGCAGTCTACAAAACGAATTCCACATCTGGGTAGGTTCGAGTACCAGCTGAAGATCCCACCCAAGCAGCTTCAACTGGTCCCCCGCATACGGGAAACCCACGTGCGCTTGACATATTTCGCCCAAGCGCGGTTACCAACTATGTGGCATGACTGGGGAGGCATGCAGAAAGTCCTCCAACCTCGCGGGCCTGCCACTCGTGGCATGATGCACGCCGCATGTCGATGTGTGCACGCGAGGTGACTGGCGGCGAGAGCAGATCGCCTCGTGGAGATGCGCGTTAAGGCGCCGTCTGCAGCTACCGGTGTCACTACTGTTGTCACTGTGTAGTCGAGGCCGCAGTGGGTCAGTGTTGATGCGGTCTTGACACTCAAAACAACCACGACAGATTCCGCGGAGCTACGGCTGGGGACAAGGCGAACCTATTTCGTACGGATGACGTAAGGACAAACGCTGAAGCACAAATTTTTGGCCGAGCCTTTCCCTCCAATCACCGAACGTCGTCGCATTTGTTCAGCGAATTGACAAAGTTGTGCATCGAGCGAACTCTGCCGGCGTTGAGAGATGCGGTCGGGACGCCTCGATGGGACGAAAATCGAAAGAAGGAAGGTCGCCATCACGCCTTTTCACGAAAGGCTGATTGGGTTGCCAAGCTCAAATGTCTGGAGCCCTCAGGCGGACCCCAGCACAAGGCCAGCCCTCGCCTTTCCTAATGCGTGAAAACGTCTATCACGACATCGCTTGAACGCACCACACGGCTCACGTTGATGATCCCACTTTCTGGGCAAAAACGTGAGGATGGGGATCGATATCAAAATGTGTTTCCTCAAAAATCACCTTCTGGCCTCTACATCTGTCGGGATTTGAAGAGGATATACTTTTGTTTCCTGACGTTACCGCGGTTTTCGAAACGGTAGACTTCACGCCGTTTGGAACATCCATCAACCACGTGTCGTTCAACCTGATTGTCCCCTCGCGCAGCCATATCAAGCCATTGGGCGTGCTTGAACGTGCTTGTCCCACGCCTTGACACTGATACTCGAGCATTTCCGTGGGTTGGCGCGGGTACGGTATACTTTACCGACGACCTGGGCCACTCGACGTTCATATACGTTGCTTTTGACCATTGAGTGTGCTTGCGTGCTCGGTTCAAGACTCGGATCGGCGCGTTCTGTCGGACGCCTGCATCAAACCTAGGTGCCCCATCTTGTGGCGAGACCCGGCCTGCACTCGTTCATTGAGCGCCCCAGTCCACACTCTTTAGCGAATCTCACGCACGGAGGCTACATCTAGCCCCCCTTGGCGCATCTCACAGAGATCTACCACCAGCACGGCACGCCGATAAAGACAAGCACGCCGCACCTCTCGTCCTCCTCGGCAGGCATCTTGGGCTACTCTGGTTCACGACTCATTCGACAATGTCCACCTCCAAGTTCGGTCAGACGCTGGCCAAGGGCTTAGGCATTAAGCTTGACTACCGCAACCCTACCAACGAAAAGCTCACTCGAGGAGAGTCTACCTTCTCCGTTGGAAGCGCTGACAGCTATATCGAAGAAGAACCTCATGTCGGCGAGTGGTTCCGCCAACACACACCCACTGGTCGTCAAGTCGGTCGCTACTTCTACGATTTGTTCCCATTCTTGCACTGGATCACGCGATACAACTTGCAATGGTTCGCCGGAGACATGGTCGCGGGTGTGACCATTGGTGCCGTGGTCGTCCCACAGGCTATGGCCTACGCATCGCTGGCTGAGCTTGATCCTCAGTTTGGACTGTACTCCTCTTTCATGGGAGTGCTCATCTACTGGTTCTTCGCTACGTCCAAGGATATCACCATTGGCGTAAGTACGCTATCCCACCCGGCCAAGTTGCAGTACTAACATTAATCGCAGCCCGTCGCTGTCATGTCCACTGTTACTGGTGAAGTCATTCTCCATGCGCAATCCATCTCACCGCATGTCCAAGGTCACGTCATTGCCTCTGCACTGTCAATTATCTGCGGTGGAGTCATCTGCTTCATCGGGCTCGCCAGACTGGGCTGGCTCGTGGAGTTGATCCCACTCGTCGCAATCGCCGCTTACATGACTGGATCTGCGTTGTTCATCGCTATTGGACAAGTGCCTACTCTGCTGGGTATCTCGGACTTTTTCGATACGCGCCAACATTCATACTGGGTAGTCATCAAGACCTTGAGGAATCTGCCCAACTGCAACTTGGACGCAGCCATGGGCCTCACAGCACTGTTCATGCTGTACCTGATCCGCGGGGTCTTCAACATGCTCGCCAAGAAGAATCCGAACCGCAGAAAGCTATGGTTCTTCCTCAACACCATGCGATCGGTCTTCGTTATCCTCCTCTACACATTTATCAGCGCAATGGTGAACCTGAACCTCCCCGACCGTAGCTCGGACTCTGCCGATCTGTCACCTTTCTCGATCACTGGTCCAGTACCACGAGGCTTTCAGAACGCCAAAGTGCCAAAGATCGACACCAGAATCGTCAATTTGTTCGTCAGCTACATTCCAGTGTCGATCATCCTCATCCTCATTGAGCACATCTCGATTGCGAAGTCCTTCGGGCGTGTCAACAACTATACCATCAACCCGTCGCAAGAGATGGTCGCGATTGGTGTCACGAATCTTTTGGGTCCCTTCCTCGGAGCATACCCTGCGACCGGTTCTTTCTCGCGTACCGCCATTAAATCGAAGGCCGGTGTACGAACACCTTTCGCGGGTTTCATCACGGCCATCGTTGTGCTTCTCGCCATCTATGCGCTACCGGTGGTGTTCTTCTACATCCCGAAGGCTTCGCTTTCCGCAATCATCATCCATGCCGTTGGTGATTTGATCACACCACCGAACACAGTCTACCAGTTCTGGAGGACTTCGCCACTGGAGGTTCCAATCTTCTTCGCTGGCGTTCTGGTCACAATCTTCGCCACTATTGAAATCGGCATCTACGTCACCATCACCCTCTCGATGGCCGTGTACCTCTTCCGCGCCTTCAAGGCGCAGGGCCGCTTCCTTGGGAAGGTCAAGGTTCACTCCGTCATCGGAGACCATCTGCTCGACAACGACAACGGCCGTGTCATGAGCTCAAGGAACCCTGATAATGACCCTGACGCTTCTGCGAGGAACATCTTCGTGCCAATCACTGCAGAAGATGGCTCCAACCCCGCGATCAAGCCCGAACACCCATATCCTGGCGTCTTCATCTACAGATTCTCTGAGGGATTCAACTACCCCAACGCCAACCACTACACCGACTACCTCCTTCAGACTATTTTCAAGGAGACCCAGAGGACGAATCCGAACTCGTACGGACGTCTTGGTGACCGTCCATGGAACGACCCTGGCCCAAGGCGCGGTCAAGAAGTCGTTGACACGGGCCTCCCTCACCTCAAAGCTGTCATTCTCGATATGTCATCTGTCAATAATGTCGACCTTACATCCGTTCAGAACCTGATCGATGTCCGAAATCAACTCGATCGCTACTGCGCCCCCGAAAAGGTGCAATGGCACTTTGCCCACATTAACAATCGCTGGACCAAACGTGCCCTTGCTTCCGCAGGGTTCGGCTTTGCGACACCTGAGGACGATGAGAACTTTGCGCGCTGGAAACCACTCTTCAGCGTTGCTGAGCTCGGTGGCACCGAGAGCGCTGCAGCTGAAGCCGAGCGGAGGGTCAACCGGACTCTGTCCACGTCCAAGGCCGATGGTGATCTGGAGCACGGACACCAACGCGGTGTTAGCTCGCGCGAGGTCGACAGCATCAACGAAAATAGCGAGAAGAGCAGCGAGTACGATCACAAGTTCAAGCCGTCGGGCAAGCATACCGTGGTACAAGGGCTGAATAGGCCGTTCTTCCACATGGATTTGACGAGCGCGCTACAGAGTGCGATCCAGAATATGGATGCGTTGCAGGTCAAGCCTGCTACCTTTGAATTGGTGACTGAGAAGGGAGGGTAATACTTGGAATGATGTTGTACAGATTGATGTTTGTTGGCTTGGTGCGACACGATGATTCCCAAAAGTGGACAGGGTGCTGTCTGCGAAGTATATATCGATAGGATATAATGAAGATGTATTTCGAGAGTTCATCATACCTGTCGTTCTATTCTTTGTAGTCATGTTGATGATGGTGAGGCTCTCACGATCATGCCCACCATACGTCTCATATTGGACAGTTACATATGTGGAACGTGCAACAAGGATTGCACAGCCTTCGAAGCTCTAGCACATGAAGGCTGTCGATCATCTCGACTCCTACACACTCCACTTTTCTACTCTCCCATATCACACGAGCTTTGCCTCTGTTCTCATCCTGCCGCATACCCGTTCGCGTCCGAATCATCTACAGCCCATCCACACTTTACTGCATACTTTCAGCAAACCAAACCCGCCATGGCCGACACCGCCACACCCGTCTCTCCGGTCTCGGGATCCAAGCACCCTGAACTTACACTTTCCGCGGCGTCCGTA
>JAABUW010008240.1_pt1 | contig 12236 bp, 1 predicted proteins | sample 5560081 | NCBI WGS metagenome assembly JAABUW01 (sample SAMN10711882, study PRJNA513363) | rock metagenome | isolation source: Antarctica rocks | place: Antarctica: Victoria Land, Knobhead sud | reverse complement strand
AATCTCAAAAAAGCTGACAAACTATCTCTCAGTATAAACACGTCGTCAGACAGTTAGTTGACGGATTTGTTAAAAAACAGCAACTTTTATTGCTATATCTCTTCTGTGCCTGCCGCTAAAATCTCTAACATATCGCATTTCAACAAATTCAATATTACTAACTTTCTGAAGAGATTTTCGAATCTGTGCGACAAACACAAAATTACAAACATCTACAAGATTGCTAAGTTGTCTCGATATTGCAATAATTTTATAGAGATATTTTTGAAATTTATCTTAAGCTGAAGTAGTAAAAAGTAATTTGAGTTGAAGACAAAACTGAAAAAAAAAAATCGAGATAGAGATTCTGATCACAAAATAAACTCTTGTTCTTTTTTAGAATTCTTGAAAGAAGTTATTAGAAAGAAATCAGATAATACTTGCAATTACAGTTGACAGTTCAGAGCGATTTTTTCTAGATTTATCAGAGTAAATTAGATAAATAAATATATCAGATTATTTTCCACATTTGTTCGAGCTTACTAACGGTACTAATTACTTACTAACGGTGCTTGAAAATGTAGACTTTTGTTAAAATTTGGATATCTTTGGATAAACTAGTCCAAATCAAGTAATTTCTGTAGATTAGGCAAATTTTTAGTGTATTTATTTTTATTACACAAAAAATATATTAATAGCTGCCATATTACTTGGTTTAGATTAGCTCGAACTTAAATATTTTTGAGAATCAAATCGAGAAGAAAGCTAGTCTAGATCCAGTAATAAGACAGCTATTCATATATTTTTTGTGTAATAGAAATAAAATACACCAAAAACTTGCGTAATATACAAAAATTACTCTATTTGGACTAGTTTATCCAAAGATAATCAAAGTTCAACAAAAGTCTACATTTTTAAGCATCGTTAGTAAGTAATTAGTATCGTTAGTAAGCTCGAACAAAGCGGATAATCTTGATATTTGAAAAATCTATTTCGCGAAATTTCTATCATAATTTTTCGCAAACAAGATATTAGTTCAAGCGATACAAATATTCTGATGTTTAAGTTTCTGAACGCTCTAATAATAAAAATAACCAAAAACAATATTGCTATGCAAGAGTTAAGTATTAATAATAATTCGACAGCTTAAAGACTGCCTGATATTAATATAAGCGATTTGATAAATATAATTAACAAGAAACAGAAATTAATAAAGAAAGTAATTACTTCTAAAACAATTTTTATTTTTTTGATATTTTCTGTAATAATTACAAACAATATCTAAACAGACAAAACTTTAAACAATCAGGTTTAAATTTTTGAAAATCTCAAAATTAATAGTGCACAAGATATATCTAAGAGCAAAGTCTATTAGATAATACAGCGAGTTATATTGTTTCAGCAATCTAATATATCGCGTTTAGTAATATTGCAGATTTAGATTATTGTGCAAACTCAATCGCAAAACACAATAATTACTAGTTAACAATCTGCTCTTGTGTCTAAATACAATAGATTGCAGTTCTAATTTAATAAATATCCGTTTTGTCATAGTTTATATTAACAATAAATGTGTTTGAATTTTGTTGTTCTACAGATTAAAAGAAAGATTTATCTGAACAATAGCAATTGAATTTGCTATAAATTTAATATTTCCGAAAACAAAAAGAGAAAACTGTTTCTAAACAAAGTCAAAATCAAGTTAAAAACTGTAAAACTTTGTTTTCAATAAACGACACAGAAGAACACTCGACGAATAATCAAGATTGTTGCGATAAATGTGAATATCAAATTGTTATCAAAGAATAAAAAAACAGCAAAACAGATCAAACTATAATAGAAATGCGCGAAATTAGATGTGAGAGAGATTTGTATTTACAAAAAATGCTGTAAAAATCAATTCTGAAACAGTCAGCAAAAATAATTAAACAAAGAATTCAGAAAAAGAAAAGATTCTCGAAAATCAAAAATATCAAATCTGAAAACTATGTTGAATCAACTGTTGTCTCTGATAAATCAATATACATAATAAAGAATATTACAATAAAAAATAATTCTCTTTCTAAGATTGATTCAAATTTTAAAGCAACCAAGTACAAGAAAACAAAATCCTTGGAGAGTTAGAATATATCTCCAAACTATATACAACAAACAAAACGTTTGAAAAGAATAATGTAGACAGTTCGCGAACAGACAGATACAAAAGTTTTAACTTAAAATATTTTAATATTCAAAATTGAAATAAAGTTAGCAAATTTCATTGATTTTTGTTCTGATTTGAGTTGTTTTTTTTGTTCGTTTTTCGATAAAAAATTTGAGAAAATAGTAAGTGAAAGAAAGTCGCGAGTTATTACAAGAAAAGAGAAAGAAACAATTGTAAATATAAACTCTATCAGTACTAAATCTGTTAAAATTGTTTATCTGAGTAATATTGTTGCGAGAATTAATTTACTGCAAATATTCTACTGTGTTGTCTGTTCTACTGTCTGAATCAAAATAAAAGATATAAAAATCAAGATTATATTCGACAGCAAAGCACAAATCAACTGTATTAGCAAATAACTCGCAAACAAAACTGATTTAATTATTTGACAGAAAATCTTTATTTTTCTAGTGGAAATTATTGAAGCTCGCGCTCGTTTCGAGAGAATTGTAAAAGATACAAAGATATCAATCGACAATATTATAATATATACTTCGATCTTTGTTGTAACTTGTTTGAATTGCAAGATTCTACTAGAAAGATTGTTTTAGCAAACAGTAAAAATAAATTTTGTCAATATAAACAACAATTTATTAGAATTAACAATCTATTTTGCGAATAAATCGAAGCGCATTAATATTCTGAGAATGTCTGTCGATTACTTTGATGATAAAACTAAGAAAATTGTGTTTTAGAAGAAGTTTTTAAACAACTAAACAATTGTTCAATTGATGCAATTGCGCGATCTTGCAAATTTAGTAGCAAAAAATCTTGAAATACAAAAATCAAAACAGTCAGAATAATTTTGTTGCAGAACAGAATAAAAAAAAATTTAATTAAATTCTAATTAATTAGAACTGTCGAACAGAACTAGTATCTGTCTGTTATTTGTAATTAATCAATCGACAGAATCTCGACTTGATATATTGTTCCGAGTATCTCTGAAATGACTTATAATACAAACTTTTCGATCTTGCACAATAAAAAACGTCTTTACAATTTGTTTGTCACGCAAATTGGATATTTTAAGAAAATCGTTTATATATTTTACGACAGTTTGTGCGCGCGAATCCAATATATAAGCAAAGGACTCAGAAAATCAATCTTGTAACTATTAGCAATTTTGATAATTCTACTTCTGATAACTGTTTTAACTGAAAAAAAACATTAAAGTTGTTAATAAATAACAATTCTCGACAGACACTAGATAGAAAATATAATTCTTTTTTGACTCTTAAGTTCTCGAGTATTAAAACAGATTCGCGTTTTACAAAAAAACATATTCAGAAAATGACTATAGAATCCAAACTGTTCTTGCATAAAAAAAGCTTTTAGTAACAATGCTTTTCAAACAAGAGACTGTTCTAGCATAGAATTTCACAAAAATTAATTAAATAAAATCAGAAGTTGCGTCTGATCAGAAAATTCGCATAATAGAACACAAAATATAACAAACTTCAGAATTGCCAATATCTCGAGTATCAAATTTTATAGTTATCAAGATATTGAAAGAGCGTTTGCAAGCTAAACTGCTTGAATATTGTTACAGATCTTATCAAAGTTTTCGATTTCTAATAAATAAAAAAGAAAAGAATAAGTACCGAATAATTAATACTGTTATAAATATCAATAATATTACAAATCTAGATACGAACATATCTTCAAATATCGAAGAATTTGCAGAATAGTTCGCAGATATAATAATTATGTTGTTTATTGATTTCTTTTCGAATTATAATCCGATAAGTCTTGCATTAGAGAATCGGAATTTAACTGAATTTATAATATCGCTTGACTTGCTTAGAATAACAAGACTATCGCAGAATATTATTAACTCGATCGCTCAGTTCGTGCAAATAGTAACACGTATTCTCAAAAATCTGCTTGACAAGTGCATTTTGTTTATCAATAATATTGATATCAAAAGCTCAAAAACAAATTAAAACAACAAAAAAACTATTTCTAATATTAGACTGTATATTCTCAAATATATTTAGTAGTTGAATACAGTTTCAATAAATATTGAACTGTTCGAATATATTATTTCTGATAAAAAGTTACAATTCTGCAAATCTAACATTAAGATTATTGACTTTGTATATACTTTTAACAGTTAATGTCCGAACGACATTAAGATAATTAAGATTCTCGAATAATTTCTATATATAGACGTATCTGAAACAAAAGTCTTTATTGGAATGTGCGTTTATTATCGAATCTGAATATTTGAGTTTGTTATTATTACAAAATCAACTTATTGTCTGTTGAAAACAGAATATATTTTCGTATAAAAGTATAAACAACAAAAGACTATAAACAAGTTAAGAATTGTTCTAACAAATGCTCAAGCGATATATACTCTAAATTATTCAATACTTGCAGATATTGTTATTCTCGCAGTAGACTCAAGCTTGAAAGATTGAAAAACAGTGTTGATACAAATTGATATATTAACAAAGAAAAGATATCTCTCGCGATACAAAAGCGAATTTTAAAGTAAGCAGAAATTCAAATCCGACGTCGATAAACAAGAATATCGTAATCTGATAAAAACATTGTAGAAGATTCAATTTTAACTGTACAGCATGCGCTTTATTATTGAAATCGACACAAATATTCTGTTAGTTCAACTGAATCGCTTCGCAATAGATCTGTCTAACGCTTCAATAACTTCTTAATTGATATAAATATGTCTTTTTGATTTCAATATGCGATATGTATCGACAGAAAATATATTGCTACAAACAATCTTTCAAAACAATTCCGAGAATCTTTCGATAATATTGATAAAACAAACAAGAAAAACATTGACAAGTTTATTGACAATCAACTGAACTATATTTGTTTTTGTTCTGCACAAATAAGCACTTCGAATAAAAATAAAAGTGTTCTTGAGAAGAATTATTCGGAAGAATTAGAGTAGATTGTCAGATATCTGACTTTTTTGCGACAACTTAATATAAGTCAGAAGAAATTTCGCAAGTTCAAGAATTGTATTTTGCATTTTCTGATAAAAGAAGAACAACTGTTTCGCAGAGCGAACAAGAATATACTCTTAAGAAGAATAATTGATCTAATAAAAAACAAGAATCGTATTGTAAAAAGTCTACATAATAAAAACAATTATAAAGATAGAAAGAGCTTGTATTGACGTATTGTCAACAGATATTAATAATCAAATCTTTTCGATTTCTGCAAAAAGTATATTGCGAGTTGTAATAAATATTAAAGAAAAATATCAAATAGAGAGAAGAAGATTTTATATTGAATCTATTCTTCGAATTTATAAGAAAAAATTGTTGTCGACTGCATTTATATATTAATTGCTGAAAGATCTACAAAAATTGAACTGATAGTTGCTTGAAATAATCTGACTAAATAAATAGAAGCAAAAACTATTTCTGATCTTAAAATTTCTTTTATAGTAAAACTTCTATAAAGAGAAATCTTTATCCGACATAAATACGTCAAAAAAATTGTTATAGACAAAGATTCCGAAAATAAAACAGATATTACAAATAAACTCTTGCAAAAATACAATGTTACAAAGATAATTATGTTCGTTTATTATTCTCAAACAAATAATATAATTAAATTAAATTAGTGACTTATTATCAATACTTTGTTCAAATTGATAAAAAGTGCTCTTACAAATTGATCGCATTATTTATATTCAATGTTATAGACTAATAGAATAACAATTCGAGAATCAACTGAAAAAATGCTGTTTTGTCTAAAATTTAAATACAAAACAGTACTATCAATTAAAATTGAGTTTTTTATCTAACATATTATAAACTAAGAAAAGACTCGTATTACAGCGAATTTACTGCAGTTGAGAAAAAAACAAATAGAAAGATATAACAAAGATATCGAGAAAGTCGCGTTATATTTTCGGCAATTAAAAGAGAGAAACAAAAATCTCTTTAACAATATTTATTAGTTGCGGATTCAATTATTGCAAACAAAGAACTTAGTATTGCTGCACGATATTATATTGAATAAAAGATATAATATTAAATTATTTTTCAAATAATTGAAATCTTGCAGAATAAGAGAAAAAAGAAACAGTATTAAGAGTTTTTATATTCTCGAAGAGATAAATAACATTATTTTGAAAGAAATTTATTCAGACAATCGACTCAAAAAATATATTGACAGAGAAAAAGATTGTCAAATATTTGCGAAATCAAAAAATAAAAACAAGAAAATAGAAAAAAAATAAATCGAGAAAATAGATACTTCTCAAGCAAATTCTAGCAACAATAGAGAATTAATTGCTGTTATAATGTTGTCGCTTTCCAATTTTAATTATTACAATTACACAGAAATGTAAAAAAAAATTCGAGAGAGAGAAAGTTGCAGTTTTTATATTAGATTCAGATTTATTAGTCAACGTATTAGTTCACTTGTATTACAAACAATTTACTTATATTACAGAATATTTATACAGAATTGAATAGATCAGATTTATTAGCGCATTACAATCAGAAATATTTATAGAGAGCAAAAATTAAAAAAAAAGAATTAAGAAACTAAATCGAAAATACTAACAAAACTAATTAATCAGAACTATTGAACAGAACTAGTGTCTATCTGTTATTTGTAATTGACTAAATTCTATTATTAAAATATAGTCTAAAAACAATCTTAGAAAGACGCGATTCAGAAACTCTCTACAAAAAAGAATATGTCAGAAACAATCTAATTATTCCGAATCACCATTTACTGACAAATTTATCGCAGAATAAATACAAGAGTATTACAAACAATTTATACTAAATTCTCTCTCGCTTATATATTAATATTCGAATAAATACTAAGTCTGTTTTTTTTAGTTAGCAGACAGCATAAATGTTATTGATAGCAGTCTGAACAAGTATAAATAAATCTTTTCGTATCTGAATCTTTATAATTGTTAAATATTTGGAACAGTCTGTATTATTTAGTATATAAAACTCTTTTATCTTGTTTATCAATCTATTTATCAAGTCTTGCATAAACTGCTTATCTATTACATCTTATAACTGATCAAGATCGAAGAACAGATCAAGTTCAATTATCTGACAGAGAAACGTCGCAATTATTAGCAGAACAACAAGAAAAAGAAATATCAAATATATCTACAAAAGAAGAAATCTCTCGGAAACGTGCAATAATATTGATATCTCCGATAATTTCTTCTTATTTACTGCGAAATTTAGATTCAGCTGTCGTTGCAATTATTTTACAATCGCAAACATCTCAAATATCTCTTGTCTTATTGTCGCAAACGCAAATAAAATTACAAGATATTAAAAGATGTGGCGAACAACGTAGTAGATCAACTATCTATCAAAAAATATCTAGTATATAGAGTGTAGAAACTGCAGAATAAATTGCTTCTTCTGATCTAGTTTAGATTGAGTTCACTGCATTTTGTTAGATTAAATATACAGAAGAGATTATATAACGTAATTATATAATTATAATAACTATATTAAGTATAGACTAAATTCGGAAAATTATCGATCGCCGATTTTCCTGTCGATCATCAATTTTCAACATTTTCTCTCAGAATCTATTGTATGCAATAGTTAGCTATAAGAAACAAAAAAATATATTCTAACAGATACAAAATATAAAACTTCTCTGAATCTTCTTATACAATCAAAACTTCGAAAATATTTTCTCAAAACTATATTTTTCTAGCAAATAGTAAATAGTCTGGAAAAAATACATTCTAACAGATGCAGAACATAATAGCTCTTTCGGAACATTCTATAATATAAACAAAACTTGAAAGTACTTCTTCAAAAATATACGCGACACTTTTTCAAATATATATCTGTTCGCATTACTTTCCAAGATCTTGAAAAAAGTTTTGAGACAACATTATCTCTTTAGTATATAACGTGTGTATCTCCTTGTTGAGTTTTGAAGCAATGCGCTAAATATATATATCGGAAGATGTTGCTGCATAGATAGTATCTTGAAATGTCGAGATAGTATATATTTTATAGTACGGAGTTTATATATTTCTCTGCTATATTTCGAGATTGTAGCTAACTGTCTTGCAGACAATATATTAAACAATATATTGAGCAACAAGTGCGTCAAATCTTTTTTATATTCTTGTTATGTTTAGACGTATGCGTTGTTACTAGAAATAGAATTGATTATAGCAACTATGCTAAAGAAAATCATATAAGATTTCAAACTACAAGAATTTTGACAAGAAAACAAGAAAGCAGACAGATAACTACAACAAAACAAACAAAATAAGCTGAAATATATATAGTGAAATTAGTAGAGCAAACAGAATGCATCTACAAGACACGCTTTTCAGAAATAAAGCAGATAAATAGATCTGCAATATATACTATAGAGCAAGCGACAAAGCAGCAAACAACAGAATTAATCTAAATTAAATCTTGAATCAAATTGAGTCAAATTCAATCAGATTAGAATAGTCTAAATTAGATTAGATTAGTTTGAATCAATCAAAACTGATAAAACAATATTCGACTTAGATAGTCAACAACAGTTAGACTGATCTGATATGACTTTTTGATAAAAACAATCTAATATTGCTGTTGTCAATTTGCTTGACTGCTTGACTGCTTAACTACTTGATTACAGATATATAAAATGTTCTGTATTCTATATTTTACATTTTTGCTATATACAGAATATTGTCGCATTTTTTGCAGTGTATTTTTGTCTGCAGATATATAGAATACTCTTTCAGAACTATATTCTATACTGTATATTTTTTACTGCGTACGCGCAGAATACTTCTTCGGAACTGTAGTTTCTGCAGTATACTTTTGCTATAAAATACTTTTTTGAAACTGTATTCTATGCAGTGTGTTTCTTGCTATATATGTGCAGAATAATCTTCCGAAACTGTATTCTCTGCAGTATATTTTTGCTATAAAATGCTTCTTTGAAACTGTATTCTATAAAGTATATTTTTTCCGGTATATGTGCAGAATGCTTTTCCGAAACTGTATTCTCTGCAGTATACTCTTGCTATAGAATGCTTTTTCGGAACTGTATTCTATACAATATATTTTTGTTGTTATTTTTGACTTCTTTTCTCTATCTCTTTTTTTGTTGTTACAAAGTAAATGTTGAGCAACAATTAATCTGCTTCAGAATCTGCTCTGTCAAAATATTAATATAGTGGCAAGAAATAATATTTTCAAAAAAGATAAAAGATTAAAGACGAATTTGCAAACTTGTTTACAATCGATAAAATTAGTAGAATAGAAAATAATGTAAAATTAATGCAATTAACAGCGCAGAATAGATGAATAAGTGGCGCAAACAACAAACTTAACAATACAGAGCTAGATCTAGGCTAGATCTGGATCAGATCTAAGTCAATTTAGATCAATTTGACCCAAATTAAATAAATATATAACTTAGCTATTGTAGACCAGATTTGAGCTAGATCTGTATTAGATTTTTGCTAGATCTAGATCAGATCAATTTGTTGACTAAATCAATACTAATTGCTGTTTCGAGTATTTAATATTTTGTTACTTAAACTTGAGAAGAAATTCTGTTCTATTGATTCTTGCAGAAAGCGTCGCGTGCGCTTATAAAGTAGAAATAGAAAATAAAGTTAGTAATAAAAAGTTCAAATAGACTGATCTAACATGTTAAAAATGTATCAGATAACACGATTATATATAATTGCTCTAACGATTTGACAGTATACTAGATAGCGCAGTTGTATAGAACTGCTTCAACAATTGCACCTATTTTATTATATTTGTATACTTGTTTGCTTGTCAAGCTTTTTGTATATCGATATAGATTAGATAGAGTATATAGAAGATAGAAAAATTACAAAGAGATAGTTGTTGTATTCTAACTATATAACTATTAAAGTAATCAAATATAATATATTGATTAAAAGATAAAAAACGTAGAGACTTTCTTTGCGTATCGCTTGCAAAAATATTGATAAAATCTTGTATCGCTAGAAAAACTAGCTTTGCATTGTCTGCATACAAAAAACAATATAGTAGTCGAAACTTTTTTTTGTTCTTGTTTTGCTTGTTTAGCAAACTTTTTTTTTTGCGAATTTCTCTTTTAAGAAATTTTTTGATTTGACAAACTTCTTTTAGTCTTTGCGTTTGTAGAAATTACGCGCACTTACTTTTAGAGACTATTAATTGATAACGCTTGTATAGATCTTCAATATTTGTATTTTGAAGTATCTCGATTTGTATAGAGTTTGTTATTTCATAGTAGTAATAGAAAAGAATTAATCAAAAAATATTGTTTCGAATATTATTGAGTAATAAATATCTAGTTTAAGAATTTAGTATATATAGTGCTAACTAAATAGTTGATATCTTTTATTGTTAGACGAAATTGAGTGTTGCAAGCAGTTGAATTGTTTATTGTTAAACAAAGACTACATACTATCTTAATTGTTTAAAATACTAAAAATTGTATTGCTACTAAGATAATAGTTATATTAATATATTGAAATGCAATAATACTAATATTGTAAACAGCTAAAACATTGTTTATTGTTTGATAGAACTAAGTATTGTAAATAGCTGAAATGTTTATTGTCGAATAAAAACTGAATGCAATTTTAATTGTTTGAGATACTAAAAATTGTACTGCTATTAAAATAATAGTTTTGTTGATATATAAAAATACAAAGTATACTGATATTGCAAACAGCTGAAATATTGTTTATTGTTTGATAGAAGTGAGTGCTATAAGCAGCTGAATTGTTTATTGTTGAACCAAAACTAGATATTGCAAACAGCTAATATTACACAATAACTAATTTGTAATAAAATAGCGCAAGCTACCAATTCGGACTTATAATCTATTAAAAAATGTAACAAACAATATAGTGAATTAACTATCTATTAGAGAATATCTTGTATACAGAATATAGAAACTGCAGAATATATTATTTTCTTTGATCTAGTTTAGATTGAATCTAGCGCATTCTGTTAGATCAGATATATAGAAGAGATTATGTAACGTAGTTATATAATTATGCTAATTATATTGGGTATAAACTGAACCCGGGAGACCATCGACCGCCGGTTTGACTGTCGGTTATAGGTTTTTAACACAAAAAACAGTTATCAAAGTTGTCGATACAGATCTGACAATAGAAAATTAAACTGATACAAAAAAATTCAAGACAAAAAGAGAAGAGATTGTTTTAAGAATATAAGAAACACTATTATTGAAATATTGAATATTGCAAAGAATTGAAATAGAGACTTTTGTCACGCGATAGAGAATAACAAACGAGTAACAATTAATAATTCTCAGTAATAGAATATATATAATCAAGCTGCAATTCTGAACAAAAACAAGACAACAAGAAAGCTAAATAATATAATACAGCTACAAAAAGGGTAATTATCGCAAATAATAAATTATCTGATAGAGAAAATAACTTAATCTATTATAGAAATTATACTAAAATTGACTAAAAAACAAAAAGATATAAAAAGAATTATAAAACATTGAATCGTGCAGTATAAATTAGATTAAAAACAGGAACTAAATAATCGACCCAAAGAGCAGAATACATCGCAAATAATTATAATCGAGTATATTACAAAAACTATGTTAAAGTTACGTCTCTAACATAGCAGAAGAAAATTGAAGTAGAAATTAAGAATTATTCTTGTAAACTAGAATTTGTAAACATAACTAATCGAGAACTTGAAACTGCTAGAAAGACTAGAATTGAAATAGTGTTGTTATCTACAAAAAAAGAGTCAGAAAAAAAAAATACAAAAAAGTAAAATACAAGAAGATTCAGTTTCTTCAATATCTGCGTCTAAAAATAAATGATCAGAAAAATCTAAAAACAAAAATAACAAAACATATAGAGAATTGTCAAAGTCAAAAGATTCGTTCAAAAAATAAATATCAATAGAATTATCGACAAGAGAGACATTATTATAAGACTTCTGAGCAAAACAGTTGTTGTTGTTACTCGATATTAGACTGTCCCTCGCATTGATTATTAAATCAAAAACAACAACAAAGACAGTAAGAGTATTTCCGCAAG
>JAABUW010008237.1_pt1 | contig 12242 bp, 9 predicted proteins | sample 5560081 | NCBI WGS metagenome assembly JAABUW01 (sample SAMN10711882, study PRJNA513363) | rock metagenome | isolation source: Antarctica rocks | place: Antarctica: Victoria Land, Knobhead sud | reverse complement strand
CCGCCGCACGCCGCGTCCGCCTGCTGCCGCAAACCCCCGGGCTCGCTGCCCTCCAGCACGAGCAGGACGAGGGCACCCTCGGTGGGAAGCGAAGCGGGAGCAAATTCGATCGAAACCATGAGACCTCTTTCGGCGAAGAGACGCGACCATAGCCAGCGCTGCCCGGCACGGCTACACCAGGTCGATGGACAACCTGGGCATGGACGACCTGGCCATGGACGACGTGGCGCTGCTCGAACTCGCCGCCGACCTCGCGCGACAAGCCGGCGAGGTCATCCTCGCGGTGCGCGCGCGCGGTTTCGAGACCTTGCGCAAGGCCGACCGCAGCCCGGTCACCGAAGCCGACCATGCGGCAGAGGCGCTCATCGTCGCCGGGCTGCGCGCGGCCACGCCCGCGATCGCGGTGATCGCCGAGGAGGAGATCGAGGCCGGCCTGGCGCCCACGGCGGGCGCGCTCTACTGGCTGGTCGACCCGCTGGACGGCACCCGCGAGTTCGCGGCGCTGCGCGACGAGTTCACCGTCAATATCGGGCTGATCCGGAACGGCCGGCCGGTGCTCGGCGTGGTCGGCGTGCCGGCCTATGGCGAGCTGTTCGGGGGCTTGATCGGGCCGCCGGCGCGCGCCTGGAAGCAGACCGCGGACGGGCGCCGGCCGATCCTGGCGCGCGAGCCGCCCAGCGCCGGCTTGCATGTGCTGGCGAGCCGCCACTACGCCAACGACCCGCAACTCGACGCCTTCCTGGCGGGCCGCAACGTCGCCGCGATCACCAACATGGGCTCGGCGCTGAAGATGGTGCGCCTGGCCGAGGGCGCCGGCGATCTCTACCCGCGCTTCGGCCGGACCATGGAGTGGGACACCGCGGCGCCGCAGGCGATCCTCGAAGCAGCCGGCGGGCGGCTGTGCACGATGGACGGCCTGCCGCTGGCCTACGGCAAGCCCGGCTGGGACAATCCGCCCTTCGTCTGCACGGGGTGCGGCCACACTTGACGGGGGGCGTGACGCAGCGTCTCGCGGGGCCTGAGGGCGTCGCCGAGGCGGCGCGGCTGCTGTTGGAGGGCGCGCTGGTCGCATTCGGAACCGAAACGGTCTACGGCCTTGGTGCGGATGCCACCAACGGCGCCGCAGTGGCGCGGATCTTCGCCGCCAAGGGCCGGCCGCACTTCAATCCGCTGATCTGCCACTATCCCGACGCCGGCGCCGCCTTCGCCGACGTGGCGGCCACCGAGAGCGCGCGCGTGCTGGCGGACCTGTTCTGGCCGGGCCCGCTGACGATGGTGCTGCCGCGCCGGGTTACGTGCCGGGTGGCGCTGCTGGCCGGCGCCGGGCTAGACACGCTGGCGGTGCGCGTGCCGGGCGACCCGGCCGCGCGCGCACTGCTCCAGGCGGTCGGCCGCCCGGTCGCGGCCCCCTCCGCCAACCGCTCCGGCCAGGTCTCGCCGACCAGTGCGGGGCATGTGCTGGACGGGCTCGACGGCCGCATCGCCGCGGTGCTGGACAGCGGCCCCTGCCCAGTGGGGGTCGAGAGCACCGTGCTCGACCTCTCGGCGGGCGGGCCGTTCCTGCTGCGCCATGGCGGCGTGACCCAGGAGGCGCTGGTGGCGGCGATCGGCCCCGTCGGCCACGGCATCACGCCGGGCCAGGCGGAGCAGACGCGGACGTTGCGCTCGCCTGGCTTGCTGGTGTCGCACTATGCGCCGCGCCTGCCGGTGCGGCTCGACGCGCGCGAGGCGGCGCCGGACGAGGCGGCGCTCGTGTTCGGCGCCTGGCCCGAGGGCGGCGGCGCACGGTTCCAGTTGAGCGCCGGGTCGGACCTGACCGAGGCGGCGTCGCTGCTGTTCGAAGGGTTGCGCCACCTGGACCGGGACGGGATGCGCGCCATCGCGGTCGGTCCGGTGCCGGATCAGGGCCTCGGCCGCGCCATCAACGACCGGTTGCAACGCGCCGCCGCGCCGCGGTAGACGCGCACGGCGGCATCGGCAAGGGTGTCGGCATGCGCGCCCTCGTTGCTCTCCTCCTCCTGCTCGCCGCCGCCGCTCCGGCCGCGGCGCAGCGGCCCCGCTCCGCCCGCGACGACGGCGGGTTCGATTACTTCCTGCTCAGCTTGAGCCTGGCGCCCAGCTTCTGCGCACTGTCGTCGCGCAATGCTGGCAACCCCGAGTGCCGCGACCTGACCGAGGCGGCGTTCCAGGAGACGCCGCTGACGATCCACGGGCTCTGGCCCAACCGGGCGCGGATGAGCAGCAACCTGCAGCCGCAGGCGTGCAGCACGGCGCCGTTCGCGATCTCCGACGCGCTGCAGGCCCGGCTGCAACAGCTGATGCCCGGCGGCCCCGGCCTGGCGCGCTACGAGTGGCGCAAGCACGGCACCTGCTCGGGGCTCGATCCCGAGCGGTTCTTTGGCGCCGCGGCGGCCCTGACCGAAGGCGCCAACCAGACGATCGGGGCGGCGCTGCTGCGGCTTCGCTCGCCGGTGCGGATCGGCGACCTGCTGCGCGACGTCGGTGCCGAGCATCCCGACCTCGCACCCGCGATCGTGGTCAGCTGCCGCTTCGGGCGCGGCGGCGGCGGCGGCGGCGCGATGATCGAGGAAATCCGAGTGACACTGGACAAGCAGTTCCGCCCGATCCCGGCCGCCAGCGTCGGCCTCGGCCAGAACTCCGGCTGCCCGGGCGGGGCCGGGCGGATCCCGCCGATCGGCCGCTAGGTCCGCGCTCCCTTTACCCGCCTCCCAACCGCCTCGAAGATGCTGGACATGACCGAGATCACTGACCTTGCGGGCGAACAGCTCCTCATCGCCTATGCCAAGGGCACGCTCAGCCCGGTCGAGGTGCTCCAGGCCGTCACCGAACGGATCGCGCGCACGAACGCCGAGATCAACGCCTTCGCGGTGCTGGACAAGCGGGCGCTGGCCGCGGCCGGCGAGAGCGGGCAACGCTGGCGCGCCGGCCGCCCGCTCGGCCCGCTCGACGGCGTGCCCTGCACCGTCAAGGACCTGATCGACATGGCCGGCCTGCCCACCCGCCGCGGCAGCCGCACCACCGACCCGGCGCCCGCCACCGACGACGCCCCCATCGTGCTCGGCCTCAAAGCCGCCGGCGCGGTGATCGTCGGCAAGACCACGACGACCGAGTTCGGCTGGAAATCGCCCGGCGACTGCCCGCTGCACGGCATCACCCGCAACCCGGCCAACCCGCGGCATACGCCGGGCGGCTCGTCCTCGGGCGCGGCCGCCGCGGCGGCCGCCAAGTTCGGCCCGCTGCACGTCGGCACCGATGCCGGCGGCAGCGTGCGCATCCCGGCGGCCGGGTGCGGCGTGGTCGGGCTCAAGCCCACCTTCGGCCGGGTGCCGCAATGGCCGCTCGGCGCGTTCGCCACCGTCGCGGTGGCCGGGCCGATCACGCGGACGGTGCGCGACGCCGCGCTGATTCTGAACGCGATGGCGCGCTGGGACGCGCGGGACCCGTTCTGCGTGCCGGAGGCGCCGCGGGACTGGCGCGACGGGATCGAGGACGGGGTGGCGGGCCTGCGGGTCGCGGTGCTGCGGCAGCCGGGCTTCGAGGCGCCGGCCGACGCGGATTCGGTGGCGGCGGTCGAGGACGCGGCGCAGATCCTGGCCGAGCACGGCGCGAGCGTGGAGGAAGCGGCGCCGAAATTGCCGGATTCCAGCCGGTTGTTCGTGCAATTGTGGAGCACGGCGCTGAAGCTCGTCGTGCAGAACACGCCGCCCGAGAAGCAAGCGATGCTGGACGCCGGGCTGTACGAGGTGGCGGGCCTGCCGGCGATGTCGGCGACCGTGCTGATGGGCGCCGCCGCGCGGCAAAACGAGGCGGCGCACGCGATGGCGCTACTGCATCTGCGCTACGACCTGGTGTTGTGCCCGACCGTGCCCAACCCAGCGCCGCTGGCCGACGAACCCCTGCATGACCCGGCCGCCGCCCTCGTCACGCGTTGGGCCCCCTGGACCTTCCTGTTCAACCTGACGCGCCAGCCTGCAATCTCGGTCCCGCTCGGCACCGGCGCGGGCGGCCTGCCGCGCAGCGTGCAACTGGCCGCCGCGCAATATCGCGACGACCTCGTGCTCCGCGCGGCCCGCACGATCGAGCGGGCCAGCAGCCACCGGTGACGGGGCGGCATCAGCCGGAAGCGGCGTCGTCGACGAACCAGTGCAGCTCGCCGGCCGGGCGGTAGCGCGCCGCCGGCAGGGCGGAGTGGCCGGAGCGGATCTCGGCCACCATGTCGTGCTTGTCGGCGCCGGAGACCACGAACGCGGCGTGGCGGCAGCTCTCGAGCGCCGGGTAGGTCAAGGTGATGCGTGTCTTCTCGCCCGCGGGCGTGACCGGCACCGCCCAGGCGGTGCGCTCGGCCAGCGCCGGCGTGTCGGGGAAGAGCGAGGCGGTGTGGCCGTTGCTGCCGAGGCCGAGCAGGACGATGTGGAACAGCGGCTCGGCCAGGCTGGCGCCGTGGAAGTCGCGCAGGGTGCGCTCGTAGGCGGCCGCACTTGCGGCAGGATCGAGGCCGACCGTCGGGATCGGGTGGACATGGTCCGGGGGGGCGAGATGCAGCAGCGCCTCTTGCGTCATATGGGCATTGCTGGCCGGGTCATCGGGCGGGACGAAGCGTTCGTCGCCGAAGAACCAGTGCACCCGGTCCCACGGCAGCTTCGCGGCGAACGCGTCGGTCGCCAGCAGCGAATACAGCCGTTTCGGCGTCGACCCACCGGACAGCGCCACGGCCGGCCGGCCGGGTGCGGACGCCAGCGACGCGACCATCCACTCGGCGACCTGGCGCGCAAGTTCGTCCGGCCCGATCATTTCGTGCGCGGCAGGATCAGCGTGTCGATCGCCTCGGCCCAGCCGCCATGATCGTTGCTGGACGGGACCGACGCCGTCGCCAGGCCCTTGACCTCGTCGCTGGCGTTGCCCATCGCCACCGAGAAGCCGGCCACCTCGAACATCGGCACGTCGTTCAGCATGTCCCCGATCACCGCCACGTCGTCGAGCCCAACCCCTTGTGCGTGCGCCAGCATCCGCACGGCCGAACCTTTGTTGGCGTCTTGGGCGGTGAGGTCCAGATAATAAGTCTGCGAGCGTTTGGCGTTGGCGCTGCCGTGCAGCAACGTCTGCAACTCGGTCTCGATGCCGGCGAGGAACGGCTCGTCGTCGCTGACGCCGACCATCTTCAGCACCCGGTCGAGGTAGGGCTCGAAGCTGCCGACGACGGTGGGGTCGAAACGGACCGTGCGCCGCTCATGCTCGACATGGGCGCCCGCTCCGTCGCTGATCAGCCACTCGTCGCCGCTGAACACGAACACGGTCAGCCCGCGCGCCTTGAACAGCCCGAGCGCGGTCCGCGCCGCCGCCTCGGGCACCGGATGCTCCTCGAGCACGCGCCCGTCCGGGCTCAGGATGCGGCCGCCGTTGAAGCCGCCGAGCGGGCCGCTCAGCTTCAGCGTCTGCTGGATATACTGCATCCCGCGCGGTGGCCGGGCGCTGACGATGGCGAGCGGAATGCCGGCCTCCTGCAGCCGCCCGGCCGCCGCGATGGTGGAGTCGGTGACGGATTTGTCGGTGCCGACGATGGTGCCGTCGACGTCGGAGATGACGAGTTTGACGCTCATTTGCTCGATTTCAGCTTCAGCCATTTCAGGCCATCGCGGTTGAGCAGGCGGTCGGCCGCGGCCGGGCCCTCCGAGCCCGCCCAATAGGCCTGCACCTCGGAATCAGCGCCGTAATTGGCCCAGGTGTCCAGGATCGGCTGCACCGCGGCCCAGCCGGCCTCGACCATGTCGGCCCGCTGGAACAACGTCGCATCGCCCATCATGACGTCATACAGCAGCGTCTCGTAGCCAGTGCTGCTCGGCGCCTTGAAGTAGTCGGAATAGCGGAACTCCATCGCCACGCCGCCCAGTTGCAGCTTCGGCCCCGGCACCTTGGCGCTCAGGTTCAGGGTGATGCCCTCGCTCGGCTGGATGTGCAGCACCATGATGTTGGGCGTGAGCTTATTGACCGGCGAATCGCGGAACATCGCGAACGGCGCCTGCTTGAAGTGGATCGCGATCTCGGTCCGCCGCGTGGTCATGCGCTTGCCGGTGCGGATGTAGAACGGCACCCCGGCCCAGCGGAAATTGTCGATCTTGAGCCGCATGGCGACATAGGTCTCGGTGACGCTGTCGCGCGCCACGTCCGGCTCCTGCCGATAGCCGCTGACGTCCTGGTCGCCGACCCGGCCGGCGGCATATTGCCCGCGCACCACGTCGCGCACGCTGCGCATCCGGTCCATCGGCTTGATCGCCTGGATCACCTTGGCCTTCTCGGTGCGCAGCGCCTCCGCCTCGAACGTGTTCGGCGGCTCCATGGCAACGATGGCCAGCAACTGGAACATGTGATTGGGCACCATGTCGCGCAGCGCGCCGGTCGGCTCGTAGAAGCGGGCGCGCTCCTCGACGCCGACGGTCTCGGCCGCCGTGATCTGCACGTGCTCGATGTAGAAGCGGTTCCACAGCGGCTCGAAGATCCCGTTGCTGAAACGCAACGCCATTACGTTCTGCACCGTCTCCTTGCCCAGGAAATGGTCGATGCGGAACACCTGGCTTTCGTCGAGATGCGACAGGATCAGATGGTTGAGCGCTTTCGCGCTTTCGAGGTCGTGGCCGAACGGCTTCTCCACCACGACCCGGCGGAACACGCCGCCCTCCTGCTTGGTCAGCCCCGCATCGGCCAGGTGCTCGATCACCGGCCCGAAGAACCGCGCCGCGACCGCGAGATAGAAGATCGCGTTGCCCTGCACCTTCTCGTTGAGGGCTGCGTAGTTGGCGGGATCCTCTAGATCGCCCACATGATATTCGATGCGGTCGCGCACCCAGTCCCACACCTCGTGGTTGAGGTTGTTGGCCTCGAACTCGGCGCCGGCCTTGCCGACGAAGCCTTCCATCGCCTCGGTCAGCTTGGCGCGGTACTCGTCAGTATTGGTCGGGTTGCGGTCGACGGCGATGATCTTGAACTGGTCGTCGAGCAGGCGCGCGAGCTGGAGGTTGTAGAGCGAGGGCATCAGCAGGCGTCGGGTCAGGTCGCCAGCGCCGAAGATGACGAGCGTGCAGGGCGGGCCCTTGGGGGCTTGCTCCATGCCCTCGGTGCCGGACAAGCGGTCCGGCATCGGGGCGTTGACGTCCATCACGAGCCTTCGATCGCCGCTTCGGCGTGGCCTCCGAACTTGGCGCGCATGGCCGAGAGCAGCTTGTCGGCGAAGGTGTGCGCGCGCCGGCTGCGGAATCGGGCGAACAGCGAACTCGACAGCACCGGCACCGGCACCGCCTCCTCGATCGCCGCCTCGATGGTCCAGCGCCCCTCGCCGGAATCGGCCACGCCGCCCTCATAGTTGGACAGCGTCTCGTTCTCGGCCAGCGCGATCGCGGTCAGGTCCAGCAGCCACGACGAGATCACGCTGCCGCGGCGCCAGACCTCCGAGATGTCGGCCATGTTCAGCGTGAAGCGCTGATCCTCGGGCAGCTCGGCGCTATCCTTGTGGTGCAGGATGTCGAAGCCCTCGGCATAGGCCTGCATGATGCCGTATTCGATGCCGTTATGCACCATCTTGACGAAGTGCCCGGATCCGGCGGGACCGCAATGGAGGTAGCCCTGCTCGGCGCGCGGGTCGCGGCCGTCGCGGCCCGGCGTGCGCTCGATGCTGCCGATGCCGGGTGCGAGTGCCACGAAGATCGGGTCGAGATGGCGCACCGCGTCTTCGGCGCCGCCGATCATCATGCAGTAGCCGCGCTCGAGGCCATAGACGCCGCCCGAGGTGCCGACATCGATGTAAACCAGCCCCTTCTCGCGCAAGGCCGCGGCGCGGCGCATGTCGTCCTTATAATAGGAGTTGCCGCCGTCGATGATGATGTCGCCGCGGTCGAGCATCCCGGCCAACTCGTTGACCGTCGCCTCGGTGATCTCGCCGGCAGGCAGCATCACCCAGATCGCCCGAGGCGCCGACAATTGCTTGACCATGTCGGCCAGGCCGCCGACCCCGGTCGCGCCGTCCTTGGCCAGCGCGTCGGTCGCGGCCGTGCTGCGGTCGTAGACGATGGTCTGGTGGCCCGCCCGCATGAGACGGCGACTGATGTTGCCGCCCATGCGTCCAAGCCCGATGATCCCAAGCTGCATGCTGTCTTCGCTCCTGTTTGGCTCCCTCTCCCGCTGGCGGGAGAGGGTTTGTGGCTAAAGAGCTTCTTCGATCAGCTCGGCCAGGCGCTTCAGCCCGGCCGCGACGTCCGACCCGAGATGCACCCGCAGCGCCCGCCGCCCGCGCTCGGCCAACACGTCGAAATCGCCGCGCGCCTGGGCCGCCTTGACCGTGCCGAACGTGTAGGTCTCGCCAGGGACGGCCAGATCGTCGGCGTCGTCGGCGGTGATCTGCAGCACCACGCCGGTGTTGGGGCCGCCCTTGTAGGCCTGGCCGGTCGAATGCAGGAAGCGGGGGCCGAAGCCGACGCAGGTCGCCACCTGCAGCTCGTCGCGGATGCGCTCGCGCAGGTGCGTCAGCGCCTGGATGGTCGCGGGATTGCGGTCGATATAGGCGAGCAGCGCCACGTAGTCGCCGGGCTGCACCCGGTCGAACTGCCGGTCGAGCGCGGACTCGACATCCTCGGCTGCCAGCGCCTCGGCATTGGCCTTGTCGGCGAACAGCTTCATGCCGTCGCCCTTCATGAACGGCGCCTCGTCGGGCAGCTTGCCGGTCTCTGCGTAGGCATCGGTCAGCTTGCGCGTCTCGATCTTGCTGGCCTCCACGTCCGGCTGGTTGAACGGGTTGATCGCGATCAACGACCCGGCCACCGCGGTGGCGAACTCCCACAGATAGAACACCTGCCCGAGCTGCATGGTCCGCGGCACGTCGATCCGCACCACCGGGTTGCCCGATTGCACCAACGCCTCGACCTGCGCATCGAGCCCGCTCTCGCCGTCCAGGCGGATGTAGGCGAACAGCCGGTCGTTGCCATACACGTCCGGTTTGCCGATCGGCTCGCCGTTGACGGGCACGATGCCGCGGCCGATCTTGCCGGTGCTCTCGGCCACCAGCTGCTCGAGCCAGGCGCCGACGTCGGCCAGTCCGGGCGAGGCGAAGATGGTCAGCTTGTCATGGCCCGACTTGGCCGCCTCGCCCATCACCAGGCCGAGATGCACCCCCGGATTGGCGTTGGGCGGCGTTCCCGCGGCGCAGGAGCGCACCATCAGCGACGTGGCGTCCAGGAAGGCCGCCAGGTCGAGCCCGATCGCCGCCGCCGGCACCATGCCGAAATTGGACAGCACTGAATAACGCCCACCAATCGTCTTGTCGCCGAAGAACACGTGGCCGAAGCCGTCGCCTTCGGCCACGTGCTGCATTTTCGAGCCGGGATCGGTCACCGCGACGAAATGCTGGCCGGCCTTGTCGCCGACCGCCTTCTTCATCTCGTCCCAGAAATAGGCCTTGAAGATGTTGGGCTCGAGCGTGCTACCGGACTTGCTGCTGACGATGCAGAGCGTCGTCTTGAGCTCGACCTTGGCGCGCAGCGCGCGGATCTGCGCCGGGTCGGTGCTGTCGAGGATATGCAGCTTGGGGAACCCGGCCTGCTGGCCGAACGTCTCGCCCAGCACTTCCGGGCCGAGGCTCGACCCGCCCATGCCCAACAGCAGCACGTCGGTGAAGCGCGCCTGCTTCACCTCGTCCTGGAACTGCTTCAACTTGGGCAGTTCGGCGCGGACGGCGTCGACAACGCGCAGCCAGCCGAGCCACTGCGCCTCGTCCGCGCCGGTCCAGACCGACGCATCACCAGCCCAGAGGTCGCGCAACTTGCCGCTGCCGCGCCAATCGGCCATCGCCTCGTCGACCGCGCTCTGCAGCTTCGGCGGCAGCTTAGTGTCCAGCGTGATCAAGCCGCTCCCCAGCATCGTCCCCCGCTTGGTCGCCACCGCGCCCAGCAGGTTATCGGCAGCCTCGGCGAACAGCTTCACGCCGCTCGTGACCAGCGCCTTGGTCACGCCATCGAGGTCGAGCCCGGCGCTCTCGGCTTCGGCCAGCAGGCGGCGCGCGCCGTCGAGATCCTCGGTCAGGCTCTCCCGCGGCGTGCCGTGATCGCGGAACGCGTCCATCGTCGCCGGCGGGATGGTGTTGACGGTGTTGCGGCCGATCAACTCCTCCACGTAAAGCACGTCGCTATACGCCTTGTCCTTGACCCCGGTGCTGGCCCAGAGCAGCCGCTGCGGCTGCGCGCCGGCCTCGGCCAGCTTGGCCCAGCGCGGGCTCGATACCAGATCGAGATAATGTTGGTAAGCCACCTTGGCGTTGGCGATGGCGATCTTGCCGCGCAGACGCTGCAACGCGCTCTCGCCGGCCTTGACCCGCTCGTCGATCTTGCGGTCGATCTCGACGTCGATCCGGCTGACGAAGAAGCTCGCCACGCTGGCGATGTCGGCCACGCTTTGCCCCTTGCCGGCCCGGTCCTCGAGCCCGGCGATGAACTCCTCGGCCACCGCCTGGTAGGCGCTCAGCGCGAACAGCAGCGTGACGTTGATGTTGATCCCGTCGCCGATCAACGTGCGGATCGCCGGCACCCCGGCCTCCGTGCCCGGCACCTTGACCATCAGGTTCGGCCGGTCCACCCACGCCCACAGCCGCCGCGCCTCGGCCACCGTATCCTCGGTGCGCAGCGCCAGATAGGGCGAGACCTCGATGCTGACGAAGCCGTCGCGCTTATCGGACGCGTCCCACACCGGGCGCATCATGTCGCAGGCGGCCTGGATGTCCTGCACCGCCAGCGCCTCGTAGATGTCGAGCGCGTCGTGGTCGCCCTGGCCGGCGAGCTGGCGGAAGCCGTCGTCGTAATCGGTGCCATGGCCCATCGCCTTCTCGAAGATGGCCGGGTTGGAGGTGATCCCCCGCAGCCCGTCACGATCGATCAGCTCCTGCAGCTTCGGTCCGATGAAGCTGCGCTGGATGAAGTCCAGCCACGGGCTCTGGCCATAGGCTTCGAGTTGCTTGAGCGGGTTCCCCGCGGTCATTTCGCCGGGACGGTTGACGACGTTCATGCCTTGCTCCCTCGCGCGAGATTGCGGGCGGCTTCGAGCACCTTCTCGGGCGTGAAGCCGAACTTCTTCTGCAACGCCGCCGCCGGCGCCGAGGCGCCGAACGTGTGCATGCCGATCACGACGCCGCCGGGCCCGACATACCGGTCCCAGCCCATGCTCGAGCCCTGCTCGACCGCGAGCCGCGCCGTCACCGCGGGCGGCAGCACGCTCTCGCGATAGGCGGCGTCCATATCCTCGAACAGCTCCCAGCTCGGCATCGACACCACCCGGGCGCGCACGCCCTCCGCCTTGAGGCTCTCGTACGCCTCGACGCAGAGCTGCACCTCGCTGCCGGTGCCGATCAGGATCACCTCCGGGGTGCCCTCGCAATCGGCCAGCACGTAGCCGCCGTGCGCCACGCCGCTGGCAGCGGCATAGGTCGTCCGGTCCACCGTCGGCAGCGCCTGCCGGCTGAGCGCGAAGGCGACCGGCTTGTCGTGCATCGTCATCGCCACGCGCCAACCCTCGGCGACCTCGTTGGCGTCGGCCGGGCGCAGCACCACAATGCCGGGGATGGCCCGCAACGCGATCAGCTGCTCGATCGGCTGGTGCGTCGGCCCGTCCTCGCCCACGCCGATGCTGTCATGAGTGAAGATATAGATGACCGGCAACTCCATGATCGCGGCCAGCCGGATCGGCGGCTTCATGTAGTCGCTGAAGATCAGGAAGCCCGACGCATAGGACCGCAGCCCGGCCAGCGCCATGCCGTTGCAGATGCTGCCCATCGCATGCTCGCGGATGCCGAAATGCATGTTGCGGCCGCCATAGGAGCCCGCCTGGAAGCTGCCCGCCCCCTCGAACGTCAGGTTCGACTTGGTCGACGGCGCCAGGTCCGCCGCGCCGCCCATCAGCCACGGCACCTGCTTGGCGATCGCGTTCAGCACCTTCTGCGACGAATCGCGCGAGGCGAGACCCTTCGCGTCGGCTGCGAACACCGGGATCTCGCTGTCCCACCCGTCCGGCAGCTCGTGATGGTCCATCTGGTCGAGCTCGCGCGCCAGCTCCGGATACGCCTCGCGGTAGCGCGTCAGCATCTCCATCCAATGGCCGCGCTGGCGCGCGCCGCGAGCGCCGAGGGTCGCGGCGAAATGCTCGCGCACGCCATCGGGGACGCGGAACTGGGCATCCTCGGGCCAGCCGTAGAA
>JAABUW010008235.1_pt1 | contig 12243 bp, 14 predicted proteins | sample 5560081 | NCBI WGS metagenome assembly JAABUW01 (sample SAMN10711882, study PRJNA513363) | rock metagenome | isolation source: Antarctica rocks | place: Antarctica: Victoria Land, Knobhead sud | reverse complement strand
TCACACACTCCCTCCCTCACTCACTCATAGATCCCTCCCCAAGAAACAACCCCACCAGAACTCTCAATCCTCCACCCACCGCACCAGCATCACAACTCCTGCTCCCAACACATTCTCAACCCAGCACCAGAAGGTTCCACCCAAACTCATCTATCCCACCCCCTTTCAAACCCACGCCCTCAGAGCCCTACTTTCGCAGCGCCGCCGAACCAGGTCTCGCGCGCGCTCATCGCAAGCACAAACGGGGTAGCTACGCTCGCGGCGCTAGAGGCCACGGGAACGGACAGAGCGCGGATCGCGGAGTTGACGGCGAAGAAGGAGGAGCGGGAGTGGAGGGAAGGGGAAGGTTAGGAGGGCGGGCTAGGGGGTGTGGTTGTTTCGGATTGATTTTCACTTGAGAGGATGGTGCCTGCGATGAAATGAAGACAAGAAGCGCTGAACGGCTTATGACACATTCGCACAAGCTTGCTGTATGAACGCGTTATTGGCTAGGACTTGCTATCCACGACGGGGTGATATTTCGACCGTAGCGAAACGACGGCCGCCTCCCCTAGCTACACCAGCGCGTACACATGGAGACCGTGAGTAAGATACATGGAAAACAAAATCGACGAACGGAGAGGAAGAACGCCCAATCTACTCCGTTTGCGTATTTATCCAACCCTCCACCTTTTGATACTAAATAAGGCCATCTTTTTTCCAAAAAGGCAAATCAAGATACAGGCGACATCGCGCAAAGAGGTATAAAGTCCGTCGGTTATCGCGGAATATTAACGCCGAGGAAGAGACGAGGTACTGAGGAGCCTGGGTGTATGGACACGGTAGATCGAGAGCGTCGTGAAGCATTGCGTATTGATTAGGAGCCAAGGGTGGTGGGTGTGGCTTGCCGGGACTGTGTCGAGCTAGCGGTGTAGAAGTCTCAAGGACCTTCTGTGCCTGCTTCTACACCCTCGCCGTTGCCGTACGTCAAGCCTGCGGCGTCGAAGTCGAAAGTTTCGTTATCATGCAAGAAGGAGTCGAAGTCGAAGTTTTCCAGCACGTCACCACCCATATTATCGCTGAAGGCCATGTTGTAGGGATGCTGCAAAAAGAATATATGTTAGCGAAGCCCTTGACCACAGCGACGCTTGGTCATTTGCCGAGGGTTCTTGATCATGATCAAGCAAAGTAGCGCCTTTTGAGGCAGAGGTAAAGTACTTACTTCGGCACCATCCAGGCCATATTGCACGGCATTGACGTCGGGCTGAGGAGGCACCAGACCTGGGACAGGAGCAGCCGGATTGGGACCTGGAGGCATCGCGACCTGATTTGGTGCGTCGCCTTTCTGAAAAGAGTTTGGATGTTGCGGCGTGATTGGTGTCGCTGGTGTAGGTGTGGGAGGTGCTTCAGGTTCGCCCGAGGGAGTTGCGTTTGCGGCCACGCTTGCCGTCGAGTTCTTTTTGTTGGGTCGCTGTAACAATGTCAGCAATGTACGTGAAGACACCTCTTAGCAGCTATCACACCTTTCGTGTTTCTTTCGTGTCCTTTTTGCCTTTGGGATTAGGCTTGTTGGTGGCCTGCGGTGTTGGTGGGGCGCCTTGGGCTGGAGAGCTTGGACGAGCTCCATTAGCTGCCGTCCCAGCTGGAACTGCTTGCGGTGGGGGCATTGCATTGCGTTGATGGGGAGTTCCGATTTGAGCTGGTTGTGGTGCTTGGTTGGGCTGCATCATCGGCGCTTGACCTGGGGGCAGTCCTTGCGGCCATTGCTGCCCATTCGGCATTCTACCAGCCGCTTGGGCTTGTCGGATTGCTTCCATCTGCTGTTGAGCTGGGAAGGTTCCTGCTCCCATCTGGCCAGGATGTGAACTCGGTGGTAGTCTCAAGCCATTAGGTCCCACGGCACCCATCCCGTTCATTTGATATTGCATTTCGGCAGGCATCTGGCCAGTGAAGCTCAACGCTGCAGGAGAGCCTCGTGCTTGCGGCATGCTGCCGTCCGGCATGGGAGAACCAGGTAAACCTGAAGCACCCATCTTGGGAGTGCCTCCTCGCTTACCCTGCTCGTTGGGCCCAGGTGATGGCCCAGATCTGCTGCCGGAGGGTGACATGCCGGGAGCGTACCCAGGACCACCAGGCATTGGCTGACCATCTGGGCGACTTATTATATCTTGCTCCTGTCGAGCCATCAACAATCTCTTCTTGTTTTGCTGCTCAAGTAGCATCAACTGCATTTGGTAATCGTGGAGTGCGTGGTTACCGCCATTTGCGTTACCCGGTGGTACACCCCCTCGCATCATGGTTTGATCATTCATGTATTGCGGGACTCCAGGGGCGCCCAAGTCAAAGTTGGATTGCATGATGGGGGAGCCCTGACCAGGCATCCCTGGCGTTGGCATGCCTTGGCGGTTACCGTTGGCCCTCGCCTGATTCTGAATGTAGACTTGCATGGACTTAGCTTGGACCGCGGGGTTTTGTGCTTGAAATGTTTGGAATTGGACTGGGGTAAGGTTCTCGGGAGTGATACCATTGTTCATCAGCATTTGATTCGCCTGATTTGCATTCAAGGCCGCCTCCCTCATTTGCTGGCTTTGCATGCCTGGCATCGGTCCTCTGCCGTTTGGCATCATCTGTTGCCCGTTGTACGGCATGTTCTCGATGCGGGGTCTTTTAGACGGTGACGGGGCATTGTCCCCAGACGAGGGCGTCCGCGCTCTTTGACCATTGACCTCCATATCTGATGGGTCACGACGCATTGTTTGCTGCTGCATCAGCTGCTGCTGGCTCTTCATTTGAGCTATTTGATGCGGTGTTCTGCGTTGCTGGTCAGACCGCTCCCATCTCAAGTCCCGGGTATGTAGCACTGAGCATAGACGGGTTAGGGGATACATACGGCTGCAACCCTCGATTTTGCATGGCCTTTGTTCGCAGGTCAGGATTCATCTGCATGCCATTCGCCTGCTGATAGCGCATCATTTGGTACTGCTCCGGAGCCATCACTGGCATACCTGCTCTTAGAAGTTGTGCTTGTTGGTCGGTTCGGAGCCTTGATTGTGTCTGTGTAGGATGTTGAGCGCTTGCATCGAGAATCGCCGCAGAGTTACGTACCTGGGTATGTTGTACAAATTGCATAGCCTGCGCAGTTGCACTGGGTTTCCTGCGTTGCGCACAGTATACGTCCCAGAACAGTCCAAACCACTCGAGAAGGAAAGGTTGGGCCTGGGGGTCAGAGGAACCACCTGCAACAGTTGGAGGAGGTAGATCGTCCGGTCGTTTCGAGCCTACCTCATCTTTCGGATCTGTCTGCATTGCATTGTCGTCGGTGCCGTTGACGTCGGTATCACGGCTCCGCAGGGCAGGTGACATGTGTAGCCCACTGTTCATCACGGCTCGCGCACAATCAAAATGCTCTTTCCTCAGAAAGTAGTCGTAAATATAGGCATTGAGTCGCCCTTCAGTGTTCTCATCGTCCTGTTCGCCCCCAGGCCTAGGTGTTGCGCCGTTCGCTGTATTGTTCATCATGGGCATAGTGCCCATAGGTACACTCGCTCCATTCATCCCAGCCATGTTGATATGACTCATGCCCAACAGGTGCGCAAGCTCTCGCTTGCGAGAATGGAAAGGTTTTCGAGCCGCCTTAATGGTTGTTATGTACGATGTCGTTCATCCGGCGCTTAGGAATCATCGGTGATATACGGATTAGCATGCAGAGCGGCGAGTCCCGCAAACCCTGAGCTAGCAAGCACGCCGAGTTGAGGAAGACCGGTAGGGAGGGCAAAGCAGTAGAAGTGTCTTTGAAAGTTCGTATGTCGCCGATTTATTATTGAAAGGAAGGGATGACGAGCGGTGAATGATGGGCGGTGGGATCGGTGGTGACCTCGCTCCAATGCGACCGTGGACGTTTGCAAAGTGGGTGAGGTACAAGCTGAAGTAGCGTGGCAGAATATTCTGCGATTACGTGCGGACGTGGCCGTCGAGTCAGGCGGAAGCTGTGATATTGTCAGGTCCCGCCGGCTTGGGACGTCGTCGAGCTGCGGAGAGGCAGGGAAGATGGTTTGAGTTTTTGGTGCCAGTCTCACTCTCGGGCGGGACGATGGCGAGTGCAGCAGATTATGGCGTCCTCTGGGGATCCCTCTATCTGGTGAGAAACCCTAACCCTAGAGCACTGCGGATATCCTGTCACGCGGTCACCGTCGTGTCGATCTTGTCTGACAACAGCAGCTGTTTGCGACGACAGTGGTTTGGTGGGGACTGTCGAGTGAAGTTGTACGAATATGGAGTTACTGTTCATATAGGCACATGTAGTATGCACAAAGTCTGTTGTCGTCTTAAGCTGTGGCTTGGCTGTATGTCTTGCATACGGTGGTGGAAGACTGTAGTCGGTCGTCACGTGTGAGATGGCCAAACTTTGGTCAAGATCTCTATCAGATACTTTAGGTACTTTTCAGCATACACTCCCAGGCATAGCAACTGTCACATCCCTGCAAGTTTATTGCGAAGCTTTCTGCACGCTTCCAGAAGATTGCCGATTCCGCAAGGATCATGACGATGAAACAATTCAGGAAGTTTCAGATGGTGCAAATCTCTACCCCTTTCTGACTTGGGAGGGATTTTGGAGCGACTGTTCTCGTGCGATATGTTTCAGCGACAACAGTGCACCTGTCATAGCAACAGCAATGTCTTGCAGGATATTCGGGTGCTCTGCGGCTTCTCATCGAGCTTTTTTCGAGTTTCCCCCCTCAAAAGCCTGCGTCATTCCGGGATAGCTGAAGACACCAACCATGCAGCGGTTGCTCCGAATGGGAGTATGTAGTGATGTTCGAAACCGCTTTGTCGACGGCACCCTTGCTAGCTAGGCTGTCGGGTTTTGTTGTCATTGTCAAGTTGAGGAACTCCGGTAGAGTCTTCATTAGCGTTAATGGCGTGGTATACCAGTCATCATCCTCACTGTTGTCTGGACATATACCGATCCGGTAGACGACTTACTAGGCTGAAGCAATGGCACGTGGCCGATGTTTCTTGTCATCCAGCAGTAAATCATTCATCATTGGGAGGCATTTCGTCCTCGGTATATCGCAGTAACGTAACTCTCATCTCTGTGGTCTCATCTCCTCGAAGAACATCGCTCACGTAGTAGGCTTCAATCTGCATTTGCACCTTAAACCGATCATGTCAGCCGCCGGTATCATTAAGGGACTTCAGAAGTTCAGCGAATACCAAACGTTGATGCGGAGGTGTCAAGGGCGATACCTTGGCCAACGGGATACCATAATTATAACATCAGCAACATACCATTTCGAGAGCACCCCTCAGAATACCACACAATATATTCGAGTACCATAGCTCGTCTTGGGCTCGTCCATCGTCAGGTAGCTCCACGAAGTCCGCCAAAGGGTTTTCGTCGAAGATGAGTGAGAACTGTTTGTTGTCCGAGGTCCAATTGGTGACTGATGGAGTAATATTTAGGAAGATCTTGAAGCCTATCTGCTTGTCCATCAGCGACTGTCTACCCCAAGTACTGGCGATGAAGGCCTCCTTGGAATCGTTGGATTCATACCCTGGAAATGGTTTCGGCGGTTTCTCTTAGGTTGGCACACCGTGGAATCCCGGACTTCGCGAAGAAGTCCTCAACAAGACGCATTCCGATGTTGTAGCCCATCTTATCCAATTGCTTGTTCACTTCGACATAGTTGCTGTCATAGTCCGAACAGAGTTGAGCCACCATCGTGCCATAAGTCAGAGTGACCAGCTCTGCGTTTACCTTATCGACGCGACTTCTGTACCGTCTGTCAGATTTTGTAGTATCCGCGGATCGGTAGCAGAAGATCGCGAGTTCGGGCTAGAAGAATGATGTCTGGTAGCACTCACTTCCAGATCCTGCACCTTCATCAGCTCTCCTGTTCAGAATATTGACATGACGGAGCTCACTCTTCCCCAGTTCGGGCCGCCTTGGTCGCTGCCATAACCACCAGATACGGCACGCGTTCTCTGATAAATGTGCTCAATGCGCCTACTTAATGCGAGACCGAAGCCTACGATGGCGCTTGAATCTAGCCGACGTCTTGAGGAGACCGACTTCCGGAATCGTATGATACTCGTACCTTGCAGTTCCTAGCCAAGCCCTAGTATCAATTAGCCGACATATCTTAGCGCCACCGCGCTTAGTGGAATTAAGACAGGATTATCTTCGTCAATCACTGTCTTAATCCGCGTTGCGTAATTCCTAGGCTCTTACTACAAGACCCATCCATGGCTTGAGGAGCAGAGCAGCGCCGCACCGAATATCATGTCTGCAGAGAAGCGTTTGGCCTCGAATTCGTTCGGGACATCTCAGCTGGTAAAACGCCAGAAGTCCAATGTCGACTTGGGTGCAAACAGCGCCGTGGCTGTGACGAATGCGAATGCCGGAAATGGGGCTCTCATTCAAGCCGTAAGTTACCTGCTGATCGGAAGCGCTTTCTCTTGCAACGTGTGCTAAACAGCTCTCTCAAAGAAGGCCCGCTGATGCAATGGTTCGAGTAGGTGCCACGCACAAGTGGTCTGCAAGCCCCGATTATGGAGCTCAATGGTGATCAAAACGCTCAATCACCTTCCCTATCAGACGCTGACAATTTGCAGGTCACTCTGGCGAGGTATTCGCCACGCGCTTCGACCCTGCTGGGCACCTCATAGCAAGCGGCTCTATGGACCGATCGATAAGTAAGGAATTGCGTCGCGCATGCGCGCCCACCAAAGTTAACAGTCATCCAGTGCTATGGCGGACGTACGGGCAATGTGAGAACTACGGCATCCTTACAGGACACAAGGGAGCAGTATTAGACTTGGGTTGGTCGAGAGACTCGAATGTCATATTTTCCGCATCCGCAGACATGACGTTAGCCAGCTGGGATCTCGAAACTGGATTGCGAATACGACGGCATGAAGGGCACGAGGAATTGATTAACTGTCTCGCTGTGAGCCGGCGCGGAGAAGAGATGCTTGCGAGTGGCTCAGATGATGGCTACATTGGTCTTTGGGACCCGAGGCAGAAGCGTGCAGTGGACTTCATACCAACAGATTTTCCCATTACTTCAGTCGCTATCGCCGAAGCTGGTAATGAGCTTTATTCCGGAGGTATAGACAACGACATCAAAGCGTGGGATATGCGCAAAAAAGAGGTCGTATTCACTATGAATGGGCACACTGACACTGTGACTTCGCTCGAAGTGTCGCCTGACGCTCAAGCGTTACTCTCATACTCGCACGACGGCACTGCTAGAACGTGGGATATCCGCCCATTCGCTCCCGTCGATCGGCAGATAAAGGCCTATGTCGGTGCACCAGCCGGCATGGAGAAGAACCTCATTCGGGCGAGTTGGGACGCTAGCGGTAAAAGGATTGCGTCTGGAAGCGGAGATGGAACGGCCATGGTATGGGACGCACAGAGCACAAAGATGCTGTATAAATTGCCCGGTCACAAAGGTACTGTGAATGATGTACGCTTCGCATCGGGTGAGGAAACAATAAGTAAGTTAAGACATGACAATTTAAGACTTGGACTGCATGCTGAAAAAGTCCTAGTTGTTTCCGGTTCATCAGACAGGACATTATTGCTTGGGGAGCTCGGCAACTAGAATTTGTCCACCAGGCGCACTAAGGCCGTTTTGCCTGGACACCCATAGCTGGGTCCATAGTGACCTTGAATGATCCATGAGACCTCGAGTGAAAGAGATGGAAGCCTGGGTTGGTCAACGCTTACACGACTTTACGTTGGGCATCTTGACCAACGCGAGACGATGGACAAATAGCTCTTCCGTCTTCTTCATCCTAACCGAGCTCAAGACCTTAGTGTCTGATTTTGGCTTGGCCCTGTGGATTCTAGAGAGCAGCACCTTTGGCTGCAACGTCCTTGACGTCATGGAACCCTGGCAGTGTGTGCGAACTACCAACTTGATACAACGGTGAAAACTGTGTCCATGGTGGTCAACCGTCCGGATCGCGAGCACAGGTTGCCAAATACAATCAGACTTCGAGATACGTCCTTTCGGCCGGTCAGTGTACCCCCATCCATTCGAGCGCAATCTTGCAACACAGCTCGCACAAAATGCTGCAATATCACTTATTAGCTTGGGAAGCGGTGGCAGCGCCGTATGATGTGGAGGACTGTTCGGTCGCGAGAGTTGACCTTTTGAAGAGTCCGTGCCTCACATGTGCGTCGCTTCAGACACTGGGGTGCCTGGGGCCGGAAGCTAGTTCGATGTTGGTTCTCTTCGGAAATTCAGCGTGGTTCGGTCGTTTCGGAAACCTGGTTTCAGGTTTTAGGCTGACCTTAGACAACCTTTTTTACGCCTTAGCGGCCCGCAAATATCTCCAGTCTGCAGCTCAAGTTCTACGTTAAAGGTCTTCTAATACCACCCAAGTTCAAAATCTTACCAGAAATCATTTCTTGCAACACGATGCTCATCAATCGTTGTTTTCATTGGTAGCCATGCCGCCTCCGCACTCAAGATGCTCCAATCTGCCTTACAACCGTCGGCGGCGCCATGGTACTCTGCATGCTGTTACTTTGGCGGTTGCGGCAGTGCCAACGAAGGGAGATGAGAAGGGTTCTACACAGCCACTGTTGCAACATGCTCAAGCTTTTCTATTCCACACCTGATGGCGGCCGATGGCACAGTTATATACCTGGCTTTGGTAATAATCTCCTTGGGCGAAAACCCCCTCATGAAACTCTGATTTCTATATAACCGTCTTCAACCCCTTTGCTATCTGCGTTGATCAACTATCCAAGTACTCGTAGACGTTGCTATCTCTCACATCGTTTCCCTTTTCCACCTCTCATCCTCGCTGTAATCTATCCTCAATCATGCCTTTCTACACGGTGAGATCTCATCTCAGTCAATACTAGACGAGGCGTCATAAACTGACATGGCACTCAGCAATTCCTCCCCCTAGGCTGTCTCCTAGTCATCGCCCTCGCGGCCCCAGCACCGCAGAATAATCAGGACCCATCGTGGACTACAACATCTACCGTTGCGAGCTCGTCAACATCCACCACGAACACCATGACTGGCACTACAGCTACGAACACTTTACCCAACACAGCAACAAACACCGCGACCGGCAGCTCTCCAACATCGACCGCCTGCCCAGCAAGCCTCCCCGCCTTGACATGCTACCGCTACGCCGCCGACTTCCCTCCCTCCAGCGCCTGGCTGTCCTGGGAATGCCTCACCGCGCAGAACTACCCCTCCATGCTGCTCAACAACAACGACAGCCCAGACGAAGCCAACAACGTCATCTCCGCGATCAAGAGCGTCGCCGAAACAGCCGGCATCGACCCGTAAGCCACCCCCCTTGGTTCCCCTTTCTCCCCCCCCCCCTCCCTACTCTCTGCTGACCCTCTCCGCCTCCCCAGCCGCATCGCCTACGCCGTCGCCATGCAAGAATCCACCGGCAAAGTCCGCCCCATCCACGGCGACGCCGGCAAATCCGCCGGCATCTTCCAAGTGCAGATCCCCTCCCCAGCTACCTGCGACGGCACCACCTACGGCACCTGCCCGCTATCCACCATCACCACCATGGCGCAGGAAGGCATCTACGGACACAGCGGCACGAGCACGGCGCCCACGGCCCCTGGACTGGCGTACTTGCTGAATGCCGAGGGTGGGGATGTGGCGTTGGCGGTGAGGAGGTATAATACGGGGGTTATCACGGATAGCAACGATTTGACGGATATTGCGACGGGGACGCCGGCGTATGTGAGTGATATTGCGAATCGGCTTGTGGGGGGCTTGGTGGGGAGTCCGAGGCCGTATACTTGTTAGGGGGGGCTGGGTCGGGGACGGGGTTTCTGGGGTATATATTTTGGGATCTGTTGATGGAGTGGATCTACTAGACATGTTCAGCATCGTATGTTACTACAGTCGAAGAATTATTATGTTCTAGTTTCGAGCGAGTTTGCTAGATACGTTCAGCGTTGTCAATTGATTCGATGTTTGACCATCAGAATTCCGATGTCGGATGACTTCCAACATTATCAGTTATTTCAGGTTTGACGTCTTCTTGCTCTGATGCCAGAAATGTCTCCTGGACTTGTCCAGAATGGTCTCCTCCTTGCTTGAGATCTCCCATCTCCGTCTTGCGGCGAGAGGGTGGATAGTTCTAATAAGGGAGTAAGGAGGTGGAAAAATTGATGGAGCTGTCGGAAGGGATGGGGGTGTCAGCAACGAACTGATCCTAGAGAAATCTGAGGGAAAGGGGAAAGCGTGGAGGACAAGGGAAAGATGCAGCTGTGCTTACTTGACAGAGAGGCTCTGCTCGCCCATGAACAGCAACAGCCACGCCGGCATATTCTAATCTTCTCAACTCCGCAATCCTCCCAATCGGTCTATCGGTACCCTTTCAATGCCTCAGTATCTACAATGATCTTTGTTGACGTTAGCTTGCTTGCATTTCTTAGACATCACAACTATATACCTAGTTCGACAACTGCTCAGGCTCTCATAGCCCTAGTTCGACAACTGCTCAGGCTCTCATAGCCCGGCTTCCACGTTCTCGAAAGGCGCGAAACTCCTCCCGGTGCACCTCTGTTGGTAAGGTCTGCCTATTAGTACTGTAATCAAGGCATGCGTCCACATAGGGTGAGCTTTGAAGACGGAGGTCATACCATGTTATTTTTATGTGCTAGATATCTTTCCAGCAGAACCTCTATCCCGGTGTATTGGTAGAATTGTGCCATCTCTAGCGGTGTCCTTGAAGCGTTGTCCTGCATGTCCGCGATCGCATTTCGCTCAACTAACACTTGAACCATGCGCACATGCCCGTGTCGTACCGCTAGCCATAACGCCGTTTGACCATACCTGTTTTGAGACTCAATCTGTGCGTTGCGTTCGAGTAGTACTTGGACCGATGCTTCGTGTCCGTTCTCTGCCGCCCAAAGGAGCGGTGATTGACCAAATATATCGTCTTTAGCCTCGATGTCGTGGTCTTCTTCAAGATACTGCTCAACTACCAAATCAGACCCCTTTTCTGCGGCTTCCGATAGGGGTGTCCTAGACCAATTTTGTTCCAAGTTGATGTCGACATTGCGGGTGAGGAACTGGACTATAACTGTCTTTTCACCTAGGTACTCTGCCAGCTGCCATGCCGTCCGACCATCCTGAATTCTACAATCTGTCTTGACGTCGTGCTCAAGCAGTTGCCTGATTGCCCCTACCCACCTATTTCTTACGGCCCATAGCAGTGGGGTCATATCGTCGCTGTCTTTGACTTCTGCGTTGGCACCGTGGTTGAGAAGAACCTCTACCACTGCCTCATTCGCATATGACGTCTCTGTTGGTCTCTCTCGAAACCCTACGGCCTCTAATAACGCCGTTCTGCCTTGGTTGTTTCTGGACTCTATATAAGCGTTGTGTTCCAACAGCAGGTCAACCACGGTGGCTCTGTGAGCTTTTACGGCCCACAACAAAGGAGTTGTTTCATCATCACTCCTGGCTTCTATGTTGGCATTTCTTTCGAGTAGAAACTCGACCATGCCTTTATGCCCCGCATTTGCTGCTAGTGATAATGGTGTCAAACCTCCAGCAAGATTGTGGTTGTAGGATACGCTCTTAGATTCAATACTGAGACTTCTTTTCTCAAGCAGATATCTCATCACATTGATGTCCCCTCTTTTTGCAGCCTCTTGGCAGATCATCAAATCTACAGAGCCATTTGATGTCATTGCCGCACCGTGTTCTAGTAGTAGCCCGAATGCACCCCAGAGGATTAGCGGACCATTATCATATATAACAAGTGCTATGGATATCGCGGATCGACCAGCGTTGTTCTTCGCTTCCAGGTCGGCATCGTGGTCTAGAAGGAATGCCACAGTATTTTTATGGGTTTTCCCAACAGCATGCATCCAGGGAGTGTTTCCTTCCTTATCTTTAGCTTCTATGTCAGCACCAAATTCTAGCAGCAACTTGACACTTTCCGGGCTTCCCTGGTGTGCCGCCCAAGCTAAGGCAGTCTTGCCAGCCTCATTCTTGAATTCTTTGTTGACCCCGCGGTCTGGCAGTATCTTGACCACAGCTACCTGCCTACTGCCCGCTGCCGAGATCAATACCGGTCCAAAAAATTTGTTCTTGGACTTCGACCAGGGATTTCGCTCTAAAAATAACACGTCTATGTCTTCATGCCCATTTTTCGCTGCTTTCATTGCTGCGGTTTCATTGAATTGATCTGTGCAATTTGTTTCGGCATTGCGATCAAGTAGCAACTCTACCACACGCTTGTGGCCATTCT
>JAABUW010008234.1_pt1 | contig 12244 bp, 10 predicted proteins | sample 5560081 | NCBI WGS metagenome assembly JAABUW01 (sample SAMN10711882, study PRJNA513363) | rock metagenome | isolation source: Antarctica rocks | place: Antarctica: Victoria Land, Knobhead sud | reverse complement strand
CTTGCGGAGCGAGTCCCAGCACTATTCGAGGCAGCTGACTCCGACGCCGTAGGAGCAACGACCTACCTCTAGCCAAAGAGCAAGCGGATCATATCATCTTGAGCATGGGCTCACTCTCAGAGAAGAAGCACACGGTAATCATCGGTAAGTCATGAGCGAGGATAATCTTTAAGCACAAAGGAAATTAACGGGGGCAGGTGGAGGCGTCGTCGGTTGTTGCATTGCCTACTATATCACCCGCCACCCTCGCTATGATCGAAGCACTCACTCGGTAACGGTGCTAGAAGCGAGCAGCATTGGCGGTGGTGCTTCTGGAAAAGCAGGGGGTGTCATTGCTACTTGGGCGGATCCCTCTTGTATAGCACCTCTGAGCTACCGTCTTCACAGCGAGCTTGCAGAGACGCACGACGGGGCCGACCATTGGGGGTTTCGCAACGTACACTGCGCCGATGTGGATGCCATGGGTGAGGCTGTAGGCCACGCTACGGCCAAGGAAAGCAGATCGCACTTCCATTCCCATACTATTTCGAAACCGTCGAATAGGGAGTATCCGCCAGAACTCGACTGGATCTCGGCTGACAGGATCACGTCTTACACAGAGCTTGGTCATCCAGCGAATACTGCGCAGGTGCATCCACATCTTTTCACCAACGAGATTGCTCGTCTAGCCGAAGAACAAGGGGCTAGGGTAGTTCTAGGTTCGGCAACCAGCGTGAACTATAACCAGGACGGCAGTCAGGTCACGTCTGTGACTTATCGGCCGAAGAACAGTTCAGACAGCAACGAGCTCCATGCCTCAGACGTCGTGATCGCTGCAGGTCCATGGACAGTAAAGCTATTACCTGGAGCTCCTATTCAGGAGTCGAGGAATCATAGCATCGTTGTCCGTCCTCGAGAACCAGTCTCAGCATATGTTCTATTTCCCGAATTGCATCCGCGGATACCCCAGAAGCGGGTACCTCCTGAAATCTACTCCCGTCCTGATGGTACGATCTACTCATGCGGGCCCAGTGATACAGACATTCCTTTGCCGGAAACGACGGATCTGGTAGAATTCGATCCCACAACCTGTGACACTATCTACAAAGACATTAGTAGCATATCGAAAGCGATACGCGAAGGAGAAATTGTAACCAAACAAGCATGCTACCGTCCTATGGTCGTTGGCCGAGCGCGAGACATAGGACCTTTGGTGGGGCCCACAGGCATTAGATGCCTATGGCTTGCATCAGGGCATGACTCCTGGGGCATATCAAATGGACCTGCAACCGGGAAGGTCATGAGCGAAATGATGCTAGATGGCCGAGCGATCAGTGCAGATGTGTCAACCTTGGATCCGAGACTGATGTTACTATCTTAGTAGTCCAATGAAGGTAATGAATGACTTATCCAATCATATAGCGCTGGACCAGAAGTACAACTCTATAGGTGAAACTCGCCATCTTCCGAGCCTCTATGTCAGTAGGGATGCTATTTTCACACGTAGAACCATACTTGAGGCTTCCCTTCTCGCTGCTGCATTGTTAATATATACAGTCTGAAGTCGGCGACTTAACCGATTACTGAGTGGGTTTTGAGGCGTGAAATTCGACTTTGCCGTGCAAGAGTCGTCAGCGATTCTCGAAGGTTTGATTGCGTATGGGTTCAAAGTACGTTGAGGGCGCTTAGGGAGGCATTGCTGCGCTCAGACGTCTCACACCTTTGAAGGCTGAGATTTCGAAACAACACCCCTGCATCAAGCGCCAAATTGCGGCATCTTGCATACTTTATCCTGACACAAGAGGGTGGAGATTAGGATCGGCCCGGAGAATAAGAAGGCTACTTCGTACCCAGTATCTGAAGATTCGGAATTTCCTTATACCACTTTCCGAGGTCGACCCTCCTTTTATCGCTGAAATCAAAGGGTATGCTAGCACCGTTCGATGAAAAGGACCAGTTGAACCATCAACTCCAAAGAGCAAAACCAGGTGCGACTGACACGCGCGCTCTTGTCCGGACCGACAGCACAAGATGGGCAACCCTGCCAGGACAACCACGAACGAGCCTGGCCGCGAGCAGCCTCCAAGAACAGCTGAGGCAGGAATTCGTTACCCCAGATCTCGACACCTTAGCACCACATCTTTGGCTAGTAGCGACTCAGAACAGCTCGCATATCAGTCCATTCCATGAATTACTAGTCAAAGGCCGAGACATCGTTGTTACCGAAAACCCAGAGTTACATCTCGTGTGGACCGACAATCGCGTCTTCATCAAGCCAATCCCGCCATATATGCTTAATCATGCGTTCTGGGCGACGCATCTCCTACCAAGAGAATTGAGTCTCGCATCAAAATCCCCAGACAGACAGCCCCAGCAAGCCCTTACCAGAGCGGCGCTTGGCTACATGCGGACATACTGCTACCTTATACGACACGAGTCCGATCTCCGCATAGCCAGACAAGCTCACCTTCTCCCTTTCGAGAGCAACGGCGTCAACCTGGAAAATTTCCATCGATTCATCACCGGCTTCGGCGAGATCCAGGACGACGAGGTTTCTCCACGCTACTCTTACGGAACGTTGCAGCTCTCGCGGCTGAACTTCTGGGCCAAAGTCTTCCTTCATCGCTTCCAATTCTACCAAGTTCACCGCCAATACGGCGAGTACTTTGCCCGTTTCTACGCTCCTATCCTGTTCTTCTTCGGCATTCTGTCGGTCGTGCTGAGCGCTATGCAAGTTGGTCTTCAGGCAACAGGCGCCGGTGGATCTGGTCGGGATACATGGGCCGCTTTACAACCGGTGAGCTTTTGGTTCTGCGTCGCTACTCTGCTTTGTATTTGTGCTATAGGGCTGGCAATATCATTGCTTCTTGGGTTTATGTTTATGCGGGAATTGGCGTATGCGATGAAAGACCTTATCCGGCGGAGGAGAGATAGCGCAAGAATATGGAGCGCTAGGATGACTCCGATCTAAGAGGTCAAATTCCATGAGTCTGTCTAATAGATGCGTTGTCTTCTCTGCCTGGAAGGGCATGGAATTGACAGAAGACAAAGCAGAGTCGTAGTGTCCCTTCGAAAACTAGGTACGGTAAGAGGTCATTACGAGAGACTCTCCTTACGGACTGATTCGATGAAGGCAGATCCCTCGCGTGATCCCAGGCCAACCTCTCAGGTGTCGAAGCCGACCATTTCACGAGATCTTCTTAACGGCTTCGTCTGTTCCCACAATCTCGCTCTCCCAAGGCAGCAGGGCCGAACCTCGAAATCCTAGATTTTCAGCTCTATGCACGGCGCATCTCAGACGACTGGAATTTTAGCAGAGAAAAGTGGCGCATCAAGCGGCTGATCAGAGAAGTCTTGCATTGTATGGAATGTGCTGTATAGTGGCTGTGCATCCAAAGAAATGCTGTCGACCGAGAACTGCACTCGCAAGCAGTCCTTGAATCATCAAGTGTCGGCGCCTGGGCGTCGTCGGCTGGCAGTTCCCCTAGTCAGTCGTTGCTGACACAGGAGCAAAGACATACTACGATAGCATAACAGGTAGAAGATCGGCATAGGTGGAGACCGCCTCGACAGTAGCCCATGAGTGTAAACTCCCTGAATTGCCCGGCTACTCTTGCGTGCGTACAAGGAACATCAGAGGGCAATCAATGGTTTAGCTGCTCGATTCTTGATTCGATACTGGTTTGCGAAAGAGTCAGTGCTCAAGGTAGTGCGGGATAACTACAAGCTACACAGCTTGTTTGCCGGGGCGTTAAGGCCCGAGCAAGCCAGCTTCATCCAATTCTATAGCGCTCGTGTTCAGCCTCTCTGTCCCTGGCGGGCGGCGACCGGTTTAATTGGTCAACGTGTGGAAGCGACCCTTTCTGGCAGTGTCTTGACTCTTGAGTGCATCGACTCATGCCTGGGAAGCAACAATGATGCCTCCCGAGAACGTGATTGGACAGTCGAAAGGATTCAGGCGACTCGGCAAACAGGACTAGGGTACGGCACAATTAGCGCTTTCATGATGCTTGCCCGTGCTTGGCATTATTCTTAAATCCTACCCCGTACATCTCAGTATTGATATTGTCAATAAATATTTCGAGAAGTATTACTTGTAGTTCTAGAGTCTTAGTAAATTCTATAGACACTTTGTATGTAAAATTGAAGACAACGTTGATCGAATATAGTTGATTGCAAGTTTTTGTTATATTGGGGAATGTCAAGCTACAAGATGTGTTCAAAAGTGTAAATGTCAAAATTACAACAAATTACTCAAAACTTGATTGAACTGCTTAAGACTAGATAGTGCAAGACAACAAGGTCTATTCTATAAGTCTTGAAATTTTGACAAAATTTAATGAGATATTGCAAAAGTTGAAAAAGTTGTCTAAGAGAATATTGGGGTCGGGGATGGGAATGCAATGCCAAGCACGGGCAAGCATGGAACGGTCGGATGTCCCAAGATGGTCAACAAAGGCTAGTACCACAGCGAGAAGGCTGCACAGACGGGAGTTCCGAAGGAACAGTGGTAACTATCTCCCTGGGAACGGGAGACGGTTCAAAAGAGGCACACCTTGACCGCCACATCCAGAACCCTTCTCAATCATGTGCATAGCATGCTTGCTTCCTGCAGAATCACTCTCTAGCTGAGCCCTTGACTTCCCCAGAATCCACCTTTACGTCAAGCGTTGGAATCTCTTTGACCCATGCCAAGCAATCCCAAACAGATAATCGTGTCAAGCGCCGAGATTTCTCTGTAGTTTGAGCTGCGCAACCTCCATAATGCATCTTCCCTACCGTGCTTTGGAAGGGCAATAAAGCGGATGGATCAAGGGTCGCAACCGTTCAAAGCGTGCGTTTTAGGCCTTAAACCAAACTGCACGGTTTAAACTGATAGTGTACGCTAGTTTAGACCTTTAGTAATGCAATAGAGACTTGTTTCGTAGACGGTAGATGTATCGACCTCTTTATTGCGTATCTTGAATAATGTTGTACGATGCAAAGTGCCAAAGTAAAAATATTCGTCGTCGAAAGAACACTAATTAAATTGTCGAGTTACCATAGTAATAGTAAATTAGATAGCAATCTTAACTCGTCAATAAGAATTTTAGGCTTATTGAAGGGTTGCATCGTCGAATATCAAGACATCTATAAACTCTCGATGCAAACCGTGGTGTAGACCTCCTAAACCAAACTGCACGGTTTGCTCGATGCCTCAAACTAAGCTGTACTAAACGGTTTAAAATGATAGTGCACCAATAGTGTGAAACGGTTTGCAAACGCTTGCGAACCTTGGGATGGATTCGCCCGTCTGATCTTGACGGACTTCCTACAGTCTTGTTGCTTTCCTTGCCGCTACAACTTGGAATTCACCTCTAGCAATATTATACGCATCTCAAAATCCTATGGTACTCTTCTAATCCAACAAAATTATCTACAGATATGACTTTGTGAAGCTGACCGAGGAGAGCTGATAACAAGCATCACCCCAAGAGCTCCACAACACTAATTTTCGTGCAAAAACCTGACTGCAACATACAATCAGGACCCCCGACTACCGAAGTACTCTATATAGTAGCCCTGCCAGAAACCCCATTGAGATCGACCGCGCACACAATAGCAAAGACATAACCATAACATCCACCAACGGCGATGACTACATGTTCCGACGCGTTCATCAAGACTCCGTCCGTCTCGTCGTTCAGCACTGGTTGTGGACTCATCGACTACGGTACGCTCTCCACAACATGATTCCGAAGCAGACCGAGCATCTACGGATAGCCGATATTGGTACCGCCAATGCGGTCTGGATCTTGGAGCTTCTTCCTCTGATGCCGCCCACCACGCAATTCGATGGCTTCGACATCTCAGCCGACTACTGTCCAGCCAAAGAGTGGTTGCCTGCCAACGTCTCCCTTGACGTCGTCGATGCTTTTGCCGCTGTTCCAGAGCATCTGGTTGGGAAGTACGACGTGGTGCACATCCGCGCTTTCGTGGTGATAGTGAGGAATAACGATCCCATGAGGCTGCTATCAAATCTGATCAAGATGCTCAGTAAGTCATGACAAAGTACCCGTCGTATGCATCGGTTGCCCTTCCGCCCTCCCTGAAAGGCGGAATGAATTGTCGGGACTAAGCCTCAAAGCCCGACTGTGCTGACTGGTTTATACTAGAGCCTGGCGGCTATCTTCAATGGGACGAGATGGACTTCAACACACTCTAACCGAGCGCCGCCAATCCGTCTGCACCAACAGCTGCAGCAGAGAAGTTCGTTGGGGTATGGAAACGTGAACTATTGAAATCCGATATCACGTTCGAGTAAGTCTTTCTCCTTCCTATCAGGAGGGTACCCTCTGAAAAAGAGGCGAGGCGACATCCATACTCCACAACCTCGAACCGTCTCTGTACTGACACCTTCCTCTAAAACCTTACCGAAGCTTGAAAGCAGCTTCCGCGAACACGGTCTGTCCCACGTCGACGGCAAACGCTTTCCACCTCTGGATCAAGAACGAAAGATCTTTACCGACGACGTATTGATGGGTGTAGAGAACATGTTGGTTGCGTTTTCGACCAAGGAGAAGGAAGCCTCGGGTGTGGACATTACTCCCCAATGGCAAGAGGCATGTAAGCAGGCGGTCATGGAGTCGAAGCAGGGCAAAATATATCGATATCTGAGGCGCTCATCGGTAAAGAACGCAAGAAGCGGCACGGTTATTTTTTGAGGCAATTCCCATCAGGAACAGGGTCCAGCTTGTATTCTCACAAACTAATGTAGTCTGACTTGTGTGCGCCGTTAGACAGCTTGTCTCCCGGAATACTGACCCCATACTTAGGTCCAAACCTTACACGCCAATATCATCCAAACAACGAATTCAAGATCCAGTGTCAACAACACGCGACATTCTCTTCTCGCTCTGTCTTCATTGCCTCCCTCGCCTGTCTCCTCCAATGCCACGGCATCCATCCTCTCCCACAACCGCCCTCCACCTCCGCTTCATCCCTCTCAATCCTCTCAAACAGCATCTCACTTTCACCCTTCCCCGTCCCCTCATATCCCAGGTGTACCCATTTTCGTCTCTCCATCCCGCTCAACTAACCTACCATCTCACAAAACACTCGCCTACCTGTCCATGGCCGCAAGCACCATCTCCAATCCCTCCCTCTGCTTCGACAAAAACCGTCAATGTTCTGCATGGCTTGTGAGACCTTCTGGCACCAACACGTCGCTGCGACGTAATACTTACGACTTACGTTTCGCGGCTACTTCCTAATACAGCGGTTCGTTGGATCTACGACTACGCTAAGAAAGCTGCAGCTTCCCATCATTCCCTGATCGACCCAGAAAAGTCCTTCATAGCAACATGAGATGCTCGCTGGCTGTGTCAGGCCGATTTATCCTGGTGTCGACATCGGAAATTGGTAGTATGGCTGGTATGCATGGCATTTCCTCGTTTCCCACATGCCTACAGTCTATGTAGTGTAGGTGGACTCATGTCCCAAACACCTAAGCTGTTCGAGTTTGCCTTAGAATCTGTCTCGATATCTTGAGCGCTTCAATGCTCCACGTGATCAAGTGCATGCGTTCCTTGCCCTCAAGTTCAGGCTCCGACGCTAGGTTCATGCGGGGTTTGCCTTGCAGCTTTAGCAGGTTGCCTGATAAGTGGCGTTGGAGCATAGAAGGCGTTCTTGTAGGTCAGTACGGGAGACACGGATCGAAATGATAAGGCGCATCGCCGCAACGGCCGAAAGCGGACTTGTGCCGTTGTGCAAGGGTATTGATCACGGTGGTGGGCAAGAAAAGAGGGGGGCTATGGGTACATGAAGGCTGATAGATTGATCACAATTGGGATCTGCGATCTTAATGCCTTGTTCGCCTGTGAAGTACATAAAGCGGAGAAATCGATCCGCCCAAACGTGAAGAATCGAAAAAGTCAAATGAGTCGATCTTTGGCGGCACAAACGCCTTCCTTCCTAAATGGATCTTGTGCAGACTGCATGCAGCTGAGCGCCCCCGCACCAAGACGTGCTTGCGAACCATAAGCGGTCATGATGTACATCCTACGAATGGTGGAGTCAGCTGCCTTGCAGTGTGTGCGGCGCCTTGAGTTCTTCAGGATAAATTAGATGGAGGATAAGGCATCTAGTCCGCCTGCTCCTGCGTGATAGCTTCTCGAAGAACGGTGAATTTCGAAGGAAAGTAGAATGTGCGCTCCTTGATCTTAGAACTGTATTTCCTTGCGCTGTTGGCTCCGCTGCGGAGAGAGGGATGTGTTCCCAAATGGTGCACCCGCTTTGTTCAATTATGAATGTCCATATCTTAGCCTCGTGTATGCAACGCTGCCGCATCGACTAGCCCTACAGTCGCCATCAAAGTTCCTTGGAAGATGAGGGGGACTACCCAGCCCTCAGGTCAATGTCCTCGAATTCGTATCTGACGTCATGGCGACTCGGCGTCCCTATTCTGCGGGACGTAGGAGCTACTAAACTTCAGGTAGTCTCGAACATGCCTGAAGAAGTGGCTACCCTCAGATTGATCTGTAATATAGCATTTAGTTGGACGGTTGTATCGCTCGATGCTGCTACAATACCATCTACGTTTGGCATGGAATGGTTGAGCGCGAAGAAGGTAGGGGATTAAGAACGCAAGCAGCAGATATAGAGCTGTCCGAGGATGGGGTGCTAGTGGTCATGAAGATGGTAAAGCCATGGTATAGGTAAAGGGAACTAGAGGTGAGCTACACGAATGAAGAAAAGACGCTGTCTAAGAAGAACGGAGAGGCGTACCATGTTCTCATATGTGCAATATGTACCTCATGAGTGCTGAAGACGCAAAGACCTAGTTTGAATGAATATTAGCGTCTGTAAGATAAGCTGCAATGCTGACTTACCGTGGAAGAGAGTAGACACCTTGCCCCCAGAACAAGCAAACGTCGCCACGAGGCTTGCCTTGCAAGGAAATCGCAAAGGACATAGAGCCCCAGAACAGCCAGCCACGCAACAATTAGGTACACCGTGTCCACCGAGCTAATGGGTCTTTTACCTGGCGCAACAAATCATACATGGTTACCCCCAGGCGGCGAAAGCTGAGAGATCTGGGGATGATCCATCTTGAATCGTAGCGATTTACTCAAATCTCGCAAAGACATAGAAAGATGAGAAGACATTATATACAGAAACCGTTGTGTTTCACCTCACCTGTCATGGTTGGCTGCAACTTTGATCAGGTCGAGGTTCCAGATATCAAGCCTTGGGGGCCCGCCTGTGAGGACTCCTGCCTAGAAGAGGTGCAGTATGATCATCCTGCTATGCCGAAGGCCGAGACACAGCTTTTATGCAAACTCCTAGTCCTTTCAGGCAGATCGCGTAGTCATACAAGCATTGCAGATCATGCATGAGCGTAGTATGCCAGAAAGGGTACTAATGACCGAGATGGTGGTGATTTTGACGCAACCATGCCTCAAGTTGGGCATACTTTTTGCCGTGCCGCTTTGGTTGACCCGTCCAGTCAATTAGAGAGATCTTGGAGATCTGGCACCATGATGAGGATGTCCCTTACGCCGAGCTATCAGTGTTCTCTGCGTCTTTATTCTCTGTGTCCCTCTCACTACCCCCATCCAAACCGAAACTTGAAGCAATGGCTTCTGATGCTCCAGCTCAGCCGGCGCCGCCGCCGCGAAATGCAATTGTTACTGAACCAACCTTTGTCGTGAGTTCAGCGACACCAGTATATGTTCCTTGTACGGTGTTAATGGCTTCTTCAGGGCTTCCTATGGTCAGGAGCGGCAGTTTCCCTATGCTTTTTGCTGTTCCGCTTGTACGTCAAAATCAAGTCCTTTCGACGGCTGTATTCAGAAGACTATGTTATTATTGCAGCATGGGGAATGCTGCTTGCCACCTCAGTCCTCTGGCAAACCGTGATACCCAAGCAATACGAGCAATACGCTGTTGCATCGGGGCGGATGGGGATTACCCCTGACTTGGTTGCTGAACAGACACTTTTGATGCATATTCTTGCCCCAATAACGGCTCTCTTCTATACCTGTCTGTGGGCTGTTAAAATCTCTTTACTGCTCTTCTTCCAGAGGCTAGGGTCAAAAGTGACAGGCCAGAAGATCTGGTGGTGGAGCATCCTGGTTGTTACCGTCCTCACCTGGGCAGCGTGTATTGGAGATATCCATTGGCGGTGTATGTGGAATTCTTTCCTACAAATTGAGGGTATGTTAGCGGTCTGTAGCACTGCCATTCACTGACCTCTTGAAGCCAACTGCGGTACTCTGGCCTCGATACATTTCGACAACCGGACCTTCGTTGCTAATTGCGTGGCGGACGTGATTACGGACTGTCTAAGTAGGTCAACATACATTCTACGCTTCGAGTTGTTTGGTCTGACAATATAACAGTTCTCTCGCTTCCCAGCACGATAGTCTGGCGTGTCCGACTTCCAATGCGAAAAAAGCTTATCTTAATGGCTGTCTTTTCCTTGACTGTGATTGTCATGGCGGTTTCGATTATCCGAGTAGCTGTTGTCCACTCGCCTAATCAGAATATCAACGTTGCGTGGATGTACTTCTGGAGTAACGTTGAGTTGACGACTTGTAAGTGCGTCCGGGTCCCCCCTATCCAGTTCTGATCATTGACGACCCTAATTCGTGACAAGCCATAATAATCGCTTGTCTTGTATCGTTCCGCCAGCTTTTCATCGCCAACCGCCACAGGAAACAAGCCGGTAACCCGGGCGGGAACACCTTCCGCAGAGGTCTGCTTTCCCGCTTATGGATATTTTGCAAGTCCAATAGATTCTCGAGGCCCTATCCTAAGCACCACGCTAGATGGCCCTTCTCGCCGAAGATGGGGCATGCGTCTTCCAGCAAGTCGGGTAGTCGAGCCCATTTTGTGCCACTTGATAGCATTCACGTTAGCCACAACATGCACTTCCACAGCGAGTTCGAGCCCGAAGTTTAGTCGACACGAGCATATGCAAAGCGTGATAGTGGGTATTCAAGGGTACGTTAGCTACCTATGGCTCTTTTCCTAGAGTGGATGCTTTGGGGAGGCGGACTTTATGAGAACGAGTCGATGACGGAGGGCTGTAAGGCACCACTCTGCATGCGTTGGGTAATTTTTATAGGACTTGCAGCAGTATGCTGTCATTCGGGAAATTTTAAGAGTGCAACAATTTGTAGTAGATCACAGCCTCTGTAAGCATGAGTGTACGGTAGCTCACAAAGTTCCTTGAACGTTCGGTATGAAGAAATAGTGGTCTTGGGAAACAGACGACAGACACAAGGCTTCCGGCATTGCGTGCGATCGGACTTTGGCATCAACTCGAGCATTGATTGCATTTAGATCTTCGCTGCCGGAGGTGTTTCATGCAGGCATCTGCTGAAGTCTCCGAGTGCCGCTTCTGGTTGCAGCTTACAGCCTCCATTCTGGGATCCAGGCAACTGGATGACCGAAAATTCGCTTTGTCTTCCCACCTTATTGGCACGCATGTCCGATACTACTGTCCGAAGTGTCGCGGTGTTCCAATAAACGCATCATTATTTTCGGTTTGCGCAGCCAGTCTTAGTCGGTTGCCTTTCTTGTCGCCTTCTCGGTATGTACCGTTTGAAAACCCAAGTAGTGCTCTGATCAAATCACGCTCTGGATTGTACTGTTTTTCCCTGCTTCTCTTCCAAAGCAGTCACATACACGCATGCGACGGATTGGGATTCAAGTCTTTGTGCCCGTCCTGGGGTTGGCTCGTCCGTTGTCCATTCCACAAGTTCTCTTGAACATAGACACAATGTCTGGATTCGTATGTGGGACTATTGCACTTCTGTGTTGAGGCAACATCACACTCACCCTATGGTTTTGGCCAAAGATTAATTAGTCCATGAGGACTTCATGTCTGATCAACTGACTCGGCCGTTGAATACATACTTAAAGTACTTTGGAGAGACGAAAGAAGCCAGGTGGTAAAGCTTAAAGTACACTAGCCCCTTCACTCTAGTCCTATCAAGACTAGTACGCTGACACGCCAAATAATCACGCGACGACGCGCCAGGCGCCTTCTTGATTATAACAGATTTATATGCACATGCTTCTACCACTTCCCAGTCTCGCCAACATCTGTTTCAGAATGGACAAATCCATAATCCAAGCCCTAAACGGCCTGATCCCAACATCCAGCAGCCTTCTCCCACCCGAACTCGTCGAGCTCGCCGTATCCCTCCTAGCCCAATCCCGCAGTAAAGCGAGCAGTCTGAAAGTCGAAGAGGAGATTGCGAGGTCGTATGCATGT
>JAABUW010008233.1_pt1 | contig 12245 bp, 21 predicted proteins | sample 5560081 | NCBI WGS metagenome assembly JAABUW01 (sample SAMN10711882, study PRJNA513363) | rock metagenome | isolation source: Antarctica rocks | place: Antarctica: Victoria Land, Knobhead sud | reverse complement strand
CCCCACCCCGCCCCCGCCCCGGGGGGGGGGGGCTAGCCCCATCACTGCCGGCACGCTTCAGGAGATCAAGCAATCTCGTGCAGCTTGAAACATGCTTGAAACATCTTCATAGATTCATTGAGATTCAATGATAGTCAGCCTCCTTGGCTGTCTTTGCAGGCATGCTGCAACAATGGACAGCTCTTCTCCTGACTCCCTTTCATCACACAGCCCTCTGGACACACCGGCTGGTGATGTGCGTCAGCGGCTCCTGTTTGACTGCCATGAGAGCAGATTTGGGGAGAGTGCAGAGCCTGATCCGCTGTCTTTTGGATCACCGCAGTCAGCTGAGCGTGCTCAGCATGCCCAGCAGGCAGAGCAGCATGATCTTGGGGCCATGAGCAGCAGCTTCCAGGTGCGCTCTGCCCTTGCCATGCACAAAACTGTTTACAAACGGCACATTGCAGTGCACCACTGCAGTCAACATCTGCTGCAACATCCACAAGCATCTGAAGGATTCAGTACATGCGTGGTAATGCAGGCAGAGTAGAGATGCTTAGCAAACAATTGCATGGTTGTTCTTGCTGCACAGCTTTTGCTCTCGTGTGCAATCTGCTTTGCTCAATAATTGCCTGTGCAAACAACTGCACCGTCTGGTGGTTCAAGCTGAAGTCTGAACATGCAGGCTTTCAGCTTGCAGAGCAGTTTGTCAAGTCCCAGGCTACTTCACCAATCTAGCGCTCCTTCCTCTGGGTTGGCCACACCACAGCCCCTGGAGCGTAACCACAGCACTGGCCTGCAGCTGCAGCGCTCTGGTGGGGACAGTGATCAGGTATGCAACCATGCTGCATACACATGTGCATTGGCTACAACAGCAAAATGGAACATTGGCCCTTCCCAAGCAGTGGACGACAAGACATATGCGTCTATATCTTCATACTGAGACCACTGCAAAGCTTGAAGCATGCTCGCTGTGATTGATCCAGGCCAGAACAACCCAAAGATGCCAGGACTGCCTGTGCTGTGCTGACACCAGTGACAACACACTGACGTGTCAGTCAGAACAGAGACTTCTGCAAGCAGAAGTGTGACAGATGTGGTACAACCATGGTGCAGGGAGAGGACAGAGACGGTTCGGGCGCTTCACCAATGCGTCAAGCTTTGGACAGGTTGGCACAGCGTGCATGGAGCAACCGCAAGGGCACGCCTGACCCTAACCCAGCCTTAAACAGGACCATCAGCAGCCTAACCCCCGACCTCGGCCCCACCCAAGCCCTGCAAGACCCCCCATCCCCCGCCGCCATACCTGCCACCACCAGACATGCTGCCCTAGCTTCCGGCATTAGCAACAGGAACAACAGCTTGAGTCACAGCAGGCATGCTGAGTCCAGTGCTAACGCCGCTGGCTACACCAACCGAGATGGCCTGAGCGGTGAATCTGCCCATGGGCACAGCAATAGGAATGGCAGAGTGAGTGCTGGCCATGCAGTTGGCAGCAGGAACTCAGCCACTAGTAGGGACACCAGGCTGCCTCTGAGGAGCGTTGTGAGTGATGCTTCTGAATTGCTTGGTAAGACCAGATTGCCCTTGGCCAGTGCCAGCCAGGCCAGCACTGCTTTGGTCGTGAGGTCAGAAGATACGGCTCTCATACCCAGCAGCAGCAATGCGGGCAGTGTGAGGTGGCAAATCCAGGATGTGCCTAGGGCAGAGCACCAGCTGACACAGAAGGTCAGGGAAGCTGATTGATGTACTTTTATGCATTGTTGGTCATGCCTTGCTCTTCTTGTGAAGTTTTGGAAATCCTTGAGTGCATCCTTGCCTGCATCCTTGTGTGCATTTCTCACATGACACTGCTCATGCAAAGCAACATGCACATGCAGACAATACTGATCTGCTTGCACACCCCTGACAGCGCTTGCTGCAGCAACAAAAGAGTATTCAGCTGAATTTCTCTTGAGCAAGTGTTCCAGTCAACCCACACCCTCAGGCTGACGGCACACAGCAATGCACTGCAACCAAACTTTGGGGTTGCAGGTATTGGAGGTGCAAGCAGCCCTAGAAGCCAAGAAGGCTGTGTGCGACCGCCTGGAGAGGCAGCTGCAGCTGTCTGCCAACCAGCTACAGCGGCAGCACAATGTGGAGGCACGGTACAACGAGGCTCAGCACAGACTGCGCTCTGCTGAGACCACCATCCAGGGTCTCCAAGCCAATGTGCAAGTGAGCTGAGTCATATGCCTGTGTCACCGGTTGCAAGACACTGCCACAATAAGCTTGCCAATACTGCACCTGAGCAGTCACAGATAAGCGTCTGCACTGTGAGAACGTGTCATAGCATGAGCCCTGTACTTCGGTATGTAGCTTGATGCTCTTTCCACATCATATGAGCGCATTATACTGCAGGCGTTCTGCTGCATGTCTGACATCCTGAAATGACCTGCCTGTGTCATGCAAGTGCATGATACTGCAGGCTCTGTTGCATGTCTGACGTCCTGGCATGACCTGCCTGTGTCATGCAGGCACGTGATGATTCCATAGCTGGCTTCCAGATGCTGCAGCAGCAGGGCCCCTCTCCTGGTCAGAAGGAGCGCCTTGCACAGCTGGCAAGGCAGCTGGAGGACACGCAGGCTCAGCTGCTTGCCTCACAGGTATCTTGCACTCAGGTGACCAGTGTGCTGCCGCACCTGTGCAAGCAAATCGTGCGTTGAATGGTGGTTTTCCAGACCCATGTGTTCATGCAAGGCAGAATACAGCTTGGCCCCTCCTTGTGATTGCGGGCAGGATGCATTGCAGCCTTTCCACTGACAGGTTGTCAAGGTGGTCGCTTTCTCCGGGATAGACATGAAGCAACCTCCTATGGTTTAGGCTAGCCGATCTGACAGACTGTCCATTGTGCTGCTGCAGAATGGGGTCCTTGACCCTCATGAAGTGCATTGTGATGTGTTGCTAGACCTTGCCTTGAATAGCCCCTCTGTCATGTTGTAGACGTCATATTGACATACAGGCTATCCAACATAAAGACTAACAAAGCTGAAGCCAGATGCTACATCATCCAGGCGCATGTGTAAGTGAGGGTCATTTTCTGGGCGCTGAATCAGCGTTTGCTTGCTGCAGGCAGAAGCGCAAGACAAAGGCAGTGAGTCAAGCAGGCTGCAGGCCGCTCTTCAGAACCAGCAAGTCCACAATGACCAGCTGCAGAATGCACTGCAAGCCACAGAGGCTGAGTTGCAAGAGGCCACTGCCCTGACTAATGCCGAGCACCTGCAAGTCAGGCTGCTTCAGGAGGCTGCAGGATCTAGGGAAGCTGCCGTGCAGCTGCTGACGCAGCAGCTGCAGGACACTGAGGAGAGGCTGCAGCGCCAGGGGCAACAGCTGCAGGTGTGCTTGTCGTCCACTTGAAAGAGCTGTGAGCTTTTTCTTGTCATTGGTCAGCCTGCCTTTCAAGCTGGAGGCCAGCTCGTGTTCAAATGTTGGCTGGTTTCTTGTAGCCATGGCATAATGCTCAAATCAAGCAGCAGAAGGCTGTGCATGAAGCAGCAGCTGGTCAGTCTGGTCTCGTGGCGCATAGCAAAAGCAGCAGTCATAGTGAAAATTGCCTTATCAGCACCTGGTTTACTACACGTTTGCCGGTGAACTATCTCCAGACAACACGTGCTGATAAAGCAGGCATAATGATCCTGACAGCAAAGTGAGCAGGAAACTACTAATCATAACCCTAGCAGCTGTTAGCAAGCAAATGCCTGGTAAGCAAATGCCTGGCAAGCAAATGCCTGGCAAGCAAATGCCTGGCAAGCAAATGCCTGGCAAGCAAATGCCTGGCAAGCAAATGCCTGGCAAGCAAATGCCTAGCAGCTGTTAGCAAGCACTGAACTGCCTTGGCTGCTTTGGGTTGAGCTGCAGCTATATAAACCAGGAACAGCTAGAGTTGCCTTTGATTCATAAAAAATGACTTTTGAACACAAAAATTTGTGGCTTGAGCTGACTGTGGTTGCAGGGACAGCAGCAAGAGGCAGATGAGTTGAGGAGGCTGCATCTACGGCTTGAGAGAGCCAATGAGCATGTCAACCAGCTTCAGTCCCGGCTGGCCAGCCAGCAGGGCTGCAGCTCTCCCTCCAAGTGTGCAGACCAGCTGGCTGAAGCAAAGCGTGCACAGCATGCCCAGCAGCTTGAAATCAGCTCTCTACGGCAGCAGCTGGATGCCTGGCAGGCTGACGCCAGCTCAAGCAACAGCGATGCCGAGGTCGCTGAAGCACAGCGTGCACAGCAGGCAGCGCAGCTTGAAATCAAAGCTCTGCGTCAGCAGCTTGAAACCTGTCAGGCTGGCAACAGCGGCGGCAAAGATGATGAGCTTGAAGCTCTGAAAGCTGAAGTCGCTTCTCTGCGCACTGCTCTAGCTCAGACAAGTGAGCTGTCTCGTTGTGCAACTCAGGCTTCAAGAGACAATCAGCAGGTGGTGGGATCTAGCACAGATCAAGAGCAGCAGCATCAGTCTACCACATCAGTGGACAGCCTGTCAAGCCAAAGCTGCAGTCTAGACTCTGCTCCAGCAGACTGGCAACGACTGGCAGTGCAGGAGGAGCAAGTCTTCTGCCACCAGCTAGGCAGGTTGCAGCAAGAGCACAAGCAGCTTCAGGCCACCGTCAGTGACCAGTGCGCACTGATCAGTCAGCACTCTGACAAGCTTGAGCAGCAGAGCAACAGACTGACACAGGCAGCATCTGACCTGACTGAGAAGGCTGCTGCCCAGCAGCACTGCTCAGACCAGGCGGCCCTGCTGCAGTCCAAGCTGACAGACAGCAAGTCTGTGACGAGCCTGCAGGCTGATCAACTGGCTGTTCTGCAAGCAGAGGTTGACCAGCTGTGCAGCTCGCTGGCCACAGCTGAGAGGTCACTTGCCACAGCTGAGAGCTCGGCAGCTGGGAGCTCTGGTGAACAGGTGCAGAAGTTGCAACAAGAGGTTACTGATCTGAAGTCTGAGCTTCAGGTGATCAAGCGCTGTTCTGCTTGCAGTAGCCTGTGTGCAGCGTCGTCATTGATGTTTGAGACGGCGGGAGACTGTGTGTGATTTGCTTTTGCAGTCCATCATCTCCTTCCCACCCACTTGCCACCCAGACCTTGCATCTGGTCTTGTTGGACTAGATGTCCCTGCAAAGTTTGCTTGCCCTGCTTACCAGAAGATTGTGGCAACACAGCTTGTTGAGACCATCTCAGCTTTGGCATTTTGGCTGCAGCAACACAGCAACTTTGCATTGGGCACAAGGTTCAAGCAGTGCCATTGAACATGCTACTGCTTCCGTTGCAGAGGCAAACTGATGAGCCATCCCAAAGCAGACTGCATGATGCAGCAATCACATACAGCTAAACAAGTTACCATTTGCTGGTGATGTTCTTCTTGATGCCTCACCCTTCTGTTGCTGTTGCTGCAGCAACACAGTGACAAGGCAGCCCAGGCAGAGGCCAGGATGCAGGAGCAGCACAGCGCCGCTAGGGAGGCATTCCATCAGGCTAGTGCCCATGCTAGGTCTGCACAGCAGGCTGAGGCACGCTGCCAGGCATTAGAGCAGGTTGTACAAACAGCACACCGCAAGGCTGAGAGCACTGCACATGTACAGCAGGTGAGGATGCAGTGTCCCTCTGATCTGTGGTCAGTCTGATGGGCTGGTAGCATCATGTGACACTGGATGATTCAATGCAGTTTTGTGGGTTTGCAACTTGCGTTCATGGTGTTGCATGTATTGCACTGTCTCAAAGTTGTTCAAGGTACTGTTTACATGTGCAGGAGGTGCTTGATTTGCAGCTGGCTGTGCAGATGAGGGATGACCATCTGGCAGAGTGCCAACGCCAGTCTGAGCTGGATCAGCAGCAGATTGATGACCTAGAACGACAGCTTCTCATGCAGGTGCTGACAAGTAGCGTACTCTGAAGACCTATGTCCTGCCTGCCATGCCTGCATGGTCAGCATGCCCAGGCTCAACTGTCATTTGTCTGCAAGTCCATATTGTATTGTTACCCAGTAAGATCTGATTGACACCTGCTGCTGTGCATCCAAATTATGCTGCCATTGACGCCGACGTCGGTTGCTTTATGTCGTCATGTAGGCAGCCGATGAAGAGGAGTTGGTGCACCTAGAGAATTTGCTGACTCAGTCTCAAGCTGCTGAGGCAGAGGCTATAAGGCAAGCAGCAGAAGCCACCCAAAGGCTGTCAGCAGCCTCTGCCCAGCATGTTACTCAACTGGAGTCTGAGTTGCAGCAGGTATGCTTTGATTTCTTCGTACTCATTGATGATGGAGGGTCTGCATACATGTTTGGAGTGCATTCTCAAGGCTGAAAGCAATGCAGGAAGCTAATATGTAGGATGCAATGAAGACAACTGCATTCAGATGCCTTGCTTGGTGAAGATAGACGGTCTATCTGTTCACCATGACATAGAAGATACATGTTTCTGAAAGCAGCTGATTTTAAGCCATACACATTATTGCAGGCCAAACTGCAGTTGCAGCGGCTGCAAGAGCAGATGAAGGTCCTGACAGAGGAGCGAGACACAATGGCAAATGCATTGGAGGCCAAGGAAAGTCAGCTGCTGGGCCTCCAGGCACAAGTCGACTTGTTGAAGAATCATAACAGTGAAACTGAAGCGTGGCTCACTAGCATGTGATGTAGTCAGATCTGACAGTTGCAGGTGCTGGCAAATCAGTCAATCACCAAAGTTGCAGCTGGTGCCCAACATCACTGTGAAACATTTGTTCTGAAGGCGTCTGCATTGATTTGTCTGGTCAGAAATCACTTCCTAGCATTCATTGGCAAGCTGGCTCGTCAACATGTGAGCTGGGCTTGCAGTCAAACACTTGCATTCACATAATTGTTGTGACAAAACATTGCCATCTGCACATGATAGGCAGCAGAAGCAGCTTTTTCATTCCCAACTCCAGACGCCACTCGGTGAGGCATTTCTTATTGCATTTCTATCAACAACATCCATTAACCAGATATGAAGGAGGAAAACATTTTGGTTGCCATTGCCCTTGCAAATGGGATGTAGCTCATGCAGTACCTGCATGCAACGCAGACAGAGAGGTGTTGTCACCAACAAATGTAGTAAGTTCTTGCAGCAGAAGTTGCAAGTACCATGCTCACCATATCAAGGCGCCCATTTGCACTAGCAGAGCCAGTATGGTTCCAGGAAAGCTGTGTAACTGCAGGCCAGCTTCCAAGTCAGCTTGCACAAGAGTTTGGCTTGTTGATGACTGTCTGACAAGGATTGTGTACCAGACAGTTGAGCATCTGTTGACACACTTTGCATACAGACTATGCACCATGTCCATGTAGAGACCCTCTGCACTTGCGTCACATGGCAATGTGCACAATGACAGAATATCATAAACATGCAGAATTGTGACAACACTATGTATTGTGTCTGTGGAACTGTGGGCAAAGGGGTCTAAGTACACAACCATGCAAGCTATACATACCTTGATTGCCATCCACAGCGTGATGAACATGGCTCCAAAGTACAAACAGGTAGCGATTATTCGACCCTTCTCAAACATTTTTTTGAACTGTGCCAAAGGTCCCATCAGGAACATGGTACTGCATGACAATGCACCCCATTAATGCCTGTCAAAGCGGAGACTGCTAATTGCTACAACACCTGTCGGAACCTCACCTGCCAATGAACAACAGGTTTGCAAGTGTATACAGAATTGCAAACTTTACTGGCATCAAGAAGAATACACTGGACTGCATGTCAAAAACAGGACTTCAGTCCCATTGATTGTAACGCGCGCCACTGCTGGTCTGTCTGATGCAGCAGCTGTGTCAGCAAATGGCTTACTAGAAAGCCAAACAACAGGCCAAGACCTAAACATATTGCAAATCCATAGACCCTCTGCATATCAAAATAGGTCATGCTAACTGCTCAGAATAGCATTTTCTGCATGTGCATGAGCCTGTTCAAACATTACCTGAGTCTTGGACAGCGTAGTGGCTTCATCCAGTTGATGTAGCAGTTGACTTGGTAAGCTTTCCGGCTCCGCGACCGGTTCAGGGCCAATACCCAACCCAGTCTTCAGCCTCTCCCACTGAGCAGCCATGCGCGCTGTAGCCTAGGGGTAATCACCGAAGTTTGCGTCACTGAACACCCATGTGCATGCTTGATCAGTGTGCAAGAGGCTGTGTGAGCGTAAGGTTTTCTAGGCAGCGAATATTCCAGTCAAAATGGGGAATTTGAGCCGTTTGGGAGATGACACTCAAAGTGCCGACCTTCGCTCAAGCAAAATTGCCAACAGCATTGCCGTTTAAAATGCTGTCTCCGTCTCCGTCTCGTGCTCCGTAGGACCGGAATGTGCAAGCAAAGGCGTTTGCTCTGAAAAGCCATCAGGTATTGTTGTATGTGAATGACACTTCACTGAGTGTAGAGCAACTCGGCAGGGTCTGTGCTCCACTGGACTAGGCGTGTTTGCTTATCGACCAAGCTATAGCCACTGATCAACCCATTCTCAGAAGTGAGCTACCACAAAGCCTGCCAGGAATGCAACTCACGGTTCTCACTCTGAACTGCTGGGGCCTCTGGTTGGTCGCAAAACGGCGATCTCAGCGTATGAGGTAGTTCTTGTTGCATGTTCCGTTTGACCTGTATGGCAAACAATATTGTATGGTCACCTCAGCACAGTGATGGCTGTCTACGTTCCAACCCTTTCCATCCATGTAGGTGGCTGGCACAGTTCCTCAGAAGCTGTCAGGCGGTCAGTGTGTGAGATGCAGATCCAAAGTACCTTGACCCTCCCTTAGGTTTACCTATACACTGACAAACGCTTGCCTTTCAGGATGTTGTGATGCTGCAAGAGGTCTTCCTACATGCAGACGCATCTCTTCTCGTGAACTCAGCCAAAGCTGGCAGGCTGAAACATGCTCTTTTCTTCAACAGTGGAATGTTGAGTGGGGAGTTGCTGCTGCTGTCAACTTATCCTATATATGAGGTAAGCACTCACTTCAAGCCCACACAGAAACATCGTATCAACCTCTTGCTGTCACAGATGTCTACAGTGCTAACGACCTCAGCTGTAGTGACTGATTTGCAGGCACACTTTCATGGATATGCTGTTGCAGGAGATCCATCTGTGCCCATGCATGGTGACTATTATGCTGGCAAGGGTATTGGTCATGCAGTCCTCCAGACCTCTGCAGGTCTTTTGAGCGTATTCAACACTCACACCTGCGCCAACTACTCCCATAAGTACAAAGGTGGCAACGCATGTCTGTGTGCTGCGGTTTATTTTGCAACCCTATTTCTTAATCTTTTGGCACGAAAGCCTTCATTGCTTTATGCTATGTGCACCCAGCTTGCTGGCTTGCATACCGTTCCTGCGCCTCCTGGCAACTTCTTTGTGCAGCATCTTGTATGGCATTAATATCACATTGCAAGCTGCTCAGTCAGCATTTTTTTGGTCTGCTTATGTTGGCTTCATATGCAAAGTGTGCTGTTGCTCTGCCACACTTGAGCTCGACATGCTGATTGTCACCCAGCCATGTACTGAATGCTGTCTGCAGAGCCAGCTAAGGACCTCAAATGCAGGATCCCTGCAGATAATGATGCAGCCATACGCATCTCACAGGTGCTGCAGCTTGCAAGCCTGGTGCAAGTTGCTCAGCAACAGGTGCATCATCTGCAACCTAAGCCTAGTCCAGATGGACAGTTACTTTGCACATGCCACATATGCATTCCGGATCTGCTGAGTCCTTGGGGGCTGCTGTACCATTTTCCATTCGCAAGATATGTGTGAAGTATCTCTAGGAATGTCTGTCTACTACAAGCTTTCAGCTGTCTGTACAGAGAGTATCACCTGCAGCTTGCTATGCAACATCAAGCACATGAGACCAGGAAGCCTTTATGCATGACCATTGTTTGACTACATTGCTTGCGAAGCTGTGCATTGCACCGCCCTACTCAATTTCTCCGTCAAACGAGAACTTTAGTCATTCGCATGTTCGTTCAAGCATGGATATTCATGCCGTCACTCAGTGTGCCCTCAACCCAGATATTGGTAACTGGCAAGACTTGTAATAATGCTTAAGCCACATGCTGTGATAAGTTATCACACGCATGCATGCAAACAACTCTGGACATTCAGCTCAACATGCTCACCTGACTTTTCACATTGCGCAACCAAAGACAGGAGCTAAGATCAGGCTGTACTTGTATGCAGGGTTACATGGGGACTGTTGTAGCAGGAGACCTGAACTGTCCACCTGACAGCCTAGAGATGCACATCTTTAAAGCCTTGCTGCCTGACTTGCATGATTGCTGGCTAGAGCAGCATCCAGATCAGCCCGGCTGCACAGCTAATGCAGCTGACAACACCTTCACCAAACCAGGCAAGCTTGTTTATTGGAGTGTTGAGTGCTGATCATTTGAGCAAGCTGATGCAGCTCAGTGTGTATAATAAAGCAGGTCTTATTCAAGGCAGCTGCAGCACTGCGTAAAGTCCAGTGCATCCTGCTGGTGCTCCTCTCAAATACATGATGAGCATTGAAAACACCAAAGTGCTTCCAGAGCTGGATGCATGGAGAGACTGTAACACACCTTGATCCTTTTTGTGATTAAGAATTATAAACAGGACAATAGTATGCCAACCAGCATCAAGTCAGCACCTTTGATTGCAATGCAATGTGGTGCAGAGCACACGTACAATTTTCAATGACACATGTGCATTGGCGACTTGCCAGACGCGCAGTATGGCTGTCTTCCCAATGTCATTGATGCATCACAACAAGGGTCTGCTGCGAACTATGACACTGCGTAGGTGGAGATCCTCCTAGCCGCATTGACTATGTTTGGGTGTCAGGCAAGCCAGTCGGGGCAAGAGTGATTATGCAGAGAGCACACACGAGCTGTTCTTATTCAGATCACCTGGGAGTTGAAGCTGTGTGCGAATTTGAGGAAGCGTGTACTGGCAGGTGCGTCTGCATGTCTCCATTTGATCAACTGCGGGCTAGTCCTGACTTGACATCTTGATGAGGGCACAGACTGTTCAGGCAAGCACTGCAGCTCTAATTGACAGCTTAGCTATTGCAGACAGGGCGCTGGGTGTTCCATAAATGTATCCAAAAGCAGAGACCTGCTGATCAGCTCTGTTCCTTTTTGCATAGCCAGCAAAATCTGAGTTGAGTGTCTGTGTGATGACAACTGGCGTCTCAGCAACTTGTAATGCCGTAAAGTCATCTGATGCTTGCTGGATGCAGACACATGCACACAACTGCTCGCGAAATCATTGGAAAGCACCCTCAGCTCTTTGTGGCAGCCCAAGGCATCATGCAACAATGTGAGTATTACATGTGCATATGTCCAGGCACAACTGCCTAATTACATAAGCAGAGAGCCTGAGTTTGCACTTGCAGCAAAATTCACATGTCGATGGTTGCACATCTCAGTACCTTTATGCTAGTCTGCTTAATGCAGGATCGGACACACGCTTGCATGCCATGGACGCACTCCTCTTGCATGTTATTACAAGCTATAGCCATGGCAATGTGCAAGATCTGCAGATGCTGCCTTATGGTCAATCACGCTGCATGCAGGTGCTGATAGGTTCCAAAGTCTGCGCAAACACTGGGTGCTGCTTGCTATGTGGTGCACCTGCGCTGCAGTAATGCTTTTTGCTGTTGCAGCTGCATTCCCATGGTGGCAGTACCACAGGGCTGCCTTACCTGTAGTGCTATGCTTTTTTGCTTTTTTCTGTGTTGCAGCTCCTGTCAGCTTCATCCTGGGCTTCGCTGGATTTGGTAGCATTGCAGCAGCAATGAAAGTACATGTGCAACAGCTACAGCTTGGCTTATCACCATTTACACTGTGACTGTACAGAACGCCTTTGTAATGGATGCCTTTACACCGCATTTTAAATCCGCGGCGGCGTAAAGGTCAAAAAGTTTGATTGACAAGATGGCAGCTTGGCCCAGGGCCTTGGGCCCCAGGCTTCAGTGTTGGCACCCTTAATAAGTCCTGGGGTTAATTAAGGGTTAATTAAGTTATTAAGTCAAGGTTAATAACCCGCCGGCATTTTCGGCCTTAACAACTCTTAACAACCTTAAATAGCTGCAAAAACAACGTTAAACGCATTGCCGGCAACGGCAGGTTGCTTGTTTATCACGTCTGAAGCCCTGCGAGCAGTATGAATGAGTCTGCACCGCCACAAGGCAGCAATTTGTCGGTTCCAGTTGATCTGACTGATCTTGATCCACCTAGTGGTGCTGAGCTCAGCGCTCCTTCTGCCAA